>Ga0315339_1003619_pt1 | contig 10730 bp, 6 predicted proteins | sample ASW17metaG_FD_204514 | JGI IMG/M metagenome (GOLD analysis project Ga0315339, IMG submission 204514) | Ammonia-oxidizing marine archaeal communities from Pacific Ocean, United States - ASW #17 | ecosystem: Environmental > Aquatic > Marine > Oceanic | place: USA: California | collected 2016-12-05
TGCGGGGACCACCGTATTTTAGGGCGGTGATTTTGATCAACCAAGCTAAAAATATAGAAAACCAAATGCTGTTCATCACCCAGCCGGTGCTCACCGCGAAACCCAGCGGGTGGAAAGGCCACCATATAAAATAATGGCGGGCGGCCATTAGGCCCCCCATAATTAACGCGCCAAAACCCGTCCATAGCCAGCCGATTAGATCCGGACCGGTGGGGGTGGCGAGTTTTTTGGCGGCGAAATCGGAGGGGTAGGCGGCAAAACCGGTGAAATATTGCGGGTGCAAATTGAGCGCGCCGTCGCGATAGGCTATATGCAGCATAAACCAACACGAGGCGACGAGACTGATGAGCATGGCGGTGACGATGGCCCAAAAGAGGCCGCGGCGCGAGCCTTTGAGGTCGCTGCCCAAGCGCAAACCATTGGCTAAAGGGGCGGTCATGAAAACCAATAGGTCTCCGGCCCAGACAAAGGTGTAGCCGGTGGCGACCATGCCGGCCGGACCCAGCGCCGGGACGCCGACGCTCGATACGACAAAACCGGCGGGCACCATTTCCGGGGTTACGGTGGGCAAGCCGGCCTCAGCGATTACCCGGGCCAACCCGATAAAGATGACCAGCGTGGAAAAGAGGAAGAAGGGCACGATCCATGCGGGAATCCCCGATTGCCACAACCAGTAGCCCATAATGCCGATCCCGGCGAAAAAGAGGCCGAGCGACGCCCGATAGGAGAGGATTTCCTGCGAGTCGTCGATGCGCTCGTCGCCGGTAAGCGCCTTGTGGAAGACATCGCGCAAGTGCGGGCGGGCAGTCCACAGGCCGTAGCAGACCAGGATGATAAGCGCGCCCATCATCTGATGTCCCATAATTGCGCCGACCGGGCCGGAGCCGGTCCAAGGACCCAATTCCTCGGGGTTGAAGATGCCGACATAGGTAAACAGGCTCTCCTGTACCACGTGCAGCAAATAGAAAAACCACAGACTGAAGGCGATATTAGAATTGATGAAGTAGGCGAAACCGAACATCAGGAAATTGATGCGGATACCCAGGGTCGCGGTGCGGTTGAATATTTCGATGCTGGTCGAGGGCACTATCGGGGCAATAAAGTTAAAGTAGTGGTGCAGGGCGTTGACGCTATTGATGAAGAGCGGCAACAGCAGGCCACACCACATCACGGGATTGCGGAAAATGGGCTTGAGGATCTTTTTTTCACCGTCGGCCCCGTCTTGGATCAGCGCCAGCGGTACCTGGGCTAAAGGAAAGACTAGGCGTTCATTGTCCACCCATTGCCGACGCAGCATCGAAATGGCGGAAATAATGGTCGCGTAGAACGCGGCGTAAAAGACAAACCAGCGCAATAGCGGCCCCAGCCAAACGTGCCATGGGATTGAAGATGAGCCTTGCGTACCCTCGTAAAAGGCTTTGACGGCTTCCGGGTCAAAGACCACCATCCACCCAGAGAGGAAGGGGTGGACTTGGTCGGCCCATTGGTTTTCGGGGGTAGCGTAGTAGAAGGTGCCAGTGATCATCGGCAGCAGCATGCCGATGACGCCGCGAGTGGGAATGGCAGTGGCGACGGCCATCATGACGAATATCGTCACCAGTTCGCCCCGGCTGAAGGCCCAGGCTCGGTTGAGCGCGCCCAAAAAAACATGCAGGGTTAGCAGCAGCACGAAGAGTAGGAAGAAGGCCGCTGGCGTTGCCGAGCTGAGGCCTAAGCGCGACCCCTGGATCACCATACTACCGTAGGGGATGCCGATGGCGATAAGCAGACTCATTGCGGAACCGACGAGGAATCCTCGCGCAGTAATGGCAGAGGATGCTTCTTTGTGTGGTGTACTTTCGGTCATTTTTATCATTTAAGGTGTTATGGTAGACAATAAAGTGAAAACAGTGCGAAGGGGCAAAGGAAATGCTGTGCAAGCGGTGAGCCGAGCTTTGGCGTTGGTAGCGGGTATGTTATTGCTGGTTATTGTCGAGTTGGGTCTGCGGGCCTTGGGCATCGGGCCAAGTAATGATCTCTTTATGGCCGAAGGAGAAGATTACCGCCTCAACCCGCAGGCAGCCCGGCGTTTTTTTCCGCACCAGTACGCGCGCTTGGCCCCCGGCCAGGATCGTTTCGCACAGGATAAGGACCAAGGCGTTTTGCGTATTTTTGTGCTTGGCGCTTCGACCTTGCTGGGTTTTCCCAATCCGGCCCAGACCTCGTTTCCGAATTTTTTGCAATTGATGCTCGAAGACGCCTATCCCGGGCGCGAAATCGAGGTCATTAACTGTGGCATTACCGCCATTAATTCTTATGTACTGCTCGACTTCGCCGAAGAAGTCGCCGCGCAAGAGCCGGATCTGGTGCTGATCTACGCGGGGCATAACGAATTCGTCGGGCCCTATGGTGCGGCGACGCCGTTTGTGCGGCTGGGCAGTGACCGATCCTTTATTAAACTGCAAATGCGCTTGCAGCGCACCCGCATCTACTATTTGCTCGGCGAGGCGATACACTATGCGGGGCAATGGTTGCGCCCTGATGGACAAGCTCCTTCCTTTGGCTTGCATCTTGTGCAGCGGGAGATCTATTGGGGGGATGCTGCACATGCTGAGACCACGGCCAATTATCGCGATAACTTAAGCGAATTATTGGCGATTATGCGTACGCGCGGCGTGCCGGTGGCGCTTTGTACGTTGGTTTCAAACCTCGAAGGTTTTCATCCTTTGCGTTCGCAGGAGCCAGCTCCGCCGGCAGGCGCGGAGCTTGAAGGAATCGCGAATGATTATCCCCACCATGCAGGGGTGCATTTCGCTACCGGGTTAGATCGGAAAGCAGGTGCGGATGCGAAGGGCGCGCTCGAGGCTTTTAAGCGCGCCCGCGATCTTGATGCAATTCACCTGCGTGCCTGTGCGCCTTTTAATAATATTCTTCGCGAATCGGCTGTGGACGGGGCCTGGTTAATTGATCTCGAACGCGCTTTTGCAGCAGCAGCACCTGAGGGGATCGTTGGTGATGAACTGATCAGCGAATATCTGCACCCTACGGTTTGGGGGCACTATTTGATGGCGCGCAATATTCTCGCGCAAATCGTCAAGCGCGAAGAGGCCTTCGCAGGCGGGGGTGTGGATCTGGACGCGTTGAAATCCTTTGCGCAATATTGCCGGCGTCTTGGCTATGGGGTGCAGCAACGCGTCTTGGCGCGCAACGATCTGATACTGTTGTTGCGCAATATGCCCTACCGCGACCGTCCGCAGGTATTAGAAGAAAGGCTGGTGGGATTGGTGGCTGAGCAATTGAGCGAATTGCCCAAGATGAGTTATGCACAGATTGAAGATTTTGCCGGGCGCGGCGGTTTTGTTTTTCTGGCTAAAGTGATCGAGGAAGCGGGAGACGGAAATCGACAGCGTTTAGCGGCACAACTCATGACTTTAGCGCAACCCTAGGGTTTTATGCCGTAGACGAGCGGCTGTACCTCGCGATCATACCAGTAATTCTTCCCCATAGGCGAACAATAGCGGTGTACCGCCGGTATGGACAAAGATAATGTCCTCGCTGTCCGCGAAACGGCCCTGCCGTAATTGATCGACAAGACAGGCGAAGGCCTTGCCCGAATAGGTGGGGTCTACAAGAATGCCCTCGTGCCTGGCCAACAGGCGGATCGCGTCCAATGTTCTTTGCTCTGCATGGCCAAAACCGCGGCCGACATATTCGTCGGTTACCTTGATGAGCGCCGGATCGCAACTACATGTGAGGCCGATATGCGCTGCGGCTTGCTCGGCTTGTCGGGCGATTTGCTCTGACATGCCAGTGGCCTGGCTCATTTTGCTCTGAGGGGTGCCGAGTAATCGCAGTGGGCGGCCCAGAAGCGTGAACCCGGCGTGCAAACCCGCCAGGCTGTTGCCGCCGGAGCCGATCACCAGATGGCCCGGAGCGATGGACTCGTCTTGGCATTGCCGTTCTATTTCCAATGCACATTGTATGTAGGCCACGCGCGAGAGCAGGCCGGAAAGACCGGTGAAAGTTTTATGCCCCGCTTTGTTTAAACGCTGTTTCTCTTGCTCTATGGTCTTGTTAATATCACTTGCCGAGGCCACGCGAATATCGATTCCGTAAAGCCGGTCTAGCAGATAATTGCCCTGGGCCGGATGGCTGCGGCCCATCGTCGAATCGTCTTCGCGCAGAACGATGACGCCTTTGAGGTTGAGGCGTGCACAGGCAGCGGCGAATTGGCGACAGTGATTGGATTGCACGACCGCGCTTAGCACTACCGCGTCATAACCTTGTGCAGTGGCTTCTGCTAGGGTGAATTCGAGATAGCGGGTCTTGTTGCCGCCGAAAGCTAGACCGGTCATATCATCGCGCTTGACCCAGATACGTGGTCCGCTGAGCACCGTGGTGAGCCGGGCGCAAAGCTGTAGGGGTGTCGGCAAGTGGCTTAGGAGGTGTCGCGGTAGCGCATCAATCGTGCGTTGTATCGTTTGGCAGTCCACAGGCTCTCCTTCATTCAGTTCGCTGGAACAAGAAAATCAAGGCTTAGTAAAAAATACCGGCTCTGCAGGGCTTTGTACTCGGCGGTTTTTTTTCAGTAATACTAATAAACGCGTAGGCGGTTGCCAACGGTGCCGGTTAGGGCGTCGATCAGGAGCCAGCAGCCACCGACGACGATTTGGCCGAGTGCGAGACCTAAGAAAAAAGGTACGGTCTTGCGATAAAGACTCGCGCCACCGAAGCGCAGGGCCAGCGTTTTCATCAGCCAGGCGAGCAGGATCGAGAACCAAATTTGATCCATGACCCAACCCATGCTCGCGGCAAAGCCGATGGGGTGCAATGGCCACCAAGCCCAGTGGTTGCGCGCGAGGATTAGTGCCCCCATCAAGAGGGCTCCGCCACCGGTCCACAACCAGCCGGTGCCGTCTGGGCCGGTGGGGTGCAGCAGTTTCTGGATAGTGAATGTGGAGGGATTATAGGCGAAGCCGGAGAAGTATTGCGCGTGCAGGTTTACCGCGCCGTGCGTATAGGCCAGGTGCAGGGTATACCAGGTAGAGACTACGAGGCTGATCAGCATCGCCGCGGCTATGCCCCAGAGCAGGCGGCGGCGATTGCCGCGCAATTCGCTGCTCAGTCGCATGCTATTGGCGAGGGGGGCCGTCATAAAGACCAGCAAATCGCCGATCCAGACGAAGGTATAGCCTAGTGCGACCATGCCCTTGGCGCCCAACGCTGGGACGCCGACAGCGCTGACGGTGAACCCGCCGGGCACCATGCTGGGAGTAATGGTGGGGGTCCCGACCTCGGCGACGATACGCGCGAGGGCGACAAGGATGCAAAGGGCGCTGAAGACGACGAAGGCGGCGATCCACAGGGGCAGGCCGCTTTGCCACAGCCACAGGATCATGGTTGTCGCGCCTACAAAGAGACCACTGACGTAGAAGCGGTAAGAGGCCATTTCGCGGGACTCCTCTCCCGGTCTTAGGGTCTTGCGCCAGACCTCCAATAAATGCGCGCGGGCGGTCCACAGGCCGTAGCCGACGAATACGAGAAAGGCCCCCATCATCTGATGGCCGATGCCGGCGGAGGACCACTCGCCGAGGTCCTCGGTGTGGTGCAGGTGCAGGCTGTGCAGCAGGCCGTCTTCGAGCGTGTGCAGTAGGTAGAACAACCAGAGGCTAAAGGAGAGTTGCGTGCCGATGAGATAGGCGAAGCCGAGCATCAAGAAGTTGACACCGATGCGCAGGGTGATGCTGTCGCGAAACAGGGCGATCCGGGTTTGCATTGTCGGTGAGGGCATGGCCGGAAAGTAATGGTGCAGAGCTTCGAAACTGCCGATGATGAAGGGGATCGCCAGGCCGATCCACATAATATAATTGCGGAAAAAGGGTTTGAGTAGTTGGCTCGTTTTTCCTTCGATCATTGCCAGTGGCACTTGCGCCAGCGGATAGGCCAGCCGCTCGTTGTCGACCCATTGACGGCGCAGGATGCCCATTAGTGAAATCAAGGTCAAATAGAACGCTGCGTAGAAAAGCAACCAACTCGCCAGCGGTAGAGCCCAGGCGTTCCAAGGTATGTCCGCGCCGGGTCCCTGGCCTTCGTAGAAGGCGTTGACGGCCTCTTGGTCGGCGACCACGACCCAGGCGTTCAAATGCGGATGGATCAGCTCGGTCCAACGGTTCTCGGGGCTGGCGTAATAGAAGGTACCGGTGATCATCGGCAGTAGCATGCCTACGACGCCGCGGGTGGGGATGGCCGTGGCGACGGTCATCATGACGAAGATGGTCAGCAGTTCGCCATTGCCGAAAGCCCATGCGCGTTTGAGCGCGCCAAGGCCAAGGTGTAGGGTTACCAGTAGGACGAAAAATAAAAAGAAGGCCGCCGGCGTGGCGGAACTCAATCCCATGCGGGTGCCCTGGATCAGCATACTACCATAGGGTACGCCGATGGCGATTAGCGCAGACAACGCGCACCCGCAGAGTATGGCGCGCAGTGTGACGCTAGCAGTGTCGTCTCCGCTCGCGATGATGTCGCGGCGGTCGAGGTGTTCGCGAAAGTTGGTGGGGAGTATTCTGCGTAAAGGACTCACCAGCTGAAGATCCGGTTGTCGGTCATGCCAGTGAACGCGTCGATGAGCAGCCAGACGCCGGCACTGGTGAACTGGCCGAGAATTGCTCCCAGGAAGAAGGGCCGTGTGGCCTGGAAGCCGCGCGGCCCCCAGTATTTGAGCGCAACGGCTTTGCAAAGCCAGGCGAGAAAGATGGAAAACCAGGAGTGGCTCATCAGCCAAAGGCCGGCGATGGGAAAGCCAATAGGGTGCAGTGGCCACCAAACCAGGTAGTGGCGGGCCAACATTAGGGCGCCCATGACCGAAGCGCCGATCCCGGTTGAAAACCAGCCTTGCCAACTCGGGCCGGTGGGATTGCTCAGGTTTCGGGCGACAAAACTTTCGAAAGGAGCCCGTGCGCCACCGCCGAAAAACCAGCGGTTGAGGTTGATGCCTCCGTATTGGTAGGACAGATCGAGGATCGCAAATAGCGAACTGGCCATGCTGACCAGCACGGCCAACATCAGTGCCCAGAAGAAGGGTCTGTGCCGACCCTGTTGGCCGTCAAGAAGTTTAAGCGCGTGCGCGGCTGAAGTCATCACTACGATGCGCAATTCGGTGGCCCAGGTGAAGGTGAAGCCCAACGCGGTAATGCCGGTCTCACCGATGGCGGAGGTGCCGATGCCGGTGGTGACGAAGCTCTGCGGCATCATTGGAGTGCGTGCCTCGGGCACGCCGCTCTCGGCGACGATGCGGGTCATCGCAACAAAGACGGCGAAGGCACTGAGCAAAAAGATCAGGGCGACTAAGGGCGGCATGCCGCTGAGCCAGAGCCAGGCACCGGCGAAGACTAGGCTTGAGAACGCACCCCAGACGGCGACGCGATAGGAGAGGATCTCGTCGTCGTCCTTGACGTCGGCGGCGTTGAAAAGGGCTTTGCGGAAGACATCCTTAAAATGGCCGCGACCGACCCACAGAGTGAAGATGACCAAAACAATCAAAGCGCCCATCTCCTGGTGCGCGATCCCCGCCGGGCTAACGCTGAAAATGTCGAGTGCTTCACCGGTGGGGATACCAAATACGCCATAGAGCCCTCTTTGCATATTGACCGCGACATTGAAAAACCACAGGCTGAAGGCGATATCAAGATTGATCAAATAGGCGAAACCGAGCACCGGGAAGCTCAAGACTACGGGCAGGTGCACACTGTTACGGAAAAGGTCTATGCCAGTGGATAGTTGGATTTGCGGCAAGACGTGAAAATAATTGTGGCCCGCGTTGATCGATGAGATGAGGCAGGGTAAAATAAACCCGACCCACATCGCCGGACTTTTAAAGAAGGGCGGCAACACGTTTTCGTCGCTGTCGCGGACCATATCGAGCGGTAGTTGTGCCAACGGGTAGATGATTTTTTCGCGTTCGATCCACTGACGACGCAAGATCACGGCAACGCAGATCATCGCGAAATAGACGGCGACGACCAACAGGCTCCACGCGAATATCGGCAGCGCCCAGGCCGCCCAGGGAATGCTGTTGCCGGTGGGCAGACCCTCGTAAAAATGTTTGATCGCCAAAGGATCGGTGGGCACGAGGAAATCGCGGATATAAGGATGGAACAGCTCGTCCCATTTGTTTTCTGGGGTTGCGAAATAAAGCCACGAGCCCATGATCGGTAGCAAGTATTCGGACAGCCCGCAGGTGGTGATCGCCGAGGCGATCAGCATCATGCTGTAGATCAGCAGCAATTCGGCGCGGGCGAGTCCGCCTTTAGGAACGAGACATTTATAGAGCGCGTTGAGGACGCCGGCTAAAACAAAAAACAGGAAGAGCGCGCCGGGGGTGGAAAAGTCTTGGCTCAGATAGGAGCCGCGCAGGACCATATTGCCGTAGGGGGCACCGGCAGAAAGGGCTGCGGCGAAAATAGAGCCGAGGAAAAAGGCCCTGAAGGTATAGCCCGTGCGCGGGCGGCTCATCGGGTGTTAGTCTTTGCTTGGGGGGGTCGCGGCCAAAAAACGCGCGAAGCCGAAGTGCTCGGGTGCGTGGAATTGTGGTTTGTGCATTTTGGTATCGGACCAGGTGATATACTGGAGGTTTATTCTGCCGCCTGTGCGATATAGGTTGAGCCGCCAGACGTCGCCTGGTTGCGGTGGCAGGTGAGGTGCGTACCCTGCGAAGGCCTTAAAGGGGATGGCGATTTCCGTGGTCCATAAACTGTCGGTGTCGGTTTCGTCGTTGAGGGTGCCGATGATCGAGACGGCGACCTGGAGTTCGTTGGCGTTCCATTGGCTGCTGCGTTCCATCTTTGGCGAACGGTCGAGGATGGTGCCTCGGGCGTTGAATTCGAAATTGTAGTAGTTGTCTACAGCACTGGTGTCGGGGGCGATAAAGACTTCGACGCAATCATCGCGCGAGACGGGGTCGTCGCGCTTATCGTATTCGGCAGAAATGTGGGGATCGAACGCCGTAAAACCGACATAGAGATAGTCGTCGTTCCACAGCAGACGTGCCTCGGTGCGGTCTTTGGCCCCAGCGGTCCACCAGGGGAAACTGAACTCATCGACGACGGGCGTCTCTGCCCAGGCGGTTTCGTTGAGGCGGCCGTCGATGGTGATGGCCGCAGTGGTATGGGGGATAACGCACTCGGGCAGGCCTTGCGCGCGAGTGCAAATGGGCAAGAGCAATATCAAGCAGAAGCTAAAACGTGCCATGGGGATATGTTCCTCTTTATTCGAGGTGGGCCGGAGAACTGGGCAAGTTCACGGGATCAAGCCCAACTCAACCTCAAACCCAACCGAGTTGAACCGAGGGAAAGGCGGCGCTTAGGACCATGCATGGCGTTGGGCACCGATCCATTCGAGGTGAACGCGGCGCAGCAGGCCGTAGTTGTAGAAGGCAAAGCCGTCGATCCCGGCTTCGTGCAACCCGGACACATATGCGGCGAACGCGCCGGCGTCGGCGAAGCTGCTGGCTTGCACGATCGCGCTGAAGCCGGTGTCCGATGGAAATGCTCTACGTTGGTCGGCGATATTGGCCGCGATCGTCTCGGTTATTGTATCTACGCCGCCATTGACCATGTAGACTTCGCGCAGGGCGCGGTCGGAATCGAGGCCATTGCGGATCGGGTCGCGGCCACCGAAGAAAGAGGCGCGCGCGCCGGATTGCAGGGCGATGTCGACGGCTTGCTCCATCAGCGATGTCGCCGCTTCGATGCGTGTGTCGATAAAAACCTGTAAGCGGCCGGAAAATAATTTGGCCATAGTCGCAGGATCTAGTGGCTGTGTATCGTTTGCATTGGGTTCGCGGGCGATTTCGTCGGCGAGGAATTCGGCGATTTCTGCGCGGAAGCGCTCGGCGTCTTCTATTCCGGCCTCGCCTGCACGGTCGAGGCAATGCCGGCAATAACACAGACCCATCAGCATTTCGCAGAGTGGGGTGATTTTGACGGCGATCTTGGGGTTGCGGAAACCGTAGTTGAAATGCAGGTAGGCCAGCGATTCGAGGTGAAATTCGTCGGGTTCGAACTGGCGGGCGATTTCGCGGCAGAGGGCGAGCGCGTAGTCGCGCGTCAATGGGCTGGCCGGGCAGAGTTGTGCAAGGTTTGTGTGCCCGAAGGCGTCTTGTTTGGCCGCGTCGGGATAACGTTGCGGCAGATGGTGGTTGTAGTTGAAGACCAGCCAACTAGTGAAGTCAAGGCCGCGCGTCTTGATCTTGTCGACGATCTCGGGCATATAGCCGGGGCTGGTGACGACATCGCTGATCAGTGGTTCGATTGGGCTTTCGCGATAGAACGTATCGGAAGGTTGAAAATAAAGCGCGCCCTCTTCGCCCCAATAAAGCGGTCGTCGCGGGTTGCGCGGTAGCAGGTAGGTCGAGACGTGATAGCTCTGGGCCAGACTGACGCTGTTGAGCCCGGCGGTATCGGCGATGGTTTCCAAGGCACGGTCGATGCCTTCGTCGGATAGATCCCAGGGGTAGGTATAGATCGTTGCGCGCTTGGCCATTGTGTCTACTCTTCGATTTCCGTTCTCTTTTAGATATAACCGCTACGGTAGGGGGAAAAAACGTTGGCGAGCAAATTTGCGCCAGCGTCCCTGGTTTCAGAAATCGCGCATAAACCCGCAGGTCCAACCGCCGTCGACGACGAGCGTATGGCCGTTGATATACGAAGCCATCTGTGAGGCCAGGAATAGGGCGGCATGCGCGATGTCTTCGA
>Ga0315339_1003620_pt1 | contig 10730 bp, 7 predicted proteins | sample ASW17metaG_FD_204514 | JGI IMG/M metagenome (GOLD analysis project Ga0315339, IMG submission 204514) | Ammonia-oxidizing marine archaeal communities from Pacific Ocean, United States - ASW #17 | ecosystem: Environmental > Aquatic > Marine > Oceanic | place: USA: California | collected 2016-12-05
CCGCCTCTGGCGGCTCGCCGATGAGTCAGGGTTCTATTGGATATCCATCTGGGACCATCACTTCGAGTCGCCGCCGGTGAACGGCCAGCGCCCCGCGTTTGAGACGGTAGCGATCATGAGCGCGCTGGCGCTGGAGACGACGAACGTGCGGGTCGGCTGCCTGGTATTTTCGCCCGCCTACCGCAATCCGGGGCTCATCGCCAAGTCGGTGACGACCATCGACCACCTGAGCGGGGGTCGGACGGAAATTGGGCTAGGCGCCGGATGGCATGAGCCGGAATACAACGCGTTCGGCTTCCCGTTCCCGCGACCGGGCATCCGGGAGGACCAGCTAGAAGAGACCGCGCAGATCGTGCGGATGATGCTGCACGAGGGCAAGTCCACGTTCGACGGCGAGCACTTCCAGATGGCGGACGCGTTCAACGAGCCGCGTCCTATCCAGGACAAGATGCGCATCTGGATCGGCGGCTCGGGCGAGAAGCGAACCATCCCGGCCGCAGCCAAGTACGCCGACGCCTGGAACGGCGCGTACGTGGCACCGGACGTGTTCGCACGTAAGCTGGGTGTGGTGAGCGCGGCGTGCGAGGCGATCGGCCGGGAGCCGTCATCGATGGACAATGCGGTCAATTTGGGTTTTTACATGGGCGTCGACGAGAAATCGGCCGACGCCAAGCGCGATCAGCTACCGTGGGGGAAGGACGACCCGCGCTACCACGGTCAGATCCTGGGCACGGCGCAGGAGGCAGTGGCCCGCATCGGCGAGTACGTCGATGCCGGGGCCGAGCAGGTCAACCTGGCCATGCGAGCGCCATTCGATATGGAGGCCTTCCAGGCATTCATCGAAGAGGTCATGCCCGCGTTTACTTAGGGCCAGCACGATATGCGCCATCGCGGCGCCAGGTGCGCAGCACGACGAGTGCTTCTCCTCCATGGTGAGTGTAAATCGGGCGCACTATCGCCGGCACGCAGACGCCCCTCTGGTCATAGGCCTAGGGCCGGCGGACGCCCCCCCCCCGCCTCGACCAATCGTTGGATTGCGGGAAACACGCGCGTGGCCATATTTGCCGCTTACCGAATGATCTTGTTGCGGTTCTCGAAGTAGTCGGCGACGACGTAGGTACCGAGGTCCTCGGGCGAGGCGATGAACGCGCGGCCGTGGTTGACCTTGGTCATCATCTTGACGAACTCCAGCAGCGATGGGCTTTGGTCGAGCATGAAGGTGTTAATGGTGATGTTGTCGCGGGTGCAGCGCTGCACCTCTTTCAACGTCTCCTCTACTACGCTGCCGTAGCGTCGGCGCCGGCGTCCGTAGCCCATCATGGCGTCGTCATCGAAGATGTTGCGCGGCTCGTCGAAGCTAAAGAAGTCCGCGCTCTGATCCTGCCCGGTGTAGTTGTAAGTGGACGGCTCGCCGTCGGTGATGAGGATGATCTGCTTGTTGTCGCCACCCTGGCGCTTGAGCAACTCTCGCGAGTAGCGCAGCACCTCTTGGAAGTTCGTGCCGCCACCATACTCCACCCAGTAGGTGTCGAGCAGCATGTTGGGCTGGACCGGCAGGACGAAGTACGAGAAAGCCAGCGTCGTGACGTTGTCCTTCGGGTATTTGCTCCGGATCAGCGTGTTCAGCGCCAGGCTCATGCGCTGGCCCGCCTGGAAGTAACCCGCCCACATCATGGATGCGCTCATGTCCAGCGCGATGACCGTTGAGGCCATGTTGCTGCTGATGGTGTGGTTGATCTCAAAGTCCTCGACCTTGAGGTGGACGGGCGTGCCCATCCCCTGACGCAGGACGGCGTTGGACACTGTTTTCATAGTGTTGAGGTGGAGCTCATCGCCGAATTCCCAGCGCTTAGTCTCGTCCGTGAGCTCCACGCCGATACCGGTTTTCTCACGATCGTGGTCGCCGATACTGCCCCCGCGGATGCGCTTGAAGATGTCAGTCAGCGCCTTCTCCCCGATCTTGCGCATGGCCTTAGGCGTGAGCTCCAGGCCGTGGTCGCCGCGCTGCAGGAACCCAGACTCTTCCAACTCGCGCATCATGCGTTGCAGGTCCTTGGCAAACTTGGCAGCCTCCTCGCCCAGTACGCGGCCCATTTGGTCCGCGTTGATCCGCGAGGGGTCGTTGTGGCGCATGGCGTCGCGGATGTCGCTTTCCAGACCCTCCATGTCGTTGAGATCGCCCATCAGGTTGAGCGCCTCCTGTAGGGAGAGCGGCTCATCACCAGTGATTGAGAAGCGTTGGCCCTGGTCGGCGTCGGGGTTCAGCCGTTGCATGTTGAACGCCAGCTCGTAAAGATCCCACTGGAGGCGGTTGTCGCGCAGCAGTGCCTCCATCATCTCCTGGAGCTGGCTGCGTTGCTCCGGCGACATGGAGTCGATGAGCGATTGCATGGCGGCCATCTGCTGCTGCATGTGCTCGACGAGCTGGTCGAAGGTCTCGATGCCGGGGGGGAACATGTGGCCCCACTTGGCCATGAAATCAGTGATATCAGGGTCGGTGCCGCTGAGTTTCTGCTTGGTGAGCTCGTTCAGGTCTTTGACCATCTGTGACATCTGCTGCAGGTCTTCCTCGGTCATGCTCTGAATGCCCTGCTCAATGCCCTTGAAGTAGTTCTGCATCACCTGCTGCTGCAAGGTGTCCAAAAGCTCCTCGAACTGCTGGCGCGCCTCCGGGTCCATGAAGTCGTAGTCGCGCAGTTCTTTGATCCGCCCACCGGGCTGGTCGGGCATGGCGTCGAGTTGGTCGATGTGCTTCTGCGCCATGTCACGCAGCAGCTGCTCAAGCTCGGGCGTCGGTGCGCTAGTCTGACCACGTTGGCCTCCCTGACCTGGCTGGCCTGACGCCATCGGCTGGCCCTGGCCGGGCTCGCCCTGCTGGCCGTCCTCACCTTCGCTCTCCCCCTCGCCGGGCTGGCCCTCTTGCGGGTTGAGCTCATCGAGGCGGTCGTTTATCCCGGTTCGCTCCTGGTCCATGATCGCATCGAGGCGCTCGGCGATGTCGTCCATCATTGAATCGAGGTTGTAGCGTTCGAGGTTGCGCTGGCGGGCCTCCTGGAGGCGGCGCATCATGTCGCGCATGCCATCCTGGCGGCGGCCGCTGGGGTTGACCATTCCGCGCTCCATCATGCGGCGCATGGCCTGCTGGAGCGTATCGCCCTCAAGAATTTGCTCGGTGAGTTGCTCAACCAAGCTCGCGGTCGTGATCTCGTTGAGTTGAGTGCCATCCCAGGCGGAGTAGCGATAGTTCGTCATGCGGGCTCTTTCGTCGGCCGAGCCGTCGGCGTTGGCGGCACTTTCGCCAGGGTATCGCGATTAGGGGCGGGCGTCACCAAACTCGAACGCCGCAAGGCGCTAGTCCACCGCGAAGTTCAAAGCGCCACGGTGCGGCGCGGACGCGGCCGTTGCCTCACTGGCTTACAGCCCGTAGAGCCGCTTGGGGTTGTGGTGCAGCACTTTGTCTTTCGCTGGCTGGGAGATGGGCGTCGTATCTCGGAAGACCGAGATGGCATCGATGTCGCTGGAGGGGTCGAAGTGGCCATAGTCGGTGCCAATAAGGAGGTTGTCGCCGAGGCCCTGGGTGAGCAAGTAAGAGATGTCGTCGTCAGTCTGGGCGGTGACAAAGATGTTCCACGCGCCAAAGGGTTCATCGGGGAGTTCGGTGCCCAGCGCATCGTGCCGCACGCGCGCCTCTTGCTCGTCGAACGACTTGAAGCGGAACCCACGAATCTCGTGCTCCACCAGCAAGTATTCAAGGGTGGGGTCGTTAGGTGCCGAGACAAGGAGTGGTCGATATTTCTCCTCAGCGGGCTCTAGGTAGTCCCACGTGCGTTCGGATTCAACGACGTGGGGTCGGCATCTATGACTGCTAGTTTTGTGTGGTAGCCACGGGTTAGTCCGTCAGGAAATCCAGCAGCGCGGCATTAAACTCGTCGGACTTTTCGGTGGGGACGAAGTGGCCGCAGTCGTCGAAGACGACCATCTGGGAGCCGGGGATGCCGGCGTGGGTCATTTCGCCCATCTCGAGTGCGTTGATGGCGTCGTCCCGTCCCCAGGCGACGAGGGTGGGCACGGTGATGTGGGGGAAACGTCGGACGGTGTTGTAGCGGTTACGGGTCTCCATGTTGTTCATGTGCGCGAGAACGTTCCGGTAGGACGCGAGCCGCTCCGGGTTCTGCGTCATGGCGAAGCGGTAGTCGGCCAGCGCTTCCTGATCCACCAAGGGCGATTTCACGGTGTGTGACTGCTGTTCGAGCAGTGTTTCCCGCGTGGGAGGCTGGAACTCGACCATGGACTTCAGCTGACGGGGCATGGCGCCTCCGCTGGCGACGAGGACGAGCTTGTTGATCCGGTTGGGGCTCTCGTAGCCGAAAAGGGAGCCGAGCCAACCGCCCATGGAGTGGCCGACCAGGTTGGTCTTGTCGTATCCGAGGGCATCCTGGAATTCGCGCAGGAAATCAACCAAGTATGCGAATGAATACTCCTGGTCCAAAAAGCCCACGCCCTTGCCCCAGGCCAGGGCATCGACGGCGATGATCTTCACCTTCTGCGACAGCGGGCCGATGTTGAGGAACCAGTTGTGACCGCCCTCGGCGTAGCCGACGCCGTGGAGCAGGATCGTGGGGTAGCCATCGCCCGCTTCGATGTAGCGAGTGGTGCCGTGGGACATCTCCACAAATCGTTCTTCCGCGTTTGGGATCGTAACTCCGCCGATAGTGAGCGCCATGGGTGACTCCTGGTTGGTCTGATACGAACACTATAGCTTGTCAACGGGGGTGCGTGGGTCTCGTTAGGGCTCGCGCCGCACAACGTGAACTCAGCGCGCCAGTTGCGGTTACAATCGCGCCGGCCTTTTGAGGCCACTCAATAGCAATCAATGAGGTCACGGCATGAGCGTTGTCATCACCGGCGGGATGGGGTTCCTGGGCTTGCATACAGTACGCAAGTTCCTGGACGCGGGCCATGAGGTGGTGGCGACTCAGCATTCGGCGCGGCGCGAGCCTGAGTTCCTGAAGGATGACATCGGCAAGGCACTCCACATTGAGCCCATGGACATCACGGACGTCGCCCGGGTCAACGAGGTCATCGGCCGGTACAAGCCAACGGCAGTGATCCATTTGGCCGCGCCTCCCCCACGGGGAATGGAGGCGGTGCCCGAATTCGAGCTCAATTTTGACGGCATGATCAACATTCTCGAAGCGTGCCGCGAAAACGAGGTGCGTCGAGTCCAGATCGCCAGCTCACAGACGGTCTACCAGGGCCTAAAACAGGGCCCGTTCAAGGAGTCCGACCCGCTACCGGTGGACTCGATGATCTCCATCCAGGCGCACAAGAAGGCCATGGAGATTCTGTCGTTGCACTACGCGAGCCGCACGGGGCTGGATGTGATCATCGCGCGCGTCGGAGGTATATACGGGCCGATGTACCAGACGCTGAATCACCCCATCGCGGCCATGTGTTTCGCGGCGGCGCACGGCACGACGGCTGAGTACGGGCGCGGCGTACCTTTCGCCGACGACGGCCGCGGCTACTGTTACGTGAAGGACTGCGCGACAGCGATCCAGCTCATCGACGCGGCGGACTCGCTGCCACACAAGATCTACAACACGTCAGGCGGCGTTGCGTCCAACCTGAGCAACGCGAAGATTGTTGAGGCCATACGGAACGTGGTGCCCGATGCCGATCTCCCACTCCAGGAGGGCTCTCCGCCCAACGCGGTGCCCGATGCGTACCAGGACATTGCGCAAGCCGGCGCCGACGTGGGCTACGAGCCCGCCTACGACATCCAGTCTGGGGTAGCCGAGTACATCCCCTGGCTCCAAACCCACGACCGATGAATCTTTAGGCCACGACGGGGCCGTCCGCTGCCACGCTGCCGAGGCGAACGTTGAGGATGGTCCTCACGAAAAGGCGAAAGAGAGCACAGATGAGCGTGACGATCGAGCGTGACTTGGTGTTCGGGACGGGCGGCGGACGCGACCTGCTGTGCAACGTGATCTCGCCAGACGGCGACAGCGACAAGCGAACGGCGCTGGTGTTCTTCCACGGAGGTGGTTTCGTGGGCGGCAACAAGGATGGCATTGACGTCCGTGTGAGCCACTACGCGGAGCTGGGGTACGTGTGCGTGGTCGCGGGGTATCGGCTGGCCGGCGAGGCCAAGTTCCCCGCGCAGATCCACGATGCGAAGGCCGCCATCCGCTGGACACGCGCCAACGCTAGCAAGCTGAACATCGAGCCGGAGCGCATCTGCGTAGTTGGCTTCTCCGCTGGTGGACTGCTGGCACTGCTGTCTGCCAGCGCTCCTGACAACGCCGACCTCGAAGGCGACGGTGGCAACGCAGAAACGAGCTCGGCCGTGGCGGCATGCCTGGCCTACTACGCCAGCATCGACGTGACGCGCCCGCCGACAGGCAGCCAGCACCCGCTCTTCGCAGCCGACGCGGGCGATGACGTCTACGCAAGCGCTAGGCCCGCGACACACGTGACGGCGTCGTTTCCGCCGACGGCGTTCTTCCACGGCAGCGCGGACGTGACGATCCCGATTGCATCCAGCGAACGCTTCTACGACAAGCTGCGAGGGATTGGCGTGGCGACGGAGTTCCACGCGGTGGAGGGCGTGCCGCACGCGTTCGACCGCCACGCGGAACTGGGGGCGGCGTGTGCGCACTTCGGTGATCTATTCCTCGACCGGCACGTCGTGAACCCGCGAACGTACCCACCGTTCCAGGCCGGGGGGCGCTAGGACACCTTGGGTACGACGTCCGTGGCGAGCAGCCCCATGGACTGCTCCCAGACGTCGCGAGGCAGCCACTCGTGGCCCATGGCGAGCAGCACGCCGAACCCACCGACCTCATCATCGAGCGTGGCGAGTTTTTCGGTCACTTCTTCCCGGCTTCCGACGATCCATACGTTGTCAGCCATATACGCCGAAGTGACCTCGGAATCGGGCATCTCTGGGTCCTGTTTGACGATGCCGTAGCCCCTGCCCTTGCCAATCAGCGGGTGGAAGTACTGCTCGAAATCCCGGGCCAGCACGCCCTCCAGCGCCATCTTGCGCGCCTCTTTGGTGGAGTCCGCGACGAAGATCTCGCGGGCGATGCGCCAATCGGCGCGGTCGGCCGTACGGCCGGTTTTAGCGGCGCCGGTGGTGACCGACTCCCAGTGGGTCTTGAGTACGCGAGACGGCGCGAAGTTAATGCTCATGGGAATCCAGCCCTGCTCACCCGCAAGCTCCAGGGTGTCCGACTTCACGGAGATGCCCGCGAGCGCAATGGGGGGGTGGGGTTTCTGGTAGGGCTTCACGTGAACGCGCAAACCGATATCGTCGTCGCGCTCGGGGACGTTAAAGTGCCAGCGGGGCTGGTCGTACGCGCCTGGCTGCGGGTCCGCCCACAATTCCAGGATCAGGTCGATGGCCTTGCGGGTCATGTCGCGATGTTCACCACTTGCAGGGTCGATGCCGACCACGCGGAAGTCGCCGATGAAGCCGCCCGAGCCGATGCCCCATAGCAGCCGCCCACGGGCCATCTGATCGAGCTGCGCGATACGGTGCGCCAGGTAGAACGGGTTGTGGTTAGGGACGTTCGTCACGCCCGTGCCGAACTTGATCTGCTTGGTGACGCTGAGGGCCTGGGCGATGAGCAGGTCGGGGGCGGGGATATTCTCCCATTCGGATGTGAAGTGCTCGCCAATCCACGCTTCCGCGTAGCCCATGGCGTCGAGCACCACCAGTTGCTCAAGGTCATCGGCGAGGGTCTGGGCGAGATCCGAGCCGGGGGGGTGGACGGGCATGTTGAAAAAGCCGAGTTTCATGGAGAACTCCGAGACCTAACGGTCCAGTTTGAGCACAGCGAGGAAGGCCTCCTGAGGAACCTCCACGCGGCCGATGCGCTTCATGCGTTTCTTGCCCTCGGCCTGTTTTTCTAGCAGCTTGCGCTTGCGGGTGATGTCGCCGCCGTAGCACTTGGCGATGACGTTCTTGCGCATGGCGCTGATGGTCTCACGAGCAATGATCTTTGAGCCAACAGCGGCCTGGATGGGCACCTCGAACATCTGGCGGGGTATGAGCTTGCGCAGTTGCCCCACGAGCGCCCTCCCCTGGAAGTAGGCGCGATCGCGGTGCGTGATGAGCGAGAGGGCGTCGACGGGCATGGCGTTCACCAGGATGTCGAGACGGACTAGCGGTGCGGGCTCGTACCCCACGAAGGTGTAGTCCAGCGATGCGTAGCCCTTGCTGCGGGTTTTGACCTGGTCGTAGAAGTCGACTAGGACCTCCGCCATGGGCAGGTAGGCATCGATGACCACGCGGGCGTCGGAGGACGGCATGGTGTCAGCGCCAGCGCCCATTCCGCCGGCTACGGATTCGAGATACTCGGTCTTCTTGAACACGCCTCGGCGGGAGTTGATGAGATCCATCATGGGCCCGATAAACCGGGAGGGGGTGAGCAGGCTGACTTCGAGCCACGGCTCTTCGACGTGATCGAGGGATCCCGGATCCGGCAGGTCGGTTGGACGCGAGACTTCGATGACCGAACCATCGTGCATTTCGACACGGTACACCACGCTGGGGGCGGTCACGATGAGGTCCATGTCGTACTCGCGCTCCAGGCGCTCTTGGACGATCTCCATGTGGAGCAGGCCGAGGAACCCGCACCGGTAGCCGGGCCCCAGCGCCGGGCTGCTCTCAGGTTCGTACACCAACGACGCGTCGTTCATCTGAAGGCGTTCGAGCGCCTCGCGCAATTCATGAAACTCGAAACCCTCGGTCGGGTAGAGCCCGGCGAAGACCATGGGTTTCTGAGCACCGTAGCCCGGCAGGGGTTCTGCTGCGCCGTGGCGCAAGAGGCTGATGGTGTCCCCGACGCGGCACTCGCCCACGCTCTTGAGCCCGGTGGCGATGTAGCCGACTTCGCCTGCCTCAAGCGCGGCGACCTTCTCCATGCGGGGCCTGAACGCCCCCACCTCCAAAACGTCGGCCTGGACATCGTTGGCCATCATGCGAACGCGATCGTTGGCGCGCACGGCGCCGTCGACCACGCGAACGTAGGCGAGCACTCCCTTGTAGGAGTCGTATTTCGAGTCGAACACCAGCGCGCGCAGAGGGAGGTCGACATTGGCCTCAGGCGCCGGGACGCGGTCGACAACGGCCTGGAGGAGGTCGATTACGCCGGTGCCCTCCTTGGCTGACACCGAAAGCATCTCATCATCGATAAAGCCGAAGGCAGTCTTGATCTCCTCTGTAACGCGCGGGACATCGGCGTGAGGGAGGTCAATCTTGTTGATTACCGGGATGATGGTCAGATCGTGCTCCAACGCCAGGTAGACGTTAGCTAACGTCTGGGCCTGGATGCCCTGGGTGGCGTCGACCACCAGGATGGCGCCCTCGCACGCCGCGAGACTGCGCGAGACCTCGTAGGCGAAATCGACGTGACCGGGGGTGTCAATGAGATTGAGCTCGTAGGCGCCATCGCGGCCGGCGAACGCCATGCGGACCGCCTGGGCCTTGATGGTGATGCCCCGCTCGCGCTCAAGGTCCATGCTGTCGAGCAGTTGCTCTTGCATCTCGCGTGCGCTGACGGTGCCGGTCAGTTCGAGCATGCGGTCAGCCAGGGTCGACTTGCCGTGATCGATGTGGGCGATGATGCAGTAGTTTCGGATTCGGGAGGGGTCCATTGCCTTTAATGATAGCAGGGGAAGTAGAAGGAGCAGGCTGTTGCCTGCTCCTTCTCCGAGTCGTTGAATGGTCCCCTACGAGCTACTGGCCGCTGGGATCCTGGAGGAACTGGAAGAGCGGGTTGTCCGCTCCGAGCACCAGCGTACTTTGTCCACCCAGGATCTTGGCGTACGCCTCGAGACTCCGTCGGAAGGAGAACAGACCGGGGTCTTGCTCCAGGGCTTCGGCCAAGATACGAATGGCCTCCGCCTCACCGTCACCGCGCAAACGGCTGGATGTCTCGTCGGCCGTAGCCGAGATAACCTCGACCTGCCGGTCCACGTCAGCGGTCTTGGTCAGGAACTCTTCTTCGCCCTCTGCACGCAGGCGATCTGCCTGCACAGTGCGCTCACTGCGCATCCGGGTGTAGACCGACTCGACGATGGAATCAGGGAAGTCGGCGCGTTTAATGCGGACATCGAGGATATCGATGCCGAAATCCTGTGTGTCCGCCCTCGATTGCACTGCCGCGGTCACGATCCGGGTCAGCGCTTCACGCGCCGAGTCACCGTCGTCCGCGATGATAGGCGAAACCGTTCGGGTGCCATCTGCATTCACCGAGATCTGGCCACCGATGATCTCTTCGCGAAGCCTGCCACCGACTTCATCACGAAGCGCGGCGACGACGATCTGACTGATCAGGCTGGTCGCCCCCGTTTCATTGATCAACGCTTCACGGAACTTGCGAATGTCCCCCGCATTGGGCCGGATCTGGTACCGAACGTAGGCGTCGATCTCCAGGAACTGGCTGTCGATGTCAGGGAAACTCGCGGGTTGCACGTCGACCCGGAGAACGCGCTTGTCCAGCCGGTTCACGGACTGGACGAACGGCGTCTTGAAGTGCAGGCCTGGCTCGGTTTCGGTCTTGCGGATGTCACCGAACTGGGTGACCAGCACCAACTCGGTCTCGTCGACTTTGTAGGCGGCCTGCCAAAGAACAACCAGTCCGATAGCGATAACGATGAGTAATAGTGTACGAATCATGCTACTGAGTCCCCCCCGCGGCAGGTATCCCAGGCAC
>Ga0315339_1003621_pt1 | contig 10728 bp, 7 predicted proteins | sample ASW17metaG_FD_204514 | JGI IMG/M metagenome (GOLD analysis project Ga0315339, IMG submission 204514) | Ammonia-oxidizing marine archaeal communities from Pacific Ocean, United States - ASW #17 | ecosystem: Environmental > Aquatic > Marine > Oceanic | place: USA: California | collected 2016-12-05
CGAGGCCGCATTCTGGCGGATCCTGTTGTCGAACAGCAGAAGCCGTCGTCCGCGCAGAAGCTGGCTGCTGATGGTGGCGGGACCAAGCTTTTGTTGGTGTCGGTGCTTTTTGCCATGGGCATCAACGCTTTCTTGCTGGACGGCTTTTTGCCGATGTTCTCGGAGACGGTCGGCAAGCTCGGGACGTGGGTCGTTGAGGAGTACACGCTCATTTCGTGCGTCATGGCCGTTGGTGCGATCGGACAGTACATAGGCGGCATCCTGGCGAGAGATCATTTTGCAGCTTCTCGTTATGCCGTGCTGCTGGTGCTTCAGCCGCTCACGCTGTTGGGCTTGGCGTACTCACTCGACGAGCCGGCGTGGCCTTTCATGCTCATGGGGAGCTTTGCGTTTTTGAACTTCATGACGCAGCCTATCGAGAACAAGTTGCTGGCGGTCTACACCAGCACACGGCGACGCGCGATGGCCTTCGCGTTGAAGTTTGTTGTCGCACTTGTCATCGCATCTCCGGCGGGATGGATGGTTGCGACGCTTTACGGCGCCGACGACTGGACGTTCGCGCAGATCTATCGGTTGCTGGCTCTGACGGGAACGCTCGGAATCTTCGCAGGCTATTTGTTCTTGAGGCAAACGCGGCGCGTGGCAGAAGTCGGGGCGAGGGAAAGGGCGCGATCGCTGTACAAGCAGCGCGGTTGATCGCTACTCCAGGCGCTTGCACCAAGAGCAACCATCTTGCTGCCAGAGTCCGCCTTCGTTCGATGTTGACCCGCCTGTGTAGCCCAACTGGGCGAGCCCAGAAAGCAACTGAGGGTCGTCTACAGAGGCTCCGACCATGGTTGTCAGAGGCTCTTCACCTAGCCAATGAACCAACTGCGCCCTCAGCGCTCGCGTTTCGGCTGGTCGGTCCTCCACGAGATCTTGGAGGCAGGCTGGATCTTCAACCAAGTCGAACAGCTGAACTTGATGATGTTCAAACGTGCGATGACTCTTTCGAAGGTGCAGAACGAGATGCAAACCGCCCAAGGTGATGCTCGCGGAGCTTCCGTGGGACGAGAGCGCAAATCGTGGCTTTCCGCCGTCTTGGCTCTCGCCGTCACGGGTCTTGAGAAGGGTTGTTCCAGGAAAACTGACGTCATCTAGCCCTAGGAGATCGAGCATGGTGCGTCCAAGGTCCAGGTGGCTGACAGCGCGCTTGTCGCGCTTGCCTTCCGGCCCGCCGGGCCACGCCAAGAGCAGTGGGACATGCAGTGTGTCCGGGTAGAGCTCGGCATGGTCGAACCAGACCTCGTGGTCGCCGAACTCTTCACCGTGATCGCCGACGACCGCTACGACGGCCTCTTGCATGCGTTGATGATCAAGCACGCGAGCGAGTTGCTGATCGAGGTGGCTTACAAGTGCTTTGTACTGTGCGCGGGGGTAGTCGAGGACTCGCAAGCCACTCATCTCGCTTGGCAGAACGATTCCCTCCGGGAGCGGGGGGAGCGTCTCGTCGAAGGGGTCGGCTGGCCCGTCGTAATAGCGATCGAGTAACTCGGGGGGTGGGTCATAGGGGCGATGCGCGTCGAAGACGTGCAACCAGAGAAACAAAGGTCTCTCGTCGTCCGAGTCGAGCCACTGCTCCACGATAGCCAGGGTGTGCTCCGAACGTCGCTGAAGCGTGTCGGGCCATGCCATCCGGTCAAAGCCCTGGCCAAGTCCGCTTCCTGGGTCGCCGAGATGGCGAGCACTCAGGGCAGCGAACGTGCGATAGCCTTCGTTGCGCAGGGATTCCGCAAGTGTTTCGGCCGCGCCGCTGATCGCCTGCTTGTTGCTGAGGATGCCCAGGTCACGTGGATGGCGTCCCGTCATGAGTGCCATGTGCGAAGGGTTGGTGTAGTTGGCCGTAGAAAAGCAATCCTCGAAAAACACGCCGCGGGCAGCCAAGCCGTCGAGGACCGGGGTCTCCACGCCGACGCCTCGCACGGCTCCTCCGAGATGATCGGCTCGATGGGTGTCTGTTGTGACAAGCAGCAAAGGTGGTCGGGGTTTGAGTTGCCGACTCCAGACGGCTGCTTCTGAGACAATGCAGGCAGCATCTTGACCGGGGCTCACTTCGACTTCGAAATGGGCTCGGATGCGTTTCTCGGCCAACCCCACCAGGGGCACCCTGAAGTCGCGCCACGCGGATTGAGCCGGACCGCGTGTCAGGGGGTAACGGCTCACGCGCGGAGGCGTTCCTTCGGCAGTCAGGGTCAACACGAGGTTCGGGTCATCGCCACGCCAGCGACTGCTGGCCGGGACTGCCAGCCCGAAGCCCAGGACGCCTTCAGGTGGTCCCGTGAAGACTGCTTCGACGGGGCGCCCAACACTGACACCGACTCCCCGGCGCGCCTCTTGACCCACCTGAGCAAGTTCCGTTTCACCGTTTGCCGGAGGAACTAAGCTGGCTGCAGGCGTTGAGACGAACTCGATGGCCTCCAGCTCGACGAGATGCGCGGTCTTGCTGATGTGGAGTTCGAACGTGTCCGCGACGCCGCTTTCCATGGCCGAGGGAGGCAGTTTCAAAGTGAGCTCCCCGAGTGAGTTCATGTGCATTGAGAGGGCATCTTTTGTTTTCGCGAGCAGTCTGCCCTTGCGTAGGAATCGGGCGAAGAACCGCGTTCCATTCGCACATGTGACTCGCAGTTGCACGCGGTCGATGGCGCCGAGGTCGAATTTGCCCCGATGGCTAAGACTCATGCCTTCGCCGGGGGTGATGCTCTTGAGGTGCATCACCAGGGATCCGTCTTGCTTGCCAGGTTCGCTCTTCGCCTGACTCACGGAGAGGGTTTCGCTTCCGGACTGGGACCACTGACTCACGTCATCAGCGGGCATGAGGCGCTCGACGATTCGAGCCTTGGAAGGCTCGGCAGCATGTATTTCCTGGAGCCCCAGCGGTTTGGCGGGAGATGGAGATGCAGTGGGACCACATCCGCCCGGATTCAGAGGCGAAAGCAGCAGGAGCGTGAGGAGGAGGATGCGGGAGGGCACTCGTTTTGACCTTGGGAACTGATGCAAGACCCACTTGCCGTGCAATGGGTGCTCTGCACGGCCGCGACCTCCCCATGATACGTGACGGCCCTGGTTGAGAACGACCGATCAGAGGAGCGCGAGGTCAAGCATTGTAGAGCTTCTCTCTCAGGAAGTCCGAGGTGCGGATCGGATACAACCTGCACCCATGACCAACGACGCAAAGAAGAATCCACGTCCCGCAAACCGCCTGGCGGGGGAAACCAGCCCCTACCTCCTGCAGCACCAGCACAATCCCGTGGACTGGTATCCCTGGGGAGATGAGGCGCTTGAACGGTCCAAGGCCGAGAACAAGCCCATTTTTCTTTCGATCGGCTACAGCGCCTGCCACTGGTGTCATGTGATGGAGCATGAATCGTTCGAGAACGAGGATGTTGCGCAGTTCATGAACGAGAACTTCGTCAACATCAAAGTCGACCGCGAAGAGCGCCCCGACCTCGACGACATCTACATGAAGGCCACGCAAGTCTTGAGCGGGCATGGTGGCTGGCCTATGAGCGTGTTCCTGACGCCCGACAAGAAGCCTTATCACGCAGGCACCTACTACCCTTTGGTCGCGCGTTACGGCCAGCCTGGTTTTCCTGACGTGCTGGGAACCATGTCAAACGCATGGAGAAACACGCCTGATCAAGTGGAAGAGCGTGCCGAGAAGGTCTTGGCTCACGTGCAGCAACTCACGCTGTCCTCAGAGCACCTCCCGGATCTAGGTCCCGATGTCGAGCGGCCGCAATTGGACATCATGGATGTTGCGATGGAGCAATTGGCGCAGTTGTTTGATCCGCAGCACGGTGGCTTCGGGGGGCCTCCCAAGTTTCCGCACGGTGACAGCATTCGACTGGCGTTGTGGCAGCACGCCATGACAGAAGACCCGCAAGCCTTGCGCATGGCAGAGCACACCCTCGACTGCATGGCGCGCGGCGGCATCTATGATCAGCTTGGAGGGGGGTTTGCGCGCTACAGCACCGATGGCGAATGGGCCATTCCGCACTTCGAGAAGATGCTCTACGACAATGCTCTCCTGGTGCCTGCCTACCTCGAAGCGGCACGAATGACAGGCCGTGAAGATTTCTCCCGCGTGGCCCGTGAGTGCTGTGAATGGGTGTTGCGCGAGATGGTTGATGAGGCCGGTGGTTTGTGGAGTACGCAGGACGCCGACAGCGAGGGCGAAGAAGGCAAATTCTTCGCCTGGCAACGCGATGACGTGTTGAGCCTTGTCGGTGAGCAGAATGCACAATTGGTCGACATCTGCTGGGGCCTGGGTTTGCCGCGAAACTTCGAGGGAAACAGCTGGGTTCTGCTACGACCGAAGCCGGATGAGGAACTCGCTGCGGAGTTGGGTTGTACTCAGGGCGAAATGACGGCGCGCCTCGATGCCTTGCGCCCCTTGCTGTTCGAAGCTCGTGACAAGCGCATTCATCCAGGAACAGATGACAAGGTGCTTGTCTCGTGGAATGGATTGATGATTTCCGCACTGGCTTCTTCTTCCACAGCATTGGGAGAGCCCCGGTTTCTTGCGGCTGCACAACGTGCGGCAGATTTTTGTTTAACCGTTATGCGGCCTGATGGAAAAAGGCTGCTGGCTACCTACCGAAATGGGCGCGCTCACATTCAGGCGACGTTAGCCGACTATGCTTACTTGGCTGCAGGCCTGTTGGATTTGTTCGAGGCTGATGGAGATCTTCGATGGCCGCGGGCAGTGCGCGAACTCTGCGATGTCGTGCGCGAGCATTTCGCTGACAGTGAACGTGCAGGTTTCTTCTTCACCGCCGATGATCACGAAGACCTCGTGGCGCGTCCACGTGACCTGGAAGATGGAGCGTTGCCCTCGAGCAATGCCGTGATGCTTGACGTCTTCCACCGGATGGCCCATCTCACGGGAGATCTGTCACTGCGTGATGAAGCAGATCGTGCCCTGGCGATGCTGGAGCCCTTTATGCGGCGAGCTCCGTCTGCCTTTTCGCGCATGCTGCTGGCACTCCAGCGGGTCGCAGCCGGTAGCCCCACTGTCGTCGTGGCCGACGGCCGTGGAGCTGATGCATTGCGGGCCGTTGCACGCAGCGCGTCACCCCCATGGGGGGCGGTTTTCGAGGTCGGGGCTGGAAGTGCGTCGGGAGACGGAGTTGCTGATTTGCCACTGCTCAACGGAAAGCTGGGAAGAGGCGATGCCGCTACGGCATATGTCTGCCGCGGGGGGACATGCTCTGAGCCTGTGACGGATCCGAACGCGCTCATTGCGCAACTTGGTCGGTGACAGGATCTGCCAGACCGGTTGACGAAAAAAGATCCGCGGAGGCATCCACGCTTCATCTCCCATGAAGACGTTTGCGTGGCTTGTGGCTCGAGTCGCTAACCCTCGTAGGTCGACTTGGTGTTCGCGACAGGGAGCTCCGATTCGACCCAGCCCTTGGTGACGACTTGCCCGGTGGGGTCTCGCCGCCCGCCGTAACCGCCGTCGATGTTGACCAGGCTTGTGAAGCCAGCCACCTCAAGATCCATGCAGGCCTTAAGCGAGCGCATTCCCGCCTGACATGAGAGGTACAGGCGCGTGTCCTCGGGGAAGAGCTTTTTCACCGTCGAGGTGAAAGCAGGGTTTGGAGCCATCTGCCCACTGTCACTGTCAATGACTGCCCAGGGCACATTGATCGCATGAGCTGGATGGCCCTCGTTGTATTCCTCGCAGGTCCGCACATCGAGGAAGTGACAACTGTCGTCTCCCTGCATAGCTTCATGCGCGCTTTCTGGGTCTAGCGAATCAATCGGCACCTGTCAGGCCTCAGCCAACTTGCCGACACCGCGTGCGCGATCGCCGTTGTCACCTGCCTCGATTTCGAATTCGACGTTCACGCCTTCTTCGAGGGTCTTGAAGCCTTCGCCAGCGATGTCGCTGTAATGAACAAAGACGTCCTTGGATCGCCCTTCGACCTCGATGAACCCGTATCCCTTGCTGTCACTGAACCACTTCACTCGTCCGACAACCATCGGTGTCATTCTCCCGTGCAATAACTTTGTGTCCCGGGGCCAAACGAATTCGGCTCCCCCGCAAAGATGATACCGGAGGTTCGTAATTCGCGTCAGGGGGCTGATGGCTGGAGGTCTATGGGCACCGGCTGCTAACCTTCCGGAGATGCTGTCCGGAAAACTGATCACCCTCGTCCATGAGAGCGATGCCCTCAGGGGCAATCCGCTGGGCGATCCGTTCGTTCGTGAGCTGCCCGTCTATCTACCGCCGGATTGTGGAAAAGATGTTCCGCTGATTGCTGTTCTTGCTGGTTTTGGGGGGAATGGGCAGGGTGCGCTTCACGGCACTCCCTGGGACCCGTCCTTTCCCGATCGATATGAACGCCTTCTGAAAGAGGGGCTTTGCCCGCCGGCGGCGTTTATTTTTCCGGATGGGTTCACGCGATATGGCGGCTCCCAGTACATGAATTCGAACGCCACCGGCTCTTACGAAGATTGGTTGGTCGACGAAGTCTTTCCGTATGTAGAAAACGAGTTAGGGGTCGGCGGACGGCCCGCGAGGCGGGGGTTGATGGGAAAGTCCTCCGGGGGCTTCGGGGCATTGCATGTGTGCTTGAATCGGCCGGAGATGTTTCGCGCACTGGCTAGCCATAGTGGCGATGCTTACTTCGAACTGGGCTACAAGCCAGACTTCGGCCGCTTGCTCGAGGTGCTTGAAAAGCACGGTGGCGTGCAGGGGTTTCTGGATGCTTTCGAGTCGGCACAGCGGATCTCTACACCCATGTTTATCGCAATGAGCGTGTTTGCCATGGCTTCGGTCTATTCACCCGACCCAGACGAGCCCCTCGGCGTTGCACTTCCAGTGGACGTGCAGACGGGGCGCTTGCGCGAGGAAATCTGGTCACGTTGGCTTGAGCATGATCCGGTGGCCATGGCTGAGCAAAAGGGCGACGCTCTTCGCGACTATGAAGTTGTCTTTATCGATGCTGGGCTAACCGATGAGTACCACCTGCAGTTTGGAGCTCGCCAACTCGTTGAGAGCTTGAAGGCCCACAGGGTGTCCGTCGAGCAGCAGGAGTTCGATGGTGGCCACATGGGCGTCAGGTATCGATACGAAAGCTCTCTCCCATTCATGACGAAGGCGCTTTCGCGGTAGTTGATAGAGTGGATCGCCTTATCCACCTTTTCTCTCAGGAAACTGCCAGTCAGTCGACCGCTGGACAGGGCAGTCGAAGACTTCGGATCCGATCGTGAGAATCCTCCACTTCCAACTGAACGGTGATGACGCCGAGGTGGCCGCACCGGATCACTGGACGTTGCTTGAGGTGGTCCGGTATCGAGCCGGGCTTACCGGCAGCAAGCAGGGGTGCGACAAAGGTGATTGCGGCGCCTGCACCGTGCACGTTGACGGCCGTTCGGTGCTGTCTTGCCTCACGCTTGCGGCAGATATTGATGGGCGCCAGGTAACCACGATCGAGGGTCTGAGCAACGTCGACGGACTTGATGTGGTGCAAGATTGTTTCGACGGGGCTGGCGCTCTGCAATGTGGGTTCTGCCAGCCCGGGATGATGATGGCTGCGCGGCAACTGGTGACAGAGAATCCGGAAGCGACTCGTGAAGAGATCAAAGAAGCACTTGCGAGCAATCTGTGTCGCTGTACGGGCTACACCAAGATCTACCAAGCCGTCGAAGAGGCATGTCGCCGGCAGCGCCAGTGTACGACCGAGAGGGCGGGAGGCGCTCCGTAATGAACGAGCGCAAGAGCATCAACCGCACCCACGGCCCCGACGCACCATTCGGTGAATTTTCCCGAGTCGGGAAGCGTGCACGCAAGGTAGACAGCATGGCGGTCGCCACGGGGCAAGCCATGTACACCGATGACATTCAGTTGCCTCGAATGTTGCACGGCAAGTTCTTGAGAAGTCCGCATGCTCACGCGCGAATTCGCTCAATCGACACCAGTCGCGCAGAGGCATTGCCCGGCGTGCATGCCGTCGTGACTGGAAGCGAACTGCCCGTTGCCTACGGTGTCATTCCATGGACAGAAGATGAGACAGCACTGGCCGTGGACAAGGTTCGCTTCGTTGGCGATGAGGTTGCTGCCGTTGCTGCGATTGACGAAGACACAGCTTCTGCCGCCGTCCGATTGATCGATGTGGACTATGAAGTGCTGGAGCCATATTTCGATCCGCAGGATGCTTTGGTTCATCACGAACCAGCGATCCATGAAGGCAATCGCAAAGGCAATATTTCGAAGCATGTGTTGCTCGAATTCGGTGGCGTCGATGAAGCCATGGCGGCAAGTGAAGTCCTGATTGAGGACGATTACGCTTTTCACGGCACGGCCCATGCTCCGATTGAGCCCCATTGCGCCATTGCCCGCTGGTCTGGCGATGGCGTTCTGACGCTTTGGTCTTCAACGCAGATCCCGCATTACGTGCATCGGCTTTTGGCTTCCGTACTGGGTCTTCCGGCGCACCGCATTCGCGTCATCCAGCCCTATCTGGGCGGTGCATTCGGTGGGAAAAGCGATCCGTTCAGCCATGAGTTCTGCGTAGCCCTCCTGGCCAAAAAGGCCGGTCGACCGGTCAAGATGCTGCTGACGCGAGAAGAAACTTTTTACACGCATCGCGGCAGGCATCCCATGCAGATGCACTTCCGGACGGGCTGCGATGCAAAGGGTCGGATTACAGCCGTGGACAGCAAGATCCTCATCGATGGAGGTTCTTATTCGTCCTTCGGCTTGGTGACCACCTATTACTCGGGCCAGTTGCTGTGCGGCCCAAGCGACTTTCCGAACTACCGATTTGACAGCACTCGCGTCTTCACCAACAAGCCGCCGTGCGGCCCCAAGCGCGGTCATGGCTCGGTGCAACCGCGCTTCGCGCTTGAAATCCAATTGGATCGAATGGCGACGCAACTAGGTCTCGATCCGATTGAATTTCGACGCATCAACTGCCAGAGCGAGAACACCCAGACAGTGAACGGGCAGACCGTGACATCGAACGGCTTCTTGCAGTGTCTAGATGCTGTGGAAGAGGCGAGTGGATGGAAAAAGAAGCGCGGAAAGTTGCCCCCGAACCGCGGGATCGGAATCGCGGGGTCCATGTACATCTCAGGGACGAACTACTGCGTTTATCCCAATGACATGCCGCAAGCGGGCATCCTGGTCAAGCTGGACCGTTCAGGTCTTGCGACGGTCTTCACCGGGACTTCCGATATCGGTCAGGGGTGCACTTCGGTGATGGCGACGCTGGTCGCCGAAGAACTCGGGTTGCGATTGGATCAAGTCCGAGTTGTGACCTCTGATTCAGATCTTTGCCCGGTGGACCTCGGTGCCTACAGCAGCAGGATCACCCTCATGGCAGGCAATGCTGCAGTGGATGCGGGGCGGAAGCTCCGCAAGCAAGTGCAAGAGGCTGTCGCAGAGAAGCTAGAGATTGCACCGGGGCAGGTCATGTTGGCCGACGGATTCGCCTTCGATCGCGAGGATGGTGACCGCCGATTCACAACCCAAGAGGCGTTTCAATTCGCTGAAGCGAAGTTCGAGACGCTCTCTGCCTCGGGCAGCTACAACACGCCCGAGCGTGGAGGAGACTATCGCGGAGGCACGATTGGCGCCTCACCGGCCTATTCCTTCACGGCCCATGTCGCAGAGGTCGAAGTTGACCCAGAGACAGGCGATGTTCATGTGCACAAGCTTTGGATTGCCCATGACTGCGGCCGCGCGATCAGCCCCGTGCAAGTCGAAGGTCAGATCGAGGGAAGTACCTACATGGGTGTTGCCGAGGTTCAACTCGAGCACCACGAGGTGTATACGGGCGAGACAGCAGAGGCAGGCCTGCACATGCGGCCGTCGTTGCTTGAATACACGCTGCCAACCACGCTCGACACGCCGGAGTTGGAAGCCCTCATCGTCGAGTCGATCGATCCAGAGGGCCCTTATGGTGCCAAGGAAGCTGGCGAGGGGCCGCTGCATGGATCGTTGCCGGCAGTTGCCAATGCGATTTATGACGCATGCGGGATCTGGATGACGAAGCTTCCCTTTACGCCCGGGAAAGTGCTCGCAGCTTTGAAAGCACACCAGGCAGCGGGCTCTTCCGGGGCGCCGAATGAGGGGGCGAACTGATGTTGCGATTGCCCCGTTTTCGCCATGAGACGCCTGCCTCGTTGGAAGAGGCGGCTGCGTTGCTGTCGGAGCACAAAGGGCGTGCGCGATTGCTTGCCGGAGGGACAGATCTGCTTCCCAATTTGAAGCATGGGATCGAAGAGGCTGATGTTGTTGTGTCTCTGGGCCGAGTTCCCGAACTGAATCGAGTGCGTGAGACGGAAGGTGGCGACCTCGAACTGGGAGCCATGTTGTCGCTTGAAGCTCTTGCGAGCGATGCACTCGTGAGAAAACGCTACCCCGCGTTGTCAGTGGCCGCCGGTCTCGTGGCAGGCCCGCATCATCGGCGAATGGGAACGCTCGGCGGCAACGTGTGCCTCAACACCCGCTGCGTCTATATCAATCAAACGCACTTCTGGCGGGAAGCCCTGGGCTATTGCCTGAAGAAGGATGGCGAGGCGTGCCATGTCGTCAAGGGCGGAAAGCGCTGCGTTGCGGCGGCAAGCAACGACACAGCTCCCGTGCTCACGACTCTGGGCGCAAGTTTGCGATTGAGGAGCCAGTCTCGCGGAGTGCGCGTCTTGCCCATCGCAGATTTCTACGTTCAGGATGGG
>Ga0315339_1003622_pt1 | contig 10726 bp, 8 predicted proteins | sample ASW17metaG_FD_204514 | JGI IMG/M metagenome (GOLD analysis project Ga0315339, IMG submission 204514) | Ammonia-oxidizing marine archaeal communities from Pacific Ocean, United States - ASW #17 | ecosystem: Environmental > Aquatic > Marine > Oceanic | place: USA: California | collected 2016-12-05
TTTTCGCGCGCAGGCGCGGCCCCCGTAGGGGGGTGGGCGTGGTCGCTCCACAGGACCAGCGCGGCATCACCCTCGTACATGAATTCGGCGACTTGGAACGACCCCTTCCTTTCCATCAATGCGCCGAACGGGAAGGCTATGCCCGGGTCCGGTCGGGCCGCCCGGTCGCTAGATCCGAAGCGACAGGCAACATGGCGTCGGACTCGGAGGAGCATCGGCGGGGTAGTGGCATGGTGTCGCTCAACGGTGTCTATTGCAGGTTGTAGTCGCTTCTGTTTGTCTGGACCGAGAGGTGATCTTGATGATCCTCTACCGCCGCCCCGCCGCACTCGCTGGCCCGGTCATTGTCTTGATCGCCCTCGTGCTCGTCCCTTGGGCCATGCTCGAAGCTCAGGAAGTGGGCTTCTTGGTCGGCACCGTGCTCGACGAGCGCAACAAGGAGTCGCTCCGGGGGGCGACCGTATCGATCGTAGGCACGAAGTTCATCGTGACCACGGACGAAGAAGGATGGTTCCAATTCGAGGGCCTGCCCGCCGGGGCGGTTACGATGAAGACATCGATGACCGGCTATGCCTCCGTCGTTGAGACACTCGTGGTCTCGGAGCCCGAGTTGGGGTTCCTACAGGTCTGGCTCCGGCCGGTCGACGCTCTTTTGGAGGAGATCCTCGTGAGCGTCGGTAGAGGCCGCGGCGAACCCGGCGCAGTAGAGCGAGAGGCCAGGCCTCAAGACACCTGGCGAAGCGTACTCGAGCTCATCGAGCAGGAGGTTGCAGGCGTGGAGGTCCGAAGGGCGGGCAGCAACGTCGGCACGGGCGCCAGCATCGTGATCCGCGGCGTGGGATCGTTTGAAAACACCGACCCCGCGATCTACGTGGACGGAATCCGCATCGACGACTCGGCCGGCACACTGCGGGCCATGCACGCCCTGGACCTCATTCCCGCCGAGGTGGTAGCGCGCGTGAGAGTGATTCGAGGTCCGTCCGCAGCGGCCGCTTATGCCTTCGGTGCCAACGGGGTCATTCTGATTGAAACCAGGAGGGGAGGACGGTGATCGCTTCGCGCGATTCGAGACGCATGCTACGGGCCATTTGTACCCTCGCGCTCGCGGTCACGCTCACGAATTGTGCGCAGCAGAGCAGGCAGCTCGAGAGTCCGTTCAACGGGCTACGAGAAGAGGCCGACCAGGCCGTGCGGCTCACCGTCGAGAACAACGACTTCCGTGACGCGACCATCTACATGTACTGGAACGGAATGAGGAGCCGGGTGGGCAGGGTGACGGGCAAGACCAGCAAGACGTTCACCGTGGAGTGGCGGTCCGAGGAGGCGCAGTTGGGGGCGAATTTTCTCGGCCGGGGTGGTTTCCGGACCGAGACCATCGGAGTCGACCCGGGTGACCATCTGAATCTCGTCATTCCTGTGGGCTGACCGGAGACGCGAAGTCCAGATTCTCGGTGATGCGCGTGCCTTGGCTCGCCAGGCCGTCCAGGTACGCCTGGATCCGCTCCAGAGCCAGCGCGAAGTCGGAGTTGTCGATGTTCAGGTTGAGCAGGTCGATGTACCACGGCGCCTTCAGCTCGGATTTGACATAGGCTTCGACGATCGCGCCGGCGATGGGCAGGGTCGTGCCTTTCGAGGCATCGTACACGTCGCGGTCGCTGGCATTGCGCAGCTTCTCCATCTCCTCGAGGTGCAGTCCGCGCGCGCGAAAGATGATCGTGGTGAAGTCCAGTCGCTCTCGCCAATCGCGGACGATGTCGCGGCCGAAGAAGCCCCGCGACCATCTGTTCATGTCGGCAGCCACGCCTTCTGCGGCCCGTAGGAACAACCCGTCGCGGGCGAGCGCGAGCGCGAGGTTGCGCTGGTTGTCGAGGGCCATCGTCTGGGTCTGACCGAGCGCGTCCTCGCCGTCGAACATCCAACCATCGGCACCGCTTAGAAGGGCATATGCCACATTCCTGATCGATCGCTCTATCGTCGTGTGCGGTTTGGCTGCGGGCCCCGTCCCCTGGATCCACTGTCGCTGTAGGTCGTGCGGGATCTCGCTGCCCACGAAGTTTCCGTCGCGGGCGTCCTGAACCTTGATGCTGGTACGAGGGATCGTGGCGTCCGCATCGAGGAATGCGATGCGGCGGTGCTCGCGGTGGCGAGACATTCGCCGTTCCATGCGCGACGCCATGACCGCCTCGCGATCATAGTCGAGTCCGGCGAGCGCCTCGATCGCAGCTAGTGCTTCTGCGGTGTAGACGTCGGAGTACTGCCCCTTCAGGCCGGCGCGAACCTCTACCGCGCGGGTTCGTCGAGATTGGTCGCTGGACTCGTCCGGCATCGGTGTTGTCTCCCGAAACGGGTGTCTTCCTGTCATGCGCTACGGTCGTTCAACCCTTTCGCTCTTCGTGCTGGCCTTGCATGCCTCGTGCGGCGGTGCCGCCGTCCCCACGGCTCCAGGTGACGATAGCGCAGAACCCCAGATGGAGCGCGTCATCAAGCAGTTGCCATCGTTCAAGGCGGACATTCAAGAGATTCTCGTGTGCAGCAGGATCCGAGAGCCAGTTCTTGCTCGTCAAGCCGCTCGACGCCATGAACAGCTACGTGATCATCAGGCTGGAGAACCGACAGACGGTCGGCCTGCAAATGCCTGGCGACGGCGGCCGGCTCGACAGTATCGACCTCACCAACCTCGAGAACTGGATCAAGAACGGCGCTCCGAACAACTGATCCGTGCTGGAAGGCTGCCGAAGAGGCTCGCGGTCAAGGCAGCACTTCGTAGCGATACGCCGTGGCTCGCCCTTTGAACGAGACCGTAAAAGGCTCGTCTTCTCCGTCAGGAGGAGCGACAACCGTGAGGGTTTCGCCCCCCAGAGTTCCTCGGTCGCTGTAAAAGGTGAATCTCAAACGGAAGGCGGTGCCGGGGGCCGCTCGGTTCCCGACAATGCGTCCCTCGACCGTCGTCTCAGCACCGGACGGGCGTAGTTTCAACTCCTCCAGATAGATCGGAGCTTCGTCCGTGCGCCCCAGCCCGCTGCGGGTGGCGTCTTCATCACCCGCCTCCAGATGCGCCCGGGCCGTGATCAACCCGGCGATCTCGCTCAGTGGGTCCAGTTCGATGAGGCGCTCCCCGGCCGCGGCCAGCGCGTCCCAGTCCTCCGCGGCGAAGAGCGAGTTGGCATAGTTGAACCAGGCGTCGCGCGAGTTGGGCTGCAATTCGGTCAGGCGCGAGAATGCTTGTCCGGCGCCGAAAAAGTCACCCGAACGAAACAGCGCGACGCCGAGGTTGCGGGCCTGAGTGGCCGCGATCGTAGTCGAGGAGAGCAGAGCGGTATAGATCTCCGCGGCCTCCGTGTGCCGGCTCTGGCCCGAGAGAGTCGTCGCCAGGTCGCTCTGGGCGTCGAGATTTCCAGGGTCACGGGCGAGTCGGCGTCGGAGCAGAGGTTCCGCCTCCGCGAACCGGTTCGTGAAGAGGAGGAGCCGTGCAAGGCTCTCTTCGATTCCGGCGCTTCTTTCCTCACGCTCCCGAAGGGCCTGCTCGGTCAGTAGTCGCGTGGCGGGTAACCGCTTCAGTCCCGCCAGAGCTTTCTGGTAGAGCTCGATCGCCTCGGGGTACAGGCCCTCTTCCGCAAGCAGAATCGCGAGGTTTCGGTGGGCCTCCGGCCGCAGGTCGTAGATCTGGGCCGCTTGCTGCCACACCTCGGTCGCATCGTCGAGCTCCCCGAGATTGAACGCCCCCAGGCCTTCGTTGAGCGCGCGCGCCCAGGCCGCAGCACGCTCGGGTTCGACCTCCAGCTCATATGCGGGGTAGATACGTTCCGCCCGATCGAACATCGAGCTTGCTTCTTTCAGTGTCCCGAGACGCGCGTAAGCTACGCCGGCGAGATAGTAGTGGATCGCATTCAGTGAATCGGTCCGGATGCCGTCGAGCGCCAGATCGAGTGCGCGTTCAGGGTTGTCGCGGCGCAGATAGAGTATCCCGGTTTGAGATTGTCGAGTCTCGACGGGTGGGATGCCAATCGGGTATACGAACCCAGTTGGCGATACCACGGGTCCTGCGGGGCCTCCGCCCGTCGCACACCCTCCGAGCAGAAGGATTGCCGTGAACAACAGCGCGGTGTGGCTGCTCCTGAAGCGAGGGCTGTCGAAGGCGGCGACTAGCACGGACGGACTACCATGGAAAATTGACGGCGAAAACGACGGAACGTGAAACCGCTACGCCGTTGTCACGGGCTGGACGGAACGCCACGACTTCGTTGAATAGAGCGAGTGCGGCCTCGTCGAGGTCCGGCCGTCCGCTGGATTCGGCGATCTCTGCCCACTCGACTGAGCCCTTCCTGTCGATCCAGAGGGTCACACTTACGCGCCCGGCGACCTCGGGATCCAGCCTTCTGAGCCTATAGGTGCGCGCCATGAAGTCGGCGACCTCCGTGGGGTTCTGGAGCATCACCCAGACCGACAAGAACGAGAGAGCCAACTCGGGCCGGAGCGCCGCCAGACGGTCCAGGTCCAGTGAGCTCGGATCCGTCGAAGCGGTGAGGTCCGCGATCGAGGGCCGACCGCCGATCAGGATCGATTCATCGGCCACACCAGACGGATCATCACTGGAGTCCTCAGGCTCGAACTCCGGTTCGGGCTCGCTCTCAGCGATCGTGGGCGCGGGCAGCCTGCTACTCCCCAGGCGCGAGCGAAGGGCTGCAAATCCTTCTGCTCGGTCGCCGCCCAAATCAGCCGTCCCGTCCTCGATGCCTGGTTGTACGGGAGTCTCACCGGCCTCGTCGCTCACCGGCGCGGCGAGGGGAGTTTCGGCTCCGAGGCTGGGAGGGGCATCGCCCTCGGGGACCCAAACGAGGCGAACAGGCTGCGAGGGCAAGAGATCCGGTGCAATGAAGGAAACACGCCACGTTGGGCCGAGCACGAACAGCACCGCGTGCGCCGCTACGGCCATGAGAGTGGACAGGGCCAGCCGGACACTCCACTGCGCCTTCCAACGTTCGTTGGCGCTCGAGAATCGTCCTTTTCGCGGAGCCTGGTTCCGCGCTGGTAGCCTCATCGCGTGTCTCCTGAACCAGTCACGGTACGCGGCGTCCGCCAGCGTGCGCAACCTTGGGAAGTGTCTGTTGGAGATACCGAGCGTCGATTTCCGCCGGCGCCTCAAGAACCGGCAGGACGCGGCAGCACGCCTCCGGGGGCACCGAAATGGAGGGCCAGGCCCTGCGCCTCGAGTTCGACGTCCGGGCGCGGCACCGCGAACGTCCCCCGCTTCGCTGAATAGTAGAGGCACCCCTTCCGGCCGGTGCCGGCCCCGCCTCTTGAGTAGCTCCAGGAGTGAGAGAGGGGTGAAGCCGGGATCCTTCCCGACCGCAGCCCAGTTCAGCGCCGCCAAGTCGAGGATTCGGTCGTGAACGAACAGGATGTCGACGAAGTCACGAGGTTCGTCGCGTCCTGCCAACGCGAGCGTCTTGTTCACCGCGAGGTCGATCTCGTGCAGCAAGTACCCGCCGAGCGGATCACGGACGGGCGGCATGAAACGCCACGCCGAATCGCGCGCCCAATCGATCTTGGTGGCGTGCTCACCCTTGGCCACGGTCGCCCGTACGAAGCCAGGCTGGCTGATCTCGACCCGAAGCGTGTACCCAGCATCCTCCAGCAGCCCGGTATCCTCACTGAAAGCGGTCGAGACCCGGTCGGCCGAATCGTGGAAGAAGTCCAGGTCATTGCTGTAGCGAAGAGAGTTGGCAGCAAAGTGCAGCGCCACGCCGCCCGCGAGAACGCGCGCGCACAGAGCATCGGGCTTGCGCACCTCGCACCGAAGGGTCACGATCGGAACGTAGCTGTGATGATCCAGCCCCTCGGGAACGGGTCGATCCATCGGTCGAACTCGGAACGGAAGACTACTATGATGAACGACAAGCGCTGGTGGCTGCCTCGACCGTCACACTCGCTCTGGTTGACGATGGCGCTCGCGGTGCTGGTCTCGGCGCCGACTGCGGTCGTGGCGCAGGGACCGGGTACCGAGGGCGGGCAATGGACGTACCTCGGCGGGGACTCGTGGCACACACGCTACACACCGGCCGCCGAGATCAACGCCTCGAACTTCGAGAATCTCGAAGTCGCTTGGCAGTTTCAGGCGGCGAGCTTCGGTCCGAGCACCCCTAAGTCGACGGGCACCTACATCGGCGGGAAATTCATCACGGTCACCGGCGAACGCCGTCACGTGGTCGCGCTCGACCCGGCCACGGGTGAACTCTTGTGGAGCTTCACCGAGCCGAACACCGAGCGCTATCAGTATTCGATGCGCAAAGGCTACGGCAAGGGAGTCGCCTACGGCGAGGTCGACGGCAGAGGGGTCATCTTCATCACGACCCCAGGCTTCTTCCTGCACGCGTTGGACGCGGAGACCGGACAACCCCTCGAGAACTGGGGCGAGGGCGTGGCGATTCCCGGGTTCCCGTCCTCGGGGACCGTGGACCTGGTCGCGGACCTGATCCAGGACTGGGGCCCGTGGGAGAACCTGAATCAGGAGTACGATCCCTATCAGGGGATTCCACTGGAGATCGGCTACATCACGGCATCGGCGCCGCCGATTGTGGCGAACGGCGTGGTCGTCGTCGGGAACTCGGCCGAGCAGGGCTACAACCAGACGCGCAAGGAGATGGTGCCGGGCGACATCATGGCGTACGACGCGGCGACCGGCGACCTGAAATGGAAGTTCCACGTCATCCCGCGTCCCGGCGAGTTCGGACACGACACTTGGGAGAACGACGCCTGGCGATGGACCGGCGACGTGTCGTCGTGGGCTCCGATGTCGGTCGATGAGGAGCTCGGCCTCGTCTATATCCCGACGAACGGAGCGACCATCGACTACTACGGTGGTTTTCACCCGGGCGACAACCTCTTCTCCACCACGCTGATCGCTCTGGACATCGAGACCGGTGAGCGGAGATGGCACTACCAGATGGTGCACCACGATATCTGGAATTACGACACGCCCACGGCCCCGATCTTGATGGACGTCAACGTGGACGGCAGGGACATCAAGGGAGTGTTCCAGGTCACCAAGCAGGCGTTCGTATATGCGCTCGACCGCGAGACAGGCGAACCGATCTGGCCGATCGAGGAGCGCGCGGTCCCGCAGTCGAGGGTACCGGGTGAGATACTGTCGCCGACGCAGCCCTTCCCGAGCAAGCCGGCGCCATTCGACCTCCAGGGGCGCACGGAGGACCACCTGATCGACTATTCGCCCGAGATCCGCCGACGGGCGCTGGAAGTCGCACGCAACGGTAATCTGTTCGTGCCGTTGTTCAATCCGCCCACGCATGTGGGTGACCCTGCCGGACCGGCGAATATCTGCCCCGGCGGAGGGGGCGGCGCGAACATCACGGGCCCGCCTGTCGCCGACCCGGTGGAAGGCGTGCTTTTCGTGACCTCGACCAGCGGGTGCTCACCCGCCTATCTGGGGCCAGGAGTCGAGTCGCCCCTGGACAGCGACAGACAGACGGGCGTGACGCACTCCGAGTTCTCTCGCGCGACCGCAGGCGGCGGACGCGGACGCGGAGGCGGTCCACCGTCGACCATCGACGGCCTCTCCATCTGGAAGGGTCCGATCGGGCGCATCGTCGCCATCGACTTGAACACCGGCGAGCACCTCTGGATGATCCCGCACGGCGACGCGCCGGACGACCAGCAGGAGTTCATCCGCAATCACGCGCTACTTCGCGGTATCGAGGGCGTCCCGACCAACCAGGGCCGGAGAGGGCACGCCGCGATGGTGGTATCGCCCACACTGCTCATGGCTTCCGGCCAGACGAGCGACGGCACGCCTCACCTGTTCGCGATCGACAAGCGGACCGGCGAGCGCGTCGGAGCAGTGGAGATACCGGGCGGGTCCCGGTACGGCATGTCGAGTTGGGTTCACGAAGGAAGGCAGTACGTGATCATCCAGCTCAACGACGGCCTGGCGGCGATGGCGTTGCCGCGCTGACGTCGATCTGAAGTCGATGAGGGAGCCTCGGGCTCGGAGCGCCACAGCTCCGGCCCGGGGCTTTTCTCATCGGGCTCCGCTCCGTGTGCTACTCCGATGCGCTGGCTCCGTTGCTGCGGCGCGATGTCCCGCGCCTCGAGCCCATTCAGCCCGTCGATGATCTTCGCGTAGGCGCGGCCGATCTGCTCCAGACCGACGGCCGGGATCCACTCGGGTGTGTCCTGCTCGGTGTGTTTGATCTCGGGCGACGTAATCACCTGCATGGACGCTACATCGCGGGCCATCCTCCCCATCTCACCGGACGCACCCGGATCCAGATCGGCGGTGACTCCGACGTTGAATCGGTTGAACGCATCGAGCACCACATCCAACGCGGACGGACTGCTGTACAGCCACCAGCGCATGGGAGAGACCGCGTTCATCATGCGTAGCTCAGGGCCCCAGTACTTCGTCCTGGTCACCGCGACGTGCTCCAGGTTGATCGCGAACACGGTGTTCGCCAGGGCGGTCTCCCTGTTGTCGTGCAGCCAGCTCGTACCCGGTCCGCCGTGGTGGCCTACCGAACCCAGGAACCGAATCGTGCGCCGTCTCTGCGCGCGCGGCACGTTGGCGAAGTGCTGCACGAGACCCATCATAACGGCCAAGCCCGACGCATTGTCGAGCGCTGACTGGAAGTATCCGTCCATATGAGCAATGACGAGGATCTCCTCGTCCGAGGTGCCTGGCAGGGTGCCCCAAACGCTGGCTGCGGAAAGGTCACCTACCATGTCGGCCTCCATGCGCAGCCTGACCGTCACGGACTCGCCTCGACCGAGCATGTCGCGCAGCCGCATTCCATCCGCGTAGCCGACGTTGAAGCCCGGCCTATCGCCGGTCCGCTGCCAAACCGCGAAATTGTCCGAGATGCCGTACACGATGCCCACGGCGCCGGCACCGTTTTCGAAGGCGCGCGCCACCGCGCCTTCGGTGCGGAGCGAGTGCCGGAGCGTGCCCGGCCGTGGAATGTCGTGAATCAACACCGCTCTACCTCGGACGTCCCGTCCCAAGTAGTCGGCGTTGCTGCCCATGCCGACCCAGACGAGCTCGAACTCCAAGCCACCGGCCGGGGTCGATGCCGCGCCTTGTGGCGGACGAGCGGACTCCAGAGTGAACGCCCCGCCACCCGAGGCGAACGTCACCTCCCAGTTGCGCGGATTCCACTGCGGCCGCAAGTCGAACGCCTGCCGGTGCACTTCTTCCAGCCCACTCTCTCGGAAGTACCCCTCCACCCAGTCCTGGGTGGCCTCGTGACCGGCGGTACCGACGTTACGACCCCAAAAAAGATTGCCGGCGTCTCGGTCGGCCAGGGAAATCGCGTCCACCTCCAGCAACATGCGCTTGAGGCTCTCCCCCCGTATGTCGCCGTACCGGGCGTCCTCGGGCCGTAGCGGTATGCGGATGAACGCGTCTTCACGCACATCGCCCGAAGCGTCGAGCAACGGCTGTCCCAACGGGTTGGGCGGCGCGTTCTGCACGGCCGAGAGCGGGCTGCAAAAGGCGAGTAGACCGAATAGGGTCCAGCGACGAAGAACACGCTCGAAAGCCGGCATGGAGAGTCCTCACTCAGGGTCGGACAGGTGTCATGCGTAGCTAGCGTACGCCGTGCGCGCTAGAGTGGCCCGATGGGCCTCCAAGACGGAAGGAAGGAGCAAGTCATGCACTTCGCCACAAAGGGGCGCCGGTACCACGCCACCGGCATTCGCTGCGCCCTGCTACTCGTCGCGGCGGCGCTCGGTGCGCTTGCGACCAATGCCAGCCCGGACCAAGCCACTCCCGTCCAGGCAGCGTGGTTCGGTCTCCCTCTACCGCCGGGACTTCAGCCGCATGCCGCGCCCGCCATCATCGGCGACCGCGGACCGGTGCCTGCGATTGTACCCCCGGGTGAAGAGCGGCACCGCGAGTTCGAGGGCGCTCAGGTCCGGATGGACCTGGAGCGCATCGTCGCATTTTCCGTACGGAGCCGCGAGCGCCGCGAGGTGGGAGACGGGCAGCTTTGGGGCCGCATTTCCGGATTCCCCTCAGGCACGGAGACGATGGCGTGGGCCGCCGAACGGTTCCGGCAAGCGGGTATCTCCGACGTTCGCGTCCAGACATTCGACCAATCCGCGGATGCGTCGTTCTGGATGCCTCTGCGCTGGGACGTACGCCTCCTGGGCGACTCACGATTCGGCGCGGGGAGTGAGGACGTAACCTTCGAGACCGCGATGCCTCTGTCCCCCTCCGAGATCGCGGGAGGAAGCATGACCGCGCCCCTTGTCTTCGTGGGGACCGCCAGTCCCGCCGAGCTCGTGCACATCGACGTGAGCGGCAAGGTCGCCGTTCAGCACGTGACGCTGCAGGCGCACACGGTCTTCGAGAGAAGTCCGACCGTTCAGAGGGCCCAAAACCTCGCGAGCCGAGGAGCGGTCGCGGTGCTCAACGTCGTAGACCAGCCCGGCAACGGCAGGGCGCGGGACTTCAGCAACTGTGGGGGCCCCTGCTTCAACCTGGGCGGGAGGGATGGGGCGTTTCTGGAGCGTGTCATGGACTCGGCCGCCCAGGCCGGGACGCTCCCCGAACTACGGGTTCGGATCGACATGGAGACCGAGCGCCGATCAGGACTCTCCGCGAGCAACGCCGTCGCGATCATCCGCGGGAGCAGCCGAAGCGACGAAGTTATCGTGCTCAACGCCCACGGAGATGGCTGGTTCGACGCCGCGGGAGACAATGCGGACGGCC
>Ga0315339_1003624_pt1 | contig 10725 bp, 8 predicted proteins | sample ASW17metaG_FD_204514 | JGI IMG/M metagenome (GOLD analysis project Ga0315339, IMG submission 204514) | Ammonia-oxidizing marine archaeal communities from Pacific Ocean, United States - ASW #17 | ecosystem: Environmental > Aquatic > Marine > Oceanic | place: USA: California | collected 2016-12-05
ACTATAGAGATTAAATAAATTTTGGGGGGTATAGCTCAGCTGGGAGAGCATCTGGATGGCATTCAGAGGGTCAGCGGTTCGATCCCGCTTACCTCCACCAATTTACAGTCCAAATAGGTCCTAGACCGTCCGATTATTACTCCCCTCTTCTCTAAAACCCTTTAAATATTGTCCTATGTTGTCCAAAATAGTCCTATTGTATCCAGTGAATTTTAGGTACTACTGGAAAAACTTTAGTACCTTTTTTTGCTGTGATTTTATTTTAGTACCTTTTTTTTATATTTGTTTCCTTAATTATCTGAGAGTAAACTTTAATTATGCAGTTATATACCATTTGCAAAAAAATTAAAGAAATTGATGATTTTTCAATCGTATGTATCCAAAGCTCATCTAAACGTTCACCAGACCTTTGTTCCTATTTTGAAGGCTCACATATCTTATCTAATGACTTTAATTTAGAGATGCCCTCGAAAACTAAAAGTTGTTATGTTAGATTGAATTCAGGTATTAGTATTGATGATTATGAAAAACACTTCAAACAGAAAAAATATACATATGTAATTTTAGAATACTGTGTCAAATCTCAAACACAAATTGCTCATCATAAAGTTACAAGATCATCAAATAAGGAAATCTTAGGGCTCACTTCTTTGGATATAAAAGCTAATTTAAGCAATGTTAAAAATAAAAAGGCAGGTCTGTTGAGTCTTCAAACTAAAGATGATTTATCTGAAAATAAAGTCTTAAAAGATGAGCTATTCTTATCTATTATTGCAAAAGGTATAGACCCTTTGACAGGTGAAGTATTTCCTGAAGGGCATGCTTGGCTTCATCCAAAGATAACATCAGATATAAAAGAATACCTTATAAAAAAAGAATCAAGTAACCACCCCCCTGAAATAAAAACCAAAAAAAGTACTAGTATCCTAAAAAATATTAAGCGCTCCATTAAGGCTGAATACGATATAAATTTAGTGCTTATTGAGAGTGGATCTTATGTAATAGTTATAGAAGAGGATGCACAATACTTTTTTGATGAGTTTGATTTTAAACAAAATACTTCATTTTCTTTTCCCTCAACAGGTTTCCCTACACCAGTAATAGAAAAATATAAAAAACAATTAAAAGACAGGAAAGTAAAATTTTGTTATCTTGAACAAAAAAGACAGAAAGCAGATAATAAAAGAGGGTTTAATATAATACGAACAGTCATTTTTTCAACTGATTCATTAGCTATAGGTCAATTATATAACTCTTAGAAGCATATAAGACCATACAGTCCAAATACGTCCTAGACGGTCCGAATTTAATGCCAAGTGAACATATAAATAAACTTCAATAGAAGTAAAGTATATATAATCAATTATATGGTCTCACAAACAATACTTAGCTTAGAGAGAAAGTATAAAAATTCCACTGATAAAGTAATGATCGGGAGGGATTTTATAGCGCCCTGCCTTAAGGAATGTATTAAATATAGACGTGGGACAGGTACATTTGGCAGCTCAGCTTTTAAGGCTTACGCCGAAGCAGTTGATCATATGGTTGATGATAAAGTAATAATTGAAATTTTATGTAGTCCAAAAATTGATAGAAATCTTTTTGAAACTTTAAAAAAGTGCCAAGATGAAGATAGCAGAATACAAATCTTAGAAGAGGCTTCAAATAAATTAGTTCTAAAAGCCTGCAAAATAAACCCAAATAGAAGTGATTATCGAGCTAAATTAATAGCTTGGCTTATTGCAAATGGAAAGCTAGTGATCCGCTTTGCGCTTCCTCTCAAAACTGAAGAAATAACAATTTACGAAGATGAAGATGAAGATGGAGGAATGAGTAATGTAAAAAATCAAGCAATGTATCATATTAAATACGGTTATTTTGAATTCCCTGACGAGATTAAAATAGCATTTGCTGGATCAATGAATGAAACAGATACCTCACATAGTCATAGTACTGAACAAGTAATAGTTTTTAGAAGCTGGGATGTTTTTGATAAACAAAGGCTAGAAGATGTTATTGAAGATCTTGATAATGACTGGGAAGGAAAAAATCCAGGCATCAGGGTAAAAGAAATATCTAAAAAAACATTGGAAGAAATTAAGGATCAAGTACGAAAAGATCCTAAAAGGCCGCAAAAACCTCCTCACAAACCTGCCCCTCCTCAGCCACCAGCTCCCAAACCTATTGATCCAGATGCTAATAAATGGCGTCATAAAGATGAGGCTTTGAAAGTGTTCATGGATAAAAAAGTCGGTATTTTAGCAATGGCAACTGGCACTGGGAAGACCTCGACTGCAATTAAAATAGCCAATCACCTGTTTGACAAAGAATTAATTGATAGCGTTGTCATCACAATGTATGGTAACCCTCTTCTCGCACAGTGGGATACAGAATTATTAGACGATGAAGAAATAAATAAGAAGAGCGTCATACGGCATTACAATACATATAGAGATATGCAGGCATTTATATCTAGGCCTAAGAATAATATTTTGCTTATAACACGTGATAGCTTAGGTGATTTTTTTGATCATTTTCAACCCGAAAATGCTAAACGAACATTAATAATTTATGATGAAGTCCATGATTTTGCAGCCCCAACAACACAAGAAAGAACAAAAGGTAAGCATAAGAAATTTACTTATAGGTTAGGTTTAAGTGCCACTCCCGATCGAGGTAAGTTTGACGAAGAAGGCTCAGAGTTTTTGTATAAAGAAATAGGCCCTATTATTTTTAAATTCCCTATTGAGGATGCAATTAAAAGAGGTGTTTTAGTAGAGTTCGATTACAAAGCGCTTTCTTTTGATTTAACAGATGAAGAGAATAAAAAAATAAGTGGGATCATTGGATCACAACATAGTCCCGGGCGCGATGGAAAGAAAAGAAGTCAAAAAGAAATTATGCTAGCTATAAGTGATGTGACGAAACTAGCTGAAAATAAGTTACTCGCATTTGATCATTACCTAAAAGATAAAGGTACCAAATTCTTAGATAGGTCAATCATTTATGTTCACACTAAGGAATATGGCCAACAAGTGATGGAAATTTTAAATGATCATCACTTTACAGGTTTAAATCATTTATTCGAGGATGGAGACGCAACCGCCACAAACCTGCAAAGAATAGCTAATGAAACAATCACTTGCTTGATTACTTGCCACAAAGCATCACAAGGGATTGACATCAAGTCATTGAATAGTATTATAATTTTTGCATCATCAGTAAATCCTAGAGAAACTATTCAAAGACTAGGAAGAGCCCTTAGAACAGAACAAAACAATCCAAATAAAAAAGCTTTTCTTTTGGATTTTTGTGTAAATGACGAGCAAAAGGATGGAAACTTAAAGTCAGATACCACAAGAAAAGAGTGGTTAACTGAATTATCAAAAAGCAAAAAAGAGGAGTGATTTAATATGTCTGAAAAAATATTAGAAGTGACTCACAAAATTATTATAAAAGCTTGTAAAGAAAAAAAACAAATGGATTTTAATAATGCCTTAGTTAAGTATATTGAATTTCTTAATGAAGAAAGGAGCCTGGAGGAAAAGTTAGATTTTGCTGATAGGTTAGTTGAAAGCTATAACAAAAAAGAAGTGAGCCCGCAAAAGGAACTTATAGATGGAGATTAAAATACACGGTTGGGAATCAAAAGGAATTGCTGGCGTCGATATGAAAATTGATTTAAACAAGCCAGGTTCTAAAACTCCAACGAAAATTGGGATGATTTGGCTAGATAGTGGTGGGGGGAAAACAACAACTCACGAATTAATAAAAGCTTGTTTAACAGGTAAAACTGACAAACTTGAGGAAGAATATAAAAAGGTTAACGGGAAGCCTAGTAAGTATGAGAGAAGAAAGGATGATGATCACTATGCCGAATCTGCTGATTTTACATTAAAGGTATCCTTTGGTGCAGAATTTTACAGATTTATAATACACTTCGATCATAAAGCAAAGACAGTCGACATGGATACAGAAGCACCACGCGGATATCAAGAAGGGTATCATCCACCTATTTCTGCAATTCCATATTTACATGAAAAGTTTGTTGACTTATTCATTTTGGATGGAGAACATGCCAAGAAGGCGATTCAGGAGGATTCTGGCATGGCAGATATCACTCTAAATACTATTTACCAACTAGATCGTTTTGATGACATCAATGAGAGTTTAGAAATATATTTTAAAAAAGAAAAAGAAAAATCTAGAGGTAATGTTTCTGACAAAGGGAAAATTACGCAGATTGAAAATAAAATAATAACTCTTAAGGCTCGACAAGCAGAATTATCAACGCAATTGAGAGTTAACACCAAGAAGAAATTAGAAACGATAGCCAAGTTAAAACAACTCCAAAAAGAAGTAGGCAAGATTAATACGGATGAACAGGCCAAAAGAGATAAGCTAGCTGATAAAGAAAAAGATCAAATAAGGCTTAAAACTGCAATTGATTCAGTTAAAATTGAAATTTTTGAATTATTAAAAAAACCACACCATCTTTCTAGCCACATCGCTAAATCTTTCATTAGTTTTACAAAAAATTTAAGAAAGTTAGACTTACCAGGCGATTCGGCCAAAGAATTCTTTCAAAATCTTGTTAAGACTCCCAAATGCGTATGTGATGAACCAATGACAGAGGCTAGAAAAAAGAAAATCTTAAAGAATTCTAATGATTATATTGGCACAGCTCATTCTAATTTTGCTAGCAGTATGAAACAGGATGTTAGAGATTTCATAATGAATGAAAAGGAAGGATCACAAGATAAGCTTGCCAAATGTCATACTGACTTAGATCTTAAAATAGGAGAATTATTAACACTCGATCGTCAAATTGAAATTTTGAGAAAAAATGTAAAAGCCTCCTCTGGTAGAAGTTTCGATGTTATTCAGGAAGATATAGATACTTGCAATGCAACGATAGCGGTAATCGAATTATTTATAAAAGATTATGAAGCTTTAGAAATTAATATTAATGAAAGTGCAAGACCTAAAGATATTAAGAGCAAAAACGCAATTAAGGCACTTTTAAAACTTTTCAATAGTAAACTTAATTTGGGTCATGACTTACATAACAAAGAATTAAAAATAGAAGAAATGAAAGTATTCATAGAGGCAATAAAAAATGAGGCCAAAGAGGAATATAAAAAAGAACTTATAGTGGCAATGAATTCTCAATTAGATGAGATTATTGATGATGACAAAATTACAATTACTTCTATTGATGCTGAAATTAATTTCAATGGAGGAAGCACAGGGCAAGGATTGGTTGTAGCATATGTTTTCTTAATTAAAGCTTTTGAACAGGCAAATAAGGCTAATAAGTTTCCATTACTTGTTGACAGCCCAGCGGCCCCAATTGGTCCTAGATATAGAGCAAACGTCGCTAAGATGATTAGCAAATTATCAAACCAATATATCTGCTTACTGCAAGGTGGAGAAAGAGCCTGGTGGTGCAAAGAGTTGTATAATAATTCGAAGCCTGATATCACTGCACTCACTATATTTAAAAGAACTAAATATTATCAAAAATATTTTAATAATCCTGATGAAAATTTAATTGAATTTCCAAATGCAGGAATGGTTGACGGCTATAAATTCCTTGCCTTATTTGATAGTGAATTAGAAACACAGGACTTTGTAAATCAAATAAAAAATGTGTATCCAAATTTCGATGAAAAATTATTAAATACACTTTTAATGGAGTTTGAAAAACAAAGAAAGATAGAGGCTCAGGAGGTGGAAAATGTTTAAAGTATCAGATGAGGCCCAAACTTGGATAAAAAGTCTAATTGGCCAAGAGCCTTTCAAATTAGCTTTAGATGTCTACTATATTTTTTGTTTGACTGGACTTGCTGCAGAAGAGAGTAAAAAGATAGAAGGTAAAGAGCATGATCTGGTTGATCAATTCCCAAAGCCATATCAAGATCATCAACGCTTAATCATTAATTTTCTTTTAATTTCAGAAAAAAATCGGCTAGGTATCTCAGACGAGGATAAAAATAGCATAAAGACACAATTAATAGAAAAATATGTTGATCCAAATATCAACAGCCTTACAGGCTCAGGAAGAAATAGTCTTAATGGCTATGCCAATGCTGGCTATCGTATCCTTTCTGACAGGATGGCGAAACCAGGAAATGCGGCTAGTTTTATATCGGCATGGCTAAAAGAGATGAAAAAAATAGAAAAGAAGTGAGCTATCCTATATGAACAAATTCCTAGCGCTAGGATTTTGTTCGCCCCTCGCTATACTTTTAATCTAACAAAGTACTCTGAATAGTACTTTGTTAAATTTATTGGGACAATAAATTAATGTAATCAATTAATTTTTTACGTTTTGAACTAGTTAGAAAAGAAATTCCTCTGTGCAGATGAGTTTTAAAGTAATCGTTTACTGTCTCTTTATCTAGATCAATACCATCATCTTTTAATCGCTTCATTAAAAGTGCTAAATATAATTTATCATTGTTACCTGCAAAGGTCCTCCAAGTCATCTCAATTGCACCATTAAATTCTATTTTTTCAAGCGCAGGTTTTGATTTATCTTTTAATGACAAAAGGAATGCCCAACGACAAATAATATTCCAATTAGCCACTCCTGTTCTTTTTTTAACAGTAATTAATTGGATTCTTGCCCTATCTGATAGCCTTACTGTTTCAATCATTGAAGCACCTCTTCTGGAAAATAGCCCTGTGCAATAGTTGAAGACTTAGATTTTTCATCAAAACTAATTAAATAATCATGGCTAATGAAGGGTTTGAGTAATGTTAGGTGTTTCCTAGTGATTTCTTCATCCGTTGAAAATATCATAACTTGATGACTGCTATTTGGAAAATAATTCTTAATCAGTTTGCCACGATGAGGGCCATCCAGTCTTGCAAGTGGGGTATCAATTAGTGCAGGTAGTTTAGTCTTAGATATGCGCGTCAGAGCCCACAAAATTGAAACTGCCAGTAATTGCCTCTCTCCTGCTGACAATGTTGAAGCTGAAATTATATGTTCACCGTCGTTAATCAACAAAGAAAAGTCTTCTTTACTTACCTCAAATTTTAACTCCTCATTTTTTTTCCTATGCAGTAATTTATAACAGATACTTATTTCGTCGCCAATGCTTGAAATATGCTTACTGATAAGCGCTTTTTTAAAATTTGTTAATGTAGTTCTAGACTTATTCGATTTTTCTAATATCTTCCTATCTAACTCTGAACCCAACTCGGACTCCCCTATTTCTTTTAACTTTTTATAAAGGGTTTTGTTGGCTTCATTCATTTGAATCTCAACTTGATGTAACTCCTGGTCAACCATTTTTATTTTAAATTCACATTCGTTAATCTTTTTATCTAAAGCAATTTCGAGCTCTATGAGTGGTTTTATTTTAGCTTCATCTGGAATTGCGGATAATTCTTGATCGTTGATAGCAATATTTTTTTCAATTGACTCATATTCCTTGATGAGTTGATTAGTAGTATTTTTTAGTGATAATAATTCATCACTCGTAGGGATTTGATCAATCTCTATATCGTAAGCATGCTCTCCAAAATTTTTACTAATTTCGCTGAGCCTTTGCAATGTATATTTCTTTAAAGGCTCTGACTCAGTTACGAGTTTATTATTCAGTATTAATGTAAATTCTTTCTCTAAAAGAGAGTAAGAGCGAGCTGAATGCCCCTCTGTCTTTTTAACGTCTTTTCTTAAGTGTGCAATTTCTTCCTCCAAGAGAATTAGTGGCATTGATTCACTAGAAATATCTCGCATCCTATTTTTCACCCCTTCTATCTGCAGGTTTAAATTATTGCTGTCTTGTTTCAATAAATCTCGCTCTTTAAAAAGTGCGAAACCTGACTGATTCATTAACTCTTGATTATTTTTATTTTTTTTATGGAGATCATCTAATTCATTCATCATCGAAGCACGATTTTGATTGGCTTTTGATTTTGCTTTATTGAGTCGTTCAATATCTTTCTCTTCGGTTTCAATTGATACTTCTTCGTGCCCTACTGCTAATTGTTTAGCCTTTCTTTTCTCAACAACCAGTAAGCTTTTAATTAAATTATCAATTGTTTTAATTCCAAGTAACGAATAAATACCTTCTTGTATTAAATACTTTGATTCAGTTGGCTCAGCCAGGCCCTCAATTTTTTCCCCATCAAAGAAAAAAAGATTAGATATTTCTGATGGGATGATATTTTCAATAAATTCTATTGAGCGATCAGATGCATTTTTATCAAATACGTCGCCCCTAAAAATTTCACAATTTTCCTTAATGCTTTTACCTGATTCAAACCAAGATCGGCTTAGGCTGATTTGTGCTGGCTTTCCCTCGATATTTATTTCAAATTCTAATGAAACTGATGCGCCTTCTTTTTTTGGAACACTCCTATTAATCAAGCCTCTGAGGTATTCCTCATAACTCTTCTTTCCACGACCTGATGTTTTAGCTGATTTTCCATACAAAGCTATTTGTATTCCCTCTAAAAGTGTTGTCTTACCAGAGCCATTTAGTGCACCAAACAAAATGACTGGTTTTTTAGGCTGTGGTTCAACATAGATACTATGCTCCCCTTTGTATACACCTACATTAATTAAACTGATTTTTTTAAGGATCAATCGCCTAACTCACTTTCGTCTTCAACTTTCTCAACAACCTCAAATAACCCTGATGAGTCTCTTTCGTTAGGTTGAATTTCATCAGTTTTTCCATTAACTTCATACTTATTTTTTGCAAATAATAATGCTTCATCTGGCGTCTCAAAAGCCCCTTTAACTAAAGCACTTTCAATTTCATCATATATACCTGTCCTTCTGGTTGAGGAAGAATATTTTTTCTCTATGCTAATTAAGTTTCTTGTTAGTTGATAGTGAATGTCGTCTAAGGACCCATTTTGACTCGCCTCTTTATTCAGCAACTGTAGATCTTCAAAGTTAAATATTTGATTCTCGCTTAGCTCTGGAAAGGGATAATTTTTTCCTGTAAATTCTTCATAAATTCTGGGCACCTCATCTTCAATTTCATTTCTTTCTTCCACCCAAATTTTTCTAATAGCCTGTAATTCATCTTCATTAATTAAAATAAAGTCATCGACCCCTTTTACGCCTGACTTCCTGACCACCTCTTGCGCCTTTAATACTTCAGATAGTAATTTCTTTCGGTAGCTTTGTTTGTATGGGCCGGGTATTAATTTTTTTTTGCCTGTGAATTTATCATTCATCAACATTAAGGCCCCATTACGTCGTTTAAATTCTCTGTGCATATGATCATTAGTATCTAAATATTTATTTCTAAATTCTGATAAAGGCGTCATCCATTTTTTTTCTTCGTCATTATTAATCATAGCCTCCATAGATTTATCTTTATCTACCAAGGTACAAACAAAGCAACCGAAACGACTGTCGCCACAACTTGGTGTCGTTGTATCAACCACTAATGGGCATTCATTATCCTCACTTCCTGCCCGATACATGTCCATCAGCTGAGAGTTGTCATAACCCCAAGGGTTATCATAAGTGAACAAATACTCCCATACATCATCATTAATCCAATCGGCAATAGGCGAATATATCCAAACTCTTTCAAACTGTGGGTTCGAATTACGACTTAAGAGATCTCTGGTCGAGCCTTCATAGTTTTCCATTGTTTGTTTTCTTTTAGCACTTTCTGCCTTTCTTGTACCTAAAACCATAATAGCCTCACCATTTTGATTCACAATATTCAAAACAAATTTATTCGCTGGGTTTATCTTAAGGCGCTCTGTACACCACCTAAATTTGGGCCTAGGTGCTGGGTAACCCCTGCCAATTAAATTTACCCAAAAGCTATTATTCGTTTCTGGTGTTAATCTATTTGGAAAAATTGGCATTTCTTGCTCTTTAGCTTGCTTAGCCATTTTTTCTAACGATGCAGTCACCCACATTGCAACCACAGGATTTTCGACTAAAGTATCAGTACTAATGACAAAAATATCTTTCCCTCTTTTTTCTTTTGGTAATTTTTTAATTGCATTCCAGACAAGCTGAAGCGTTGCAGTTGAATCCTTTCCGCCACTATAACCAACCACCCATGGAATTACATCACTTAAATAAAGTTGTTGTATTTGTTTTTCTAACAGGTCAACGACTTTATCTATATCTTCATTTTTAAATGCTGAAACTTGCTTCTTTACAATTTTGATTGGCTTAGCTTCCATTTGCACCCTTTAAATATAGATTTTCCAAACGTAACTGTTCCGGTGTTAATTTAAGAGACAGAATTTTTTTTATGTAATTAGTCATTAATATTACATTTGCCATTGTTTTAGAAACCCTACCACCTACTAAAGCTCGACCCTCCCAAATACTGGCATTATCTCTAGACCAATCAATTGAGTTTAATTTTTTAAGAGGAGTCTTCCACCCTTTAAGGTTGGCTGTAATAAGTTCAGACCCAATGATGCCAAAACTTTGAATAGCAATGGCATGTGAATGTATCTTATCTCTTCTTATCTCTCCAGAGGTGACTTTTCCATCACGAACATCCTCCCAGTCTTTAAAATGATGGGAGATTTCATCCCAGAATTCTAAACATATTGCAGAAGCTTTTTCAAAATCATTTACTTCTGACTGTTCCAGTAATGATTGACAACCGGTATAAATGGCACTTAATGTAAATAACTTTCTTGTTCTCTCTGACAATGAGCTTCTTTCTAAATCAACTAAACCTTGAAATGCTTTTGATTTTAAAGCCATTAATT
>Ga0315339_1003625_pt1 | contig 10723 bp, 7 predicted proteins | sample ASW17metaG_FD_204514 | JGI IMG/M metagenome (GOLD analysis project Ga0315339, IMG submission 204514) | Ammonia-oxidizing marine archaeal communities from Pacific Ocean, United States - ASW #17 | ecosystem: Environmental > Aquatic > Marine > Oceanic | place: USA: California | collected 2016-12-05
TCATTCCCGGCCAGCGCCGCGGCGACGAGCGCCTGCGCGGCCTCGTCGATCGCGAGCGCTGGATCGATGATGGGGAATCCCGCCTCGAGTAGGAACGAGGTCATTTCTCGCGAGGAGACCTTGCCGCGTCCCTCTTCTTGAATGAATACCATCGCCCTCGGCAACTCACCTTGGAACGCGATCCCTTGAGCCGCGGCAGCCTGCGGCACGGCGGGTAGTGCGATCGCCAGCGCCAACAAGCCCACCAAAGAGCTGATCGTCCGTGTTCGCATCATGCTCCTCCCTCACGCAGCCTGTCGAGGGCTCTTTGCGCGTCACGGTGATTTGGATGGGCCTCGAGAGCGGCCTCGTACTGCTCGATCGCGTTGTCGATCTCGCCCTTGTCCTCGTAGTCGACACCGCGACTGAACGCGATGGTGGCCCCGATGGGGATGGGTTGGATATCCGCCCGCTCCGAGGCCGGTGGCAGGTCGAGGTCGTCCCCGAACGCGTCGGCGATGTTAATGATCACGTCGAGCAGGTTCGTGGTCATGTCCGTCATCTTCATGACCGACTTGACCTCACTCGTCTCGACGTCGATCGCCCGGATGTCGACGCGCAGGCTGTTCGCGATACTCACGACCGCCCCGTGGAATACGTACTGAACACCGAGGATTTTTCCGATCTCGACGGCGCTGCTTTCGTCGACTCGCCCGGAAAGACCCAGCCTTTGCTCCTGCAACAGCGAGCTGATTTCCTGACGTTCCAAGACGTTGAGTCCGTCACGGACGGTGAACTCCGTCGTGAGCATGGCGGACACGGCCTTCCCGATGTTTACCGAGTTCCCGCTCTCTCCCAGCATAAAGCCCGTGAAGTCCATCACGGCGACCCTGGGGGATTCGGTGTCTTGGGCAGGTGCGTCCTGGGCGCCAAGTGTCGCGAATGCGATCGCCGCCACTAGAACGGTCCTATGGGTGCGCAATCTAACCTCCAGATAAGGGGGCAAACCCCCGAAAAACCTCAACAACAAGCAGCTGCGGGCAGGACATCAGAGAGATTTCCTTTGCCCGCTCAATCCCCACTCCCTAAATTTACGCAGCCGTCAGCGGGGATGCGAGAAGATTTTTCTCGGACTCTCCGGGTGATGTCTCTGCGCAGTCTCCCCCCGAGGAGCCCTGGAATGAAGTCCACCCGTCTTTGTCGTCCCCGCAATCTGCTCGTCGCGAGCCTCTCTTTCGCCCTCGGTGGTTGTGCCTTCAGCATACCCGAGGCGGACCCGGCCGACATTCCTCGTCTCGAGGAGATGCTTACCGCGGACCCCGAGAACACCACCATCCAAGTGCAGCTCGGGATGGCCCAGTTCAAGGGCGAGGACTTCGAGGCGTCTCGCGGGAATCTCCAGGCCGCGGTCGATGGCGGCAACGAGTCCGGGCCGGCTCTGCTCTACCTCGGAATGGTACAAGAGGAGTTGGAGGAATGGAGCGCGGCGCGCGACGCCTACTCGCGCTACTTGGATGTCGGTCGCTCCGCTCCGCTGATCGAGGTGATGCGTCAGCGACTGCAGTTGATCGCGCAGCGGGTTCTCGCACAGGAGGCCCAGGCGGCGTTGGCCGCGGAGTCGCAGTTGTCTGATACGGATGTGACGCCCGGTTCGGTGGCGGTCTTCCCGTTCCGCTATGACTCCACCAATCCGGACTACGAGCCGCTCATCTACGCTCTGGCCGACATGATGACCACGGACTTTGCGGTCTCGAATGCACTCGTTGTGCTCGAGAGGGCGCAAATCCAGTCCCTGCTCAACGAGATGGCGCTCACGGACGCTGGCTACGCGGAGGCGGGTACGGGCGCTCGGGCCGGGCGTATGCTTCAAGCCGAGCACGTCGTACAGGGCGTTCTGACAACGCTGGGCCAAGACGAGCTCCAGATCTTGACGGACGTGCTGAACGTCCCGAATGCGGCGTCCGCAGGGGTGGAGACCGCGTCGGACGAGCTGGTCAATCTCTTCGACATGGAGAAGGACCTCGTCTTCCGGATCATCAGAGATCGGCTCGTCGTGCAACTGACGCCGGCTGAGGAGCAGGCGATCCTCGACAACCGCACGGACAACGTGCTCGCGTTCTTGGCCTACGGCCGAGGTCTTCGGCAGAAGGACGATGGGAACTATGCGGCCGCTCAGGCCGAGTTCGAGCAGGCCCAGTCGCTCGATCCGGACTTCTCCGCCGCTGCGTCCCAGGCGGTCGAAACCGGTGAGATCGCGTTGGCGGAAACCACCACGACGGGTCAGATCGTGAGCACCGCGGCCACTACCGGTGAGACAGGGTCGAGCAGCGCGGTCGCGGCGCCCACGACGACCACGACGGGTGCGGCGGATGCGACCAGCAGCAGCAGCAGCAGTAGCAGCAGTAGCAGTAGTAGCGGCAGTGACGCCGGGGCTCAGGCGAACACCGGAACCACGGGGGGCACCGGTAGCACAGCACAAACGCTTGCCGGCGCTTCTCAAGCGGTGAACCCCACACCGACGTCGAACGCGATCGACCTTGGCTCGACGCAGGCGTCGGACAACAACACGACCGCGCAGGCGAGTCAGACTCGTAATGACGCCGTGCAGGAGTCACAAGGCCAGAACGTGGCCAGTGTGGCCCAGGCGACGATTCGCATCGTGATCAAGCGTCCGGGCAGCGGAGGTAGCCAGTGAACGCCTGGGTGAGGGGGGTCGCCGGAGCTATCGCGCTCGCCACAGCCGTGATGGCCTCGGGGGTATCGGCACAAATCACGATCGCTATCGGCACGGACTTCATGGGTTACACCTTTGACGAGGGTTTGGGCGCCACCGCCGCCCAACTCCTCATGGTACCCGTGGCGTTGCGCTTGCCGCTCGGTGACGCGATTGGAGTAGACGTCGCCGCCTCGTGGGCGCAGGGGAAGATCGAACGCGACAACACAACGTTCACGCTGCAGGGCCCGACGGACGTACGGCTCAAGCTCAGTTGGTCGGCCACGCCGTGGGCTTTGGTGAGCTTCGGTGCCAGTCTTCCGACCGGGAACTCGATGCACGACGGAGAGGAGGCGATTGCAGCCTCCGTTCTCGCGACGGACCTACTCGGGTTCCGTGAAGCTACGTTGGGCACGGGTGCTTCCGTCACGTCCGCGGTCGCTACGGCAGCGCGCGTAGGCGGTTGGGGGATCGGCGTCGCTGGCGCCTATTCGATGCGTGGCGAGTTCGAGCCGAGCGCCGACCAGGACCTCACGTACCAGCCTGGCAATGAGACGCGCCTACGAGTCGGCCTCGACCGCAACATCGGCAACAGCACGATCACCATGGGCGGGACGGTGATGGACTACTCGTCCGACCTGGCGAACAGCCGGAACCTCTTCCAGGCCGGTCGTCGCATGAGCTTCGACGCGACCTATGCGTTCCGCGCGGGCGCCGGCGTTTGGACGATCTACGCGGCCGACATGATCCGGGACAACGGCGACCTGACGCTCTCGATCGTGGACGACGTGGGTTCGGTCGTGGCGGACACCGCGATCACGACCGCCAAGCAGAACCTGATGGTCGCGGGCTTTGTCGGATCGATCGGGGTGGGCAGCGGGTTCGTTTTCCGCCCGCATATCGACTTCAAGATGCAGGAACGTACCGAGCCGGACGGAAGTGACGACGGCTCAGGATGGATGCTGTCAGCGGGCGGCGACTTCCCCGTGCGCGTGTTCGGTGGCTACGACTTCTTCCCCAAGGCGCGTCTTCTCTACGGATCGATCACGAACGGGGCTGGAGACGGTATCAACGTCATTGGAGCCGAGTTCACCGCGACCGTACGATGGGCGTTTTGACGCGGTCCTAAGTCCAACGGCTGTACCATGAGCACGGACGTGCGCCGTATCGCCGTGAACACCGGCGGCGGCGACGCTCCGGGCCTCAACGCCGTTATTCGTGCGGTGGTGCGGTCCGCCGAGCGTCTCGGCTGGGAGGTCTACGGCATCCGGGAGAGCTACGACGGGCTCTTCGAGGATCGTGGTCTGGTGCGCCTCGACCGGGATACGGTCCGCGGAATCACGCATCGAGGTGGCACGATTCTGGGAACCACGAATCGTGGGAACCCGTTTCGCTGGCCTGTGACCGCCGAGGATGGCTCCGCGAGCTACGTCGACCGGTCCCAAGAGGTGCTCGACGCTCTGGCGGAGGCGGAGATCGACGCACTGATCGCGATCGGCGGGGATGGTTCACTCGATATCGCACACCAACTCCACGCGAAGGGGCTCAGGGTGGTGGGTGTTCCCAAGACGATCGACAACGACTTGGCGGCCACCAGTCTCACATTCGGCTTCCTGACGGCGGTCGAGACCGCCACGGACGCCATCGACAAGCTGCACTCCACGGCCGAGGCTCATCAAAGAGTGATGGTCGTCGAGGTGATGGGCCGTAGCGCCGGGTGGATCGCGCTCTTCTCCGGGGTCGCCGGCAGCGCCGACGTCATCTTGATTCCGGAGATCCCCTACGACCTGGGCCGGGTCTGTGAGAAGATCGAGTCGCGGTATGTGGACGAGCGCCGCGAATTCGCGATCGTGGTCGTCGCAGAAGGCGCCTTCCCGGTCGGTGGCGCGCCTCTGTTTCAACAGGCAGGCGGAGGCCAACGGAGACTCGGCGGCATGGCGCAGCAGGTGGCGATGGACATCGAGGAGCGCACGGGCCGGGAAACCCGCCATCTGGTGCTCGGTCACCTTCAGCGAGGCGGCAGCCCCAACTCGTACGATCGCCTCCTGGCCCTTCGGTTCGGCGCGGCTGCCGTCAAGCTGGTGCGCGATGGGCGTTTCGGCTGTATGGTCGCGCTCGATCCACCGGATGTCCTGGCCGTGCCACTAGGCGAGGCCATCGCAAGAATCAAGACTGTGCCCGTCGACGGAGACATCGTTCAGACCGCGAGGGCCCTCGGAACGTGCATGGGAGATTGATGGATGAGAGATGAGATGATGAAGAACATGGCCAGGATCGCGTCGGCGCTGGTTGTCGCATTCCTAGCGACGGCCGCAGCCGCCGTGGCACAGAACGTCGCTGACCACGTACCGGAGCCTGTACGTGGCCAGCAATTCGAACTCTCGATCCGCAACATCATGCGCGCCGAGTCGAATGTGGGCGTAGCTCCCGGGCAGATCCGGTGGACGGACGACTCCGAGTGGATCTACTTCAGTTGGAGGCCGGGCGGGTTGGAGTGGAACGCCCCCCGCTCCTCCTATCGCGTGTCGGCCGGCGGTGGCATGCCAGAAAAAGTGGACGACGAGACCATGAGAGAGATGGCGCCTATGCTTTCCGGTGGCGACGTCTCCGCGGACCGGCGCTGGAGGATCTCGTCGGTGCGGGGCGATCTCTACCTCGTCGACCGACGCTCCCTGAGCGCACGGCGACTCACACACACGCAGGACGGTGAGGGTCAACCGCTCTTCGGATCGGACGGAGAGTCGATCCTCTTTCAGCGAGGGGGCAACCTCTTCCGTCTGATGATCGACTCCGGTGAGCTCACACAGTTGACCCGCATGGCGTCCGGACCCGAACCGCAGGACCCCGCCGAGGCCGAAGGTCAGAAAGGCTTCCTCGAGGACCAGCAACTCGAGCTCTTCGCGCACATAAGGCGCGACGTCGCTCAGCGTGAGCGCCAAGATTCGATCCGGGAGGCCAACGCCGCGCGTGAGCCGAAGCCGATCTACGTCGGGGCCGGTGAACGCGCCCAGGGGCTTACGCCCACTCGATCGGGTGAATACGCGTTGATCCGCGCCGGAAAACAGTCTCAGGGCGCCAAGCAGACCATCGTACCCGACTGGGTGACCGCGGACGGCTACACGCGCGACATGACGGTGCGCACGAAGGTCGGCGACGAACAGGGTAGTCAGCGAGTGGGCATCGTCACCATCGCGACGGGGGAGGTCGCATGGGTCGATGTTCTGCCCGAAGATTACGAAGGCGAGGGATCGGCCCGCGTCGGAGGTGCGGCTTGGAACGACGCGGGCACTGTGGCGCTCGTATTCGCGACCTCGAACGACAACGAAGACCGTTGGATCTGGACCGTGGATGCGGTGACCGGGGAACGTACGCTCGTGGACCAACTGCACGACGACGCCTGGGTCGCGGGGCCCTGCTTCGGCTGCGCGGGTTTCCTTCCGGGGACGGACCGCCTGTACTTCGTGAGCGAGGCGACCGGGTACGCGCACCTCTACGCCGTGAACGCGGACGGTTCGGACCGCCAGGCGCTCACCGGTGGCGACTGGGAGGTGCTTTCGGTCGGCATGCCCGAGGACCGCTCCAAGTTCTTCCTACGGACGAACGAGGGGTCTCCGTTCAACGAGCATCTGTTCTGGATGGACTTCGACGGCTCTCACCGCGATCGCATCACGGATGGTGACGGCCGTTACGACGGTACGCTGTCGCCCGACGGCGAGCGTCTCGCGATCGTGCACGACGTGGCCGATCGGCCCCAGGAACTTTTCATGACGGACGCGGACGACGCGTCTCAGATGAGCAAGGTCACGGACTCCCCCACGGAAGAGTGGAAGACGTTCCCGTGGATCCAGCCCGAGATTCTCCACTTCGAGGCCGAGGACGGGACCATGGTGCCGGCGCGCATCTACCGACCGTCGGACATGGGAGCCGAGGCTCACGGGGGCGCGGTCATTTTTGTGCACGGCGCCGGGTATCTGCACAACGTGCACAACTACTGGTCGTCGTACTACCGGGAGTATCAGTTCAACCACCTACTCGCCGCGAGCGGTTACACGGTACTCGACATCGACTACCGCGGCTCGGCGGGCTACGGCTCCGAGTGGCGCACAGGCATCTACCGGTGGATGGGCGGCAAGGATCTGTCCGACCAAGTGGACGGCGCCCGGTATCTCGTGGCCAGCGAAGGAATCGATGCGGCTCGTATCGGCCTGTACGGCGGCTCTTATGGCGGCTTCATCACGCTCATGGGGCTCTTCACGGCCGATGACACCTTCAAATCGGGCGCTGCGCTGCGCTCCGTGACGGACTGGGCCCACTACAACCACGGTTACACGAGCCGCATTCTCAACCAGCCTCAAGACGACGTGGAGGCCTACGAGAAGTCTTCACCGATTTACCTGGCGGAGAACTTCGGTCCGGACCAGCACCTCGTGATGCTGCACGGGATGGTCGATACCAACGTGCATTTCTCCGACGTCGTCCGGCTCACCCAGCGGCTCATCGAGCTGGGCAAGGAGAACTGGGAGCTGGCCGTCTACCCCGTCGAGAGTCACGGCTTCGTGGAGCCTTCGTCCTGGACCGACGAGTATCGGAGGATCTACGAGATCTTCGAGCGCACCCTACGCGAGCCTGGCTGTACGGACGGAGGAGGCTTCTGTACCGTGCGAGGGAGCAACTGAGGAGGCGTACGCCTAGAAGATCGCGAGCGGGTTGAGCGGCGAGCCCGTGCCGCCCTGAACGGCCAGCGGAGCGGCGACGAACATGAACCCCCAGCGCCCTTCGTCTGCCGCAGCCTCTGCCACTGCTTCGAGGTCCAGGTTGTCGAACAGCCACAACCCCATGCTCACGAGCGTGAGCAGGTGGATCGGTTGCACGACTCCCTGCACGCCCGACGGATAAACGTCGTTCGTATAGTCGCTTCCCAGCATCGCCACTCCGCGTTCCTTGAGCCACGGAGCCACCGAGGCGTGTAACCCAGCGGCCAGCCGCCCGGTTGCCCAAGGTCCCTCTTGGGCGCGGCGGGCCCACCGTCCGCTCCGGACGAACACGACGTCTCCGGGGCCGACCCTGACCCCCGCCTCCGCCTCCCACGCCTCCAGGTCCTCGACGTAGATGGGCGTCCCCGGCTCGAGGTATTCGACTCCCTTGAGACGGGCGATGTCCATCAAGATCCCTCTCGTCACGATCCCCTGCTTCACGTTCGTGATGCCGAGTTTCACGCAGCCTTCTTCGAGGTCCACGGTCTCGCGTGAAATCCCGTTGTACATCAGTCCGTCGGACGAGTAGTGGCAGAGGGCGTCCATGTGACTGTGGGCGTAACCGTGATAGGCGATGGTGTACCGGTCGCTCAAGAATCCACCCTGGGGCGACCCCAACAACTGGTGTCCGAACGGCGAGGTAGCGTCTTCCGCGCGCTCCTTCAGGTAGTCGTGCGAAAGCGATACCGAGAGTCCGCTGGATACGAGCCCCGCCGCCCTCACTCGGTGCTCTGATGTGATCAGATTGAGAGTGCCCAGCTCGTCGTCGTCGCCCCAGCGGCCGCGATTGGAGAGGTCCATCATCCATTGATCGACGGTCGCCTCTGTCACCTCAGCACGTTGTTGGGCGTAGCCCGATTCCGCGGCAACCGCGGCCGCCATTGCTGCCGCTACGATCAGGGATCGGGCGACCCTCCGCAGATTCCGCATGGCAAGCTCTCCAAGTGGTGAGGGCTTCTCCGAGTCTTCCGGTCGTTGCCGCCGGGCGATCCCGTCACAGCCCAGAGTAGACGGGCCCGGCGGAGGCAGCAACCGGGCTGACCCGGATTCCAACAAGTCGAGCGATTAACAGCATCTAAGTGCATGCTGAGGGTATGAGCCACATGAGTCAGGAGTGCTGACGTGCCCCTCAGTGCGGTACGACATCCTATGTTAGAGCTTGAGGCGTCTGAGGTCCAAGAAGCTGGGGCATTCCAAGGAACCAGTCGGCTGATCTTACCGCCTCCGGAGCGGGGGGTAGACCGCCGCAGGCCCTGTGTGGTAGGACCGTATTGTACAGGCACCTCCACTGCCCGGTTCGATGAAGAGCGTCTGCACCCCGAGCCTAGCCAACCATCGCCGCACGAGCTTGTGGTTCACCTGCCAGCCTTCGGGGCGCGGCGGCGCGGCTTTCCATACGCTTCAGCGACGCCTCGCGCGTCACCGCGAGTCGCACTCGTTCGAGGGAGTTGGGGAAGCGCTTCTTATAGTGCCCCCCCTTATACCGGCCCAAGGGGCTCTCGCTTGCGTGAGCGGCCTAGGTACTCAAAGCTTGCCCGGTCGACCTCCCGCCAGAGACATCCCCCATGCCAGATGAAGACCCCGTGGTCTCCGAGCCCCGCTCGACCTTCAGGGCCTCGCTGATCCGCGTATTCGCCGTGCAGATCATCGCGCTCGCTCTGCTCGCCGTGCTTCAGTTCTCCTACCCGGTCTTTTAGGGCCACCACCGCAATGCATTGGATCAACTGGCTGATCGTCGTCGTCTACTTGGCATATGTGATCATCGACGGCATCCGCAAGTCCAAGGACACGGACACGATCCGAGCGTACTTCCTGGCGAGCAAGAGCCTGCCCTGGTGGGTCGTCGGCCTCTCCGTGATGGCGACGCAACTTTCCGCGATCACGATGATCGGCACGCCGGGGCAGGGGGCTACGGACGGCATCCGCTTCATCCAGATCTACTTCGGGCTCCCGCTCGCGATGCTGATTCTAGGCGTCACCCTCGTGCCGTTTTTGCACGGCTCCGGCGTCTACACAGCGTACGAGTATCTGGAGAACCGCTTCGACGCGAGGACGCGCTCGTTGACCGCGTTCCTGTTCTTGCTTTCACGCGGCATGTCGGTGGGTGTGATCATGGCTGCGCCCGGCGTCGTGCTCAGCGCCATCTTCGGCGTTCCGCTCATCTGGAGCGTGGCGCTGATCGGCGTTCCCACGGTTCTCTACACCATGGTCGGCGGGGTTCAGGCGGTGGCCTGGGCCGATGTGAAGCAGATGGTCCTGATCATCTTCGCCCTGCTGGCGATCGTCGGCGTCCTGCTCATCGAAATGCCGGTGAGGCCCGCCGACGCGATGCGAATCGCGGGCGCGACGGGCCGCCTCGAGGCGTTCGACTTCAGCTTCGACCTGACGGAGACTTATACGTTCTGGTCCGGGATGATTGGCGGCACCTTCCTGATGCTCTCCTACTTCGGGACCGACCAGAGCCAGGTGCAGCGTTACCTGGCAGCCGAGTCGGTCGACGCCGCCCGCTCGTCTCTGCTCATGAGCGCGTACTGGAAGATCCCGCTGCAGGCGCTCGTCTTACTGGTGGGTGTGCTCGTATTCGTCTACTACCAGTTCACGCCTGCGCCGTTGCTCTTCAACCCGACGCATGAGACGGCCGTGCTCGCCGAACAGGGGGCCGCGTACGACGCGCTCCAGCAAGAGTATTCGGCCACGTTCACGCTGCGTGAGCAGGCGGCCCGGGCGGCGGCGGACGCGGGCGACGAGACCAGCGCAGCTGGTGCGATGGAGACGTTTCTGGCGCGCGAGGCCGACATCCAGGCGATCCGGGGCCAGGCGCTCTCGTTGGCCGAGGAGGTGACGGGCGAGGCCTCACGGGACACGAACTACATCATCCCGCGGTTCGTGCTCTACGAGCTCCCGATCGGGCTCACCGGTCTCTTCATCGCGGGTGTGTTGGCGGCGGCGATGTCGAGTATCGCGGCCGAGCTCACGTCGTTGTCAACGACGAGCGTGATCGACTTCTACCGGCGCTGGGTCAAGGACGACGCCGACGACGCGCATTACCTCAAGGTGTCCAGGGCGGCCACCGTGTTTTGGGGGATCTTTGCCTGCGTTGTCGCCACCTACGCCGCGACACTGGGTTCGCTCATCGAGGTCGTGAACGAAGTCGGATCGTTCTTCTACGGGTCGATCCTGGGCGTGTTCTTCTTGGCGATGATGCCGCGCTCGAACGGCACCGGTGCATTTTGGGGTCTGTTGATGGGGATGAGTGTGGTTGCGGGAGTCCGATATG
>Ga0315339_1003627_pt1 | contig 10717 bp, 9 predicted proteins | sample ASW17metaG_FD_204514 | JGI IMG/M metagenome (GOLD analysis project Ga0315339, IMG submission 204514) | Ammonia-oxidizing marine archaeal communities from Pacific Ocean, United States - ASW #17 | ecosystem: Environmental > Aquatic > Marine > Oceanic | place: USA: California | collected 2016-12-05
ACTACAAGACGTTATTAATGAACGTATTTCAATTACCGAAGGCATCTACACAGCCTCCGCCATGACTTCTCTTGCGCGTCGACTTAATGTCGATTTACCAATTTGCTCTGCGGTTGACGGCGTGTTAAACCATTTTAACGATATTGACGCTTCAATTAATACTCTATTATTACGCCCACTAAAGTTAGAAACAGCTTAATGTTACATAAATGAACCCAACCACTTTAAATTCATGAGTAAAATTAATGCTTTTTCATATTCGTTGTAAAGATAAACCGAGCCAAATGAATATGCGCGCTTCAACCCGCGCAGCCCATTTAAATTATATCGCAAATTTTGGAGATGCAGTATTTTTTGCCGGGCCAACTTCTATTGATGACGGAGAAACAATCACAGGCAGTGTTTTTATTATTCAACTCGATGATAAGGCTGCCGCTGAAGAGTTTTCTAAGGGTGACCCATACCGTAAAATGGGACTTTTTGAATCCGTAGAAATTGAACAAATTCGCAAAGTCATCCCAACAGATGATTAACTGTCAAACCTAATTTCTTGAATCCTAAATTACTGTATAAAAGAAAAACCTACATTAAGCCTATAAACTGTTATATTAATTAATATGTAATATTAATAAAATATGTCAGTATTCAATACATAAATCTATTTATCAGCTTTAAATTCACCGGATCTATCGAACGTGACGAAAATCTGTAACCTCGATGATATTAGAGACGGCGAGAGCGTTGGCCTATCCGCTACAATTAACGGATTTATAAGGACACTAATTGTTGTAAGAACTGAAAATAATGCTTTCGCCTACGTAAATTCTTGTCCCCATACCGGAACGCCACTAGAATTGAGACCAGGAAAATTCCTCAGTCATGATAAACAAAATATCATCTGTTCAACTCATGGTGCTTTATTTGAAATTAATACTGGCCTTTGTATATTTGGCCCGTGTAAAGACAAATATCTCGAGCCCATACCAATCAGCATTGATAATGGTAAAATTTTGTGTATCCCCAATTAAATCTCTTATTTAATTCAACTTAAGCATTCTCTGCACTTGTATTTTATTAAGAGTTTAGGATAAAACTTAAAAAGAGCCGTATGAGGATACATCCCCACTTTCACCGATGGGGAATAAAACTCAATAGATGAATTATATCGCTAGGGAGGTTAAAAGCCCAATATGCCGAAAGAATTAGTTTTTCCTGTACCCAATCAGGTCGCAGCAAAGGCCTTGGTAGATAATAATAAATATATAGAGATGTATAAAGCATCGGTCGATAATCCAGAAATTTTTTGGAAAGAACAGGGAAAACGAATAGATTGGATAAAACCATATAGCAAAATTAAAGATGTGGATTTTACAAAAAACGTTAAAATCAGATGGTATTATGATGGCACCTTAAATGCTTCATACAATTGCCTCGACCGGCACTTAAAAACCCGCAGCAATCAAACAGCCATTATTTGGGAAGGCGATGACCCCTCGATTTCGAAGACCCTCACATACGCCGAACTCTACAAAGAAGTGTGCCAACTTTCAAATGCCATGAAAGATCAAGGTATTAAAAAAGGCGACGTTGTAACAATTTATATGCCAATGATACCAGAAGCTGCAGTAGCCATGCTTGCTTGTACGCGAATTGGCGCTATTCACTCAGTCGTCTTCGGCGGATTTTCGCCCGATGCCCTAGCTGGACGAATCCAAGACTGCAAGTCAAACTGCGTAATTACCGCTGATGAAGGTGTTAGAGGAGGAAAACCCATTCCCCTAAAAGCCAACACAGATGCTGCCGTTGCCAAGTGCTCAACAATCAAAAAAGTTTTTGTGGTTAAACATACAGGTGGAAAAATTGAGTGGAACGAGAAACTTGATGTTTGGTATCACGAGTCGATTGCAACTGCCGACGTTAATTGTCCACCAGAAGAAATGAACGCAGAGGATCCACTATTCATTCTTTATACATCAGGCTCAACAGGAAAACCAAAAGGCGTCATGCATACAACCGGCGGTTACATGGTATACGCTTCTATGACACACAAATATGTATTTGATTATCATGACGGTGATATATATTGGTGTGCCGCCGACGTTGGTTGGGTTACTGGCCACAGTTATATAATTTATGGCCCTCTCGCCAACGGGGCAATTACAACAATGTTTGAGGGCCTTCCAAACTGGCCAAATGCATCGCGAATTTGGCAAATAATTGATAAGCACTCAATAAATATACTTTATACCGCGCCAACAGCCATTCGGGCTTTAATGCGAGAAGGAGAAGACCCAGTCAAAAAGACAAGTCGAAAATCACTTCGTCTATTGGGCTCTGTTGGTGAACCAATTAACCCAGAAGCCTGGCTGTGGTATTATAAAATAGTGGGTGATGAGCGTTGCCCAATCGTAGATACATGGTGGCAAACGGAAACAGGCGGTATTATGATCACACCGTTACCGGGTGCTACAACTTTAAAACCTGGCTCTGCAACACGACCCTTCTTCGGTGTTCAACCAGCACTTGTTGGTCCAGAAGGAGATATTCTAGAAGGCGCTACATCTGGCAATTTAGTACTATTGGATAGTTGGCCCGGTCAAATGAGGACAGTTTACAAGGATCATAATCGCTTTATAGAAACCTATTTTAAAACCTATCCCGGCAAATATTTTACTGGTGACGGGTGCCGAAGAGATGCGGATGGTTATTATTGGATTACCGGACGCGTAGACGATGTGATCAACGTTTCTGGACATCGTATGGGAACGGCTGAAGTTGAAAGTGCTCTCGTCGCTCATCCTGAGGTTTCTGAATCAGCAGTCGTTGGTTATCCACACGACCTCAAAGGTCAGGGAATATACGCTTATGTAACTTTAATGGAGGGTGTGGAACCTACTGAAGGACTGAAAACCGTACTTGGCAATTGGGTTAGAAAGGAGATTGGCCCTATCGCCAAACCCGACCTCCTTCAATGGGCCCCAGGATTGCCAAAAACTCGCTCTGGTAAAATTATGCGTCGTATACTGCGCAAAATTGCTGAAAATGACGCAGATAATCTTGGTGATATTTCAACTCTTGCCGATCCCAGTGTTGTTGAAAGCCTGGTTAATGGGCGAATGAACAAATAGTAATATAGCGATCTAAAAGGCGATTGTTTTTCTACCCAAAATTAAAAATCTGAACAACGGCCATTTTTCTCCCAATCACCAAAACGGGTGGGTTCTGGGCCCACAGGACCGCCAATTTCGGTGACACTATCTTCTTTGATAAGATCGATGGGGGTATCACTAGCAACCAACTTAGTTTTACCAGTTGAGCTATTTTGTTTTTTATTTATTTTCATATTTTGTCGGTTACCTAATTCACTGTTTCGTACAGCTTGTAAAAAAAAACATTCTCATGTTTACTAGATATTTATAGACCCCGTCCACATTTCTTTTGGTACCGATAAAATTTTAAACGCATGGATTTAGCACCTTACCTGACATTTGAATTTAACGTGGCTATTTTGGCTGGATTTGTTGGTGCGTATATTCGTGGGTTTACGGGTTTCGGCTCCAATCTCATTTGGGCTCCAGCTTTAGTTACTGTAATTGAGCCTGTTCAAGCCGTGGCTATAATGGGAATAGTTGGGCTAGCTGGCACAGCACAAATCGCCCTACCAATTGTAAAAACCGTTGCTTGGAGAGAGATATATCCGATTATTATAGCATCATGGATTACGGCACCTTTTGGAATTTGGGTCTTGTATGACCTAGATGCAGAGAACGTGCGCCGGATTATTGGAATCTTCATCCTGGCCATCGCTTTTATATTAATAACTGGATGGCGTTATCGTGGAGAACGAACAGGTATCAAAGGGCGGCTTGCCCAGATAATGACAGGCGGGATCGCTGGGTGGCTAGCAGGATTTGGCGGAATTGGGGGGTCAATACCTGTACTTTATTTTATGGCGAGTACCGACCACCCATCAATTCAACGAGCTAACAATCTTGTTGCCGTTAGTTCAATGATTCCGATGGTTTTAGGTGTTTTGATTTATAATGGCGCCATTAACGACAAAACTCTTATTCAATCAGCTATTTTATTTATTCCATTTACCCTAGGAACTTGGCTTGGTACACATAGCTTCAAACATGCTTCACCAACGATATTTAGAAAAGCCGTGTTAATACTTCTAATCGTCATAGGTACATTAGCACTAATTCTATAAAATATTGATTTAATAGATTAGCAAATGGGCTTTATAAGTCTAATTGAACAAATATCAAAGGTGGATTTCAATTATTTAATCATTTACCCATTATCAAAATACTTTGAAAGTATCACTACAACACCTCTCACACATGTTACTGATGTCAAAATGTTAAAATTACTATATTAATTGCGATTTATCTTTTCTCTATACAAACTATAAATTAATTCAAAGGCCACTTCAAATAAGGTATAATGTATGTCCTATAAACTAGCGGCCTCTTCCTGGGGGCAGGAAGAACTAAATGCAATTCAGCGCGTTATTAACTCAGAACAATTTTCAATGGGTTCGGAAGTTGCAGCATTTGAGAAAGAATTTGCCGCTTGGCACAATTTAAAATATGGCGTGATGGTCAATTCTGGTTCATCGGCGAATTTAATTTCAATTGCCAGCTATTTTTACAAAAATCAAGACCCATTAAAACGTGGAGATGAAGTTATCGTCCCAGCAATTTCATGGAGTACAACCTATTATCCTTTGCAACAATATGGACTGAAACTGAAGTTCATCGATGTCGAAATAGATTCATTTAATATTGATATCACAAAGCTTGAGGAAGCATTGACCCCCCGGACAAAAATAATTATTGCTGTAAGTATACTCGGTAATCCCGCGGCATTGGATCAAATTAAAAGTTTTGCTGATAAACATGGCCTTTATTTTATGGAAGACAACTGCGAATCACTCGGTGCAGAATTACCAGATAAATCAAAGACCGGTACTTTTGGTGATTTAAATACATTCAGTTTCTTTTTTTCGCATCATATTGCCACGATGGAAGGTGGAATGGTTTTAACAAATGACAAAGAATTTTTTCATCTCTTACGTTCTATTCGAAATCATGGATGGACTAGGGGTGTACCCACACCTTCAGAAATTTACGATGAAAAAAATGACGATTTTTTTGAAGCCTATCGATTTATATTACCTGGATACAATGTTAGACCCATCGAAATGGCGGGCGCAATTGGCCGTGAGCAACTTAAAAAATTAACTGGTTTCATTGAAAAACGCCGCAAAAATCTCTCGATTTTCCAAAGTTTATTTGGTAATGATGAGCGCTTTATAATTCAAAAAGAATATGGCAAAAGTTCAGCATTCTCTTTTCCTTTGGTGCTAAATCCTGCCCAGAAACCCGCCAGAAAAAAAATATTGGGAGCCTTGAAGAAGGCCAATGTGGAATATCGTATTATTACTGGCGGTTGTTTTCCTCGCCACGACGTCATTAAATATTTTGATTATGACGCCGCAAATATAGATAATGCCAATATCATTCATGAATATGGGGTTTTTTTTGGTAATTATCCTATCGATTTAACTGATGAACTAAACGAAACATACAATATTATGGATGCTACTTTCAAATAATTTAACAATGGAATAAAATAACAATGGCTCAAAAAATTCTTATAACGGGCGGGGCAGGTTATCTTGGTTCTATAATTGTACCAACAATGCTTGAAGCCGGTCATAAGGTAACAGTATTAGATAACTTCATGTTTAAACAAAACACCCTAGCCCAAAGTTGTTTAAATCGAAATTTTGAAGTTTATCGCGGCGATGCCAGAGATGAGCGCACTCTAAAACCGCTTATTAAGGATTCAGATACAATTATCCCATTAGCAGCGATTGTTGGAGCCCCTATGTGTGATGCGGATAAAATTGCGGCAACATCAACTAATAGAGATTCTATAATCACGTTGGTCAGAATGCTAAGTGCTGAACAACAAGTAATAATACCAATTACAAATTCAGGTTATGGAATTAGTGGAAACGATCGCGAATGTACGGAAGAATCGGCCCTTAATCCCATATCTATATATGGAGTTACTAAAGTTGAAGCCGAGAAGGCTGTACTTGATAGAAGTAATTCTATCAGTCTTAGATTAGCAACAGTCTTTGGTATGTCACCGCGTATGCGCATCGATCTGTTGGTTAATGATTTTGTTTACCGCGCCAGTACTGATAGAGCAGTAATTCTTTTTGAATCCCATTTCAAACGAAACTATATACACATACAAGATGCAGCACTTGCTTTTAAGCATAGCATTGATAATTTTGTTAATATGAGAAATCAGCCGTATAATGTGGGACTCTCAAACGCCAACCTTTCAAAGATGGAACTCTGTCAAAAGATCAAAGCACATATTCCAGATTTTGTTTATCTAGAGGCTCCGATTGGTGAGGACCCAGATAAACGAGATTATATTGTGTCTAATGCTCGTATTGAAGCTACAGGATATAAGGCACAATTTTCGTTAGATAATGGTATCGCTGAATTAATTAAAGGTTATCGCATGATCCGCAACACGGTATACAGCAACGTTTGATAGAGGATCGCATAAAAGTTAGACAAGACAAGATAAGTTAATCACTGCAAACTATAAAAACGAAAATATCTAAAATTAATCTAAATTGGGTAGTTTATTTATATATAACCGCGGTAGACAACCATGATCATTACACGAACCCCATTTCGTATTTCATTTTTTGGTGGTGGCACAGATTACCCCGCTTGGTATGAAAAAAATGGAGGGGCTGTATTGGCGACCTCAATCGATAAATATTGCTATATCAGTATACGATATTTGCCGCCTTTTTTTGAACATCGACATCGGATCGTATACTCACGAGTGGAGCATGTTACGTCAATTAATAAAATTCAACACCCAACAGTAAAAGCAATACTCGGTGAACTAAATCCAAAAAAAGGATTGGAAATTCATCATGATGGTGACTTACCGGCTCGGGCAGGTCTAGGTTCAAGTTCATCATTCGCTGTTGGTTTGCTAAATGCAATAAATGCCCTTGGTGGCCGTCGGAGCACCAAACAAAATCTTGCTGACCAAGCAACGCATATTGAACAAAAAATAATGAAAGAAAATGTTGGCTGCCAGGATCAAATTACAACCGCGTATGGTGGGTTTAATATAATTAAATTTGAACCAGACGGAACAAAAACTGTTTCACCAATTATAGCAAGCACTGCAAATATTCGTCATTTGGAAGGTTCTATAATGCTTTTCTATACAGGAGTATCAAGATTTGCATCAGAAATAGCGGGTGAACAATTAAAAAACTTCAGTAACCGGAAATCAGAACTAACACAAATGCATGAAATGGTAGAAGAAAGTGCTAAAATTTTAGATCAGCAGACAAATCCAATTAAAGAATTTGGCAAGTTACTTCACGAAAGCTGGGCACTTAAGCGGACCCTTGCCAGATCTATAACTAACTCTGAAATTGATGATATTTATGAAAAAGGATGCGGTGCTGGAGCATATGGTGGAAAACTTCTTGGAGCAGGGGGTGGAGGCTTTATTATATTCGTAGCCCCAAAAGAAAAACATGCTATAATCAAAGAAGCCCTTTCTAATCTGGTATATGTCAACTTTACGTTCGATCATGATGGAAGTAAGGTTATTGTATACGATCCAGAAGACACGGAGAGTAGTTTATAAAGATCGACTGTCTGACAAATTTTAATGTACCAAAATCAAATTGGATTTTTAACAGTGGCCATCAAACGCCCTCATTTATCTTGGCCTATTAACGCAAAATTCTAGAGTAATATTATGCCCCGAGCAATTACCTTTGACGTTATTAACTCCACGTTACAATCACGCCAGCCATTTGATGAGGCCTTTAACCAACATTCGCGCGTGACCAAACTTGAGCCTCGAGATCGCAATTTAGCATATAATATTATTATAACTACCCTAAGACACTTGGGCCAAATAGACGATATAATTCATCAGTGTTTAATCAAGGATCTACCCCAGAACGGGAAATATGCTAGAACTATCCTCCGCATCGGTATTTGCCAACTTTTATTTCTAAACATACCAGCACACGCGGCTGTTGACACGAGTGTAAAACTAGCAGTTCAACAACGACAAGGAATCTACAAAAAACTCATAAACGCTGTATTACGACGGGTTGCCCGTGAAGGTTCTGAACTCCTTGAATTTCAAGACGCTGAAAAGTTAAACACACCGGACTGGCTATGGAATTCTTGGATCAAAGCATACGGAAAAGAGATCACACGCAATATTGCTAGGGCACACCTCAAAATACCGGCCCTAGATTTATGGGCTAAATCAGAACCTAAAATTTGGGCTCAGAAACTTGGCGGTCAAATACTACCAACTGGCGGCATTCGCCTGTCGTCGTCAACAAAAATTGCTAGTCTTGATGGTTATAAAGATGGGGCGTGGTGGGTACAAGACGCTGCTGCCAGTCTAGCCGTGCAACTATTCGGTACTGATTTAAAAGGAAAAGAAATAGCAGATATTTGTGCCGCTCCAGGAGGCAAAACAGCACAGCTGCTTTCGGCTGGTGCAAAAGTAATTGCCTTGGATAGGTCAGAAAAACGGCTAAAAGTCCTGTCAGAAAATTTAAAGCGTCTCTCTTTTTCAGCAGAAATAATTTGTGCTGATGCTGGAGATTGGCAACCTAGTCGATTATTAGATGGAGTGCTCGTTGATGCACCATGCAGCGGTACTGGCACAATACGGCGACATCCAGATGTCAAATACCTTAAAAATAAAAACATTATTTTGCAAACACACCGAGCCCAACTTCGGCTATTAAAAGCAGCTACTAAAATGACTAAACCAGATGGCCAAATTGTTTTCAGTACCTGTTCACTCCAACCCGAAGAAGGACCAAATGTCATCGATTCTTTCCTTTCAGATCATCCAGATTGGCAACGAAAATCAATCCAGCTAAAAAATAAAAAAAATCACACTGAATTCATCACTAATGCTGGCGATTTAAGAACTCTACCATTTCATCTAGGTAATTATATAAAAAACAAAAATTTAGAAGATTGTGCAAATATGGGCGGTATGGATGGTTTTTTTTCTACATGCCTCATTCGGAAATAAATATTAATGGTTCGTTGTCCTTTCTAATCTAAATTAGCATATAGTTAAATAATTTGTGTTGAAAAACTGTTGAAGTCACTAATAAACACGTTAGCCATGCCAAACAGATATTCCAGAACAACAAATCAAGGTAGGCTTCTAGATAGATTGTATCGGCTCATCTATCGCAATCCACTTTACACATATACCTTAGTGGGTCGGACGCCAACGCGCCTACTTGGTACGCCGCCTGAACTTATCCCGGGCAATGCCGCCGCAGGACAATTAATTCTTGCTGGTAGCCTACCGACTGCTAAGGAACGGTGGCCATTCGCTGATATTGCCGACATTCCAAAGAATACAACCACTAATTGGCAAGCATATGTACACGGTTTTAAATGGCTGAGTGATCTTCGTGCCGTAGGGAATAATAAAGCACGCCTTTTGGCTCGAGAACATGTAACCACCTGGTTAAACACGTACACAAAGTGGTCATCTTTGGCTTGGCAAGCTGATATACTCGGCCAAAGGCTAACCAATTGGATAGTTCATTTCGGCTTTTTTGCTAGAGAAGCACCGCAAGAATTTTACGACCTCTTTTTTCTAGAAGTCATAAAACAAGCACGTCATCTCAATCGTAGTATTTTCGGAACAATAGCAGGTCCAGGGCGGATTCAAGGATTAAAAGGCTTAATTTATTGTGGTATATCACTACCTAATTTTGAACATTATCAGCATAATGGCTTACGATTGCTCGAAAATGAGTTAGATCATCAAATATATCCAGATGGGGGTCATTATTCCCGCAACCCCCAAATCCATATGAGGGTTTTAACAGATCTTATTGCTATCCGTGATACACTCACAGTAGCCCATATCAATGTACCAACTTGGTTAACCAGTGCAGTCAAGGGCATGGTGCCAATTTTGCGAACTTTCAGGCACGTAGATGGTGGCATAGCTTTCTTCAATGGCTCTAACGACAGCGATTCAGCAATGATTGATATGCTTCTGTCAAAGTCAGGCGTCAAAACGCGCGCCATTTTAAGTGCTCCCCATTCTGGTTACCAACGCCTTTATGCGGGTAAAACTACGATCTTAATGGATACCGGATCACCACCCATCGAAACAGCAAATAAATGGGGTCATTCTGGAACATTAGCGTTCGAAATGAGCTCGGGAAAAGATAGAATCATCGTTAATTGCGGTATGCCTGAAAATGCAACAACAGAATGGCGACAAGCACTTAGGTCTACCGCAGCCCACACCACAATTGTTGTTGACAATATTAACTCCTCCGAAATTACTTTAGCAGGAGGTTTTGTCCGTAAACCTGGCCATGTAACCTCTAGCCGGCGAGAAATTGATGGCAGCACGATTATTGAAGCAAGTTATGACGGTTATACTAAACCATTCGGACTGATTCATCGTCGCCTTATTATGCTCGCTCCGGATGGTGGTGAAATTCAAGGTGAAGATAATTTAATCGGACCCGGCGGCCATAACTACAGTCTACGTTTTCATTTACACCCAAATATCCAAGTAACCATCTTGCAAGATAAATGTTCGGCAATATTAAAACCTCGCCGAGGAG
>Ga0315339_1003629_pt1 | contig 10713 bp, 8 predicted proteins | sample ASW17metaG_FD_204514 | JGI IMG/M metagenome (GOLD analysis project Ga0315339, IMG submission 204514) | Ammonia-oxidizing marine archaeal communities from Pacific Ocean, United States - ASW #17 | ecosystem: Environmental > Aquatic > Marine > Oceanic | place: USA: California | collected 2016-12-05
AGAGGACGCTTGGCGGACCGAGAGCCGCTCGAAAGCGTTTGTCAGAACCCGCTCATTCCCGGGTGCGAACGGTATTGCATCGAAGCGCATCTATCGAGGGGCGAAGCCTGCGCTTCGGAGGCGGCGGTCGCAATTTGCGTCGCGGGAAAAAGGGCGTGACATCAGGCCCGAAATACCATGCAGCCCGCCACTTACAGCGAGCCGCGCGATCTGAAACGTCATTGCGTCGCCCTCCCTAAACGAATATACCTACTGCGAACTTTGTGGACGGGATACATGGTTTCAAGCAAAGCCTTTGATGGTGCCAATATCGCTATTACAGGGGCCTCTGGAACTATTGGATCCGCGTTACTGCGCCATCTTCTAGACGCTGGCAGCGCAACCGTCAAATGCATCGACAATAACGAAACCTCGTTGTTCAATCTGACCCAGGTGAACAAGGACGATTCTCGATTTCTTCCTCATTTGGCAGACATTCGCGACGAACGCCTGGTGGAGCGCTTATTTCGCGGGGTCGATTTCGTCTTTCACGCGGCTGCCTACAAGCACGTGACCATGTGCGAGGAAAGCCCGTTCAGCGCTGTCTCGACAAACGTCTACGGTGTAGAGAACATCATTCGGGCGGCCAACACCTGCAATGTCACCCGCGTTCTACTATGCAGTACCGACAAGGCGGTGAACCCGACGAACGTTATGGGGTCGTCGAAACTTCTCGCCGAGCGCCTGTTCTCCGCCGCCAACTACATCGGACAGGAACCCGGACACGGCGTCTTCGCCTCGACCCGGTTCGGCAACGTGGCCGGATCGAACGGATCCGTGATCCCGATCTTCACGGCTCAAATCGCCCGGGGCGGTCCCGTCACGTTGTCAAACGACACCATGACCCGCTTCCTCATGAGTATCGACGACGCGATCCGCCTTCTGACGCGCTCAATCGAGATCGCCCAGGGCGGCGAAGTCTTCATTGCGCGGATGCCGGGCCTGCGGATCAAGGATCTCGCGGTGGGTATGATCGATCTCCTCGCGCCGGTTTTCGGTCACGATCCTACCTCCATCGCCATCGATATCGTCGGCGCCCAACCGGGCGAAAAGGAGTTCGAGGAAGTACTGACGAGCGAAGAGATCGGGCGCACCGTGGCGCTCGAAGATCTTTTCATCATCCAGCCGCCGTTTCTCGGATCGCCGCCGCAATTCTACGGCGGCGTCAGCCCTAGATCGGTCGACGTCGTTCCCACCTCAGCGACCATCGAGACGATGTCGCACGCGGAGATCCGAGAGTTTCTCTTTCGTCCGAACGTTCTGGTGGATGATATCCGGTCCAAGTTGGTGGAGCAGCCAGAGCTATGAAAATACTCATCCTCGGCGGGGACGGTTACCTCGGCTGGCCGACGGCAATGCGCCTCAGCGCGAAAGGGTATGAGGTCACGGTCGTCGACAACTATCTGCGTCGGCGAATGTGCGAGGAAGTCGGCGGCGGCCCCCTGATCGAGCCCCCGACCCTCGAAGAACGCGCTGCCCTGTGGCGCGACCTTTCGGGGCATCACATCGAGGTCATCATCGGTGACCTAACTGATTGGGACGTGATGAAGCGGGCATTCGAAATGGCGCAGCCCGATGCCGTCGTGCACTATGCGGAACAGCCCTCCGCCCCGTACTCGATGCTCGACCGCGAGGCGGCCCTGCTGACGCTGCAGAACAATCTGACCGTCACGTTCAATGTCATTCAAGCGGTGCGCGAGTTCGCCCGCGATTGCCACATCGTCAAACTCGGAACCATGGGCGAGTACGGCACGCCCAACATCGATATCGAGGAAGGGTGGATCGATATCGAGCACAAGGGGCGCAAGGATAAGTTCTTGTATCCACGCCAGGCGGGCAGCCTGTACCATACGACCAAGGTAATGGACACGGACCTGTTGTGGTTCTATGTTCGCGTGTGGAAGCTGCGGGTGACGGACCTGATGCAAGGGCCTGTCTACGGCGTGGTAGTGCCGGAGGCCGAAGGCGAGCATCGGCTTCTTCCTGCCCTTTACTACGATGAGATTTTCGGGACGGTTCTTAACCGGTTCGTCGTCCAGGCGATCGCGGGCCATCCCTTAACAGTCTACGGCAGAGGCGGGCAGCAACGCGGCTACCTCAACATCCTCGATACGCTGCAATGCGTTGAAATTGCGCTCAATACGCCGGCCTCCGCAGGCGAGTTGAGGATCTTCAACCAATTCACGGAGACCTTCAGCGTGACCGAACTCGCCGAGCGCGTCGCGCGGGTTGCGAACGAGAAGGGGCGCAACGCGACCATCGAGTCTTTCCCCAATCCCCGAATCGAGGCCGAGGAGCATTATTACAACCCGCGGCGGGACGGGCTCGCCGGGTTGGGGCTCGAGCCGAACTACCTGAGCGACGCGGTCATCTCTGACCTGATCGATATCGTTTCGCTGTATGCGAGTGAGATTGATGTCAGTCGGATTTTCCGGAATATTAGGTGGTCTTAACCCTTGTGATGGATAGAAAGCGTCTTTCTATATGAAGATCGTGATTTTCGGCGGTCTCGGGTACATCGGTTCGACTTTGGTGGAGTTGTACCGGCACGAGACCGATAATCGCATTGTAGTCGTCGACAACCGGTTCATCGCCGACCGGATCGCCGGCTTCCCGCCGCATATAAAATTCGTTCACGCCGACGTGGCCGACATCGAACGAATGGCCAGTATCATCGAAGACGCGGACTTCCTCTATTATCTGGCGGCCCAGGTGGAAGCGGAGAGCAGCCAGGAACGCAGTGAAGCCGTCTGGCGCGACAACTTCGAGGTGCCGAAGGCGGTTTTCGAGAAGACCTCCCCCAACACGCGCATCCTGTTTCCGTCCAGCGGCAACGTCTTCGGCGGGATCCCGGTGGGCGAGAAGTGGGAGGATCTGACGGAAGAGGATGTCCCCTCGCCGAAGCTTCCCTATGCGGAAACCAAGTATGCGGTTGAAGGGTTCCTTCAGCAAACCAATCGTGAATTCACGATCCTTCGGTTCGGCACCAACTACGGGTATGCGCCGGGCGCCCGGTTCAATTTGGTGACCAACATCTTCACCAAGCGGGCGCTTGAGGGGGTCGATCTCAAACTGCACGGCGGCGGGAAGAACTGGCGGCCGACGGCGAGCACGGTCGATTGCGCGCGGGCCCTTAAGTTCACGTCTACCTTGGATGCCGCGAGCCGCGAAGTCTTTCACGTTTCCAACGCGAGCTACCGCATCGTCGATCTCGCCGAGACGATTGTTAGCCTCGCCGGCACAAAGGCGAAGATCGTCAACGTCGAAAAGGAAGTGCCGTTCAATAGCTACGCCCTGTCCTCGGAGAAGATCAAGAAGGCCGGGTTCACGTTCGAATGGCCACTCGAGCGCGCCGTCATCGATATGAAGGAACGGTATCGCGCCTTGATCGGAGCCGAGGACTAATCGTGATGAAGATCAAGGTCGCGACACCGCAGTGCGGCGAAGAGGAAGCCGCGGCCGTCCGAGACGTGCTGCTGAGCGGGAACTACGTCTCCGGCGCCATCGTCAGAGAGTTCGAGGAGCGGTTTGCCGACTATATCGGCGTCCGACACGCCGTCGCGGTCAATTCCGGGACCGCCGCGATCCACGCCGCGCTGGCCGCCTTGGATATAGGGCCGGGCGACGAGGTAATCGTTCCCGCGCTGACCTTCTTCTCGACGATCACGGCCGTGATCCACCAGGGCGCGGTACCGATTCTGGCGGATATCTCGCGCGACAACTATTGCCTCGACCCGGCTGACGCCGCCCGGCGCATCACACTCCGCACGAAAGCGATCATGCCCGTCCATTTCTTCGGCCATGCGGCGGACATGGACGGCATCCGCCAGGTCACGGGCGACGCCGGTCTTTACGTCATTGAGGACGCGGCGCAATCGCACGGGACGTCGATCGGCGGCCACGTAACTGGCAGCATCGGCGACATGGGCGCTTTTTCGCTCTTCGCGACCAAGCATATGACCACGGGCGAAGGTGGTATCGTCACAACCGACAACGGCGATCACGCTGAGATGATGCGTTCATTCCGCAGTCATGGTATGCGCGGGCGAGACGAACACGTATTGCTCGGCTACAACTACCGCATGACCGAGATCGCGGCGGCGATCGGACTGAAGCAACTGACCAAACTCGACCGGCTGAATGCCGGTCGGATTCGGGTAAGCGAGGCGCTCATCGAGCGGCTTAGTGACATCCCGTGGCTCACCCTGCCCAAGGTGCGGGCAATCGTTCGGCACACCTACTTCTGGTGTCATGCCGAGATCGACGAGCAGCGCTTGGGAATGACGACGGCCGAGTTGATCGCCCGCTTGTTTGAGGCCGGTATCGAGGTTAGAAACCGATACAAGGCGCCGCTCAACGAGCAGCCATTGTTGACCAGCAACATCCCGCCGATCCTGAAACTGTCGGCCGGCGATCATCTCCCGGACTACGGCTCGATGTCGTTCCCCGTCGCGAAATCCGTCGCGGGTCACATCATCGGCCTGCCAAATCGTCCCGACATGACCGAGGAAGAGATCGACTACGTCTCGGACGTGATCCGAACGATTGGGCGGAACTAATGGGCGAGCCACAAGTCCTCATCATTCTAGGCTGCGGTCGTTCCGGCACCACCATTTTGGGTGAGACCCTGGGCAAGCACCCGGCGCTTGCGAATTGGTACGAGCCCTACTTCATATGGGACTGGCATGTCGGTATCCCTGGCAACAGCGTGCGACGTGCGGAGGATTTGACCCCGAAGGCGAGAGACATTGTGCGGCGGGAATTTCGGCTCTACGCCGCCAACAGTGGAAAGCCTTGGGTGATAGACAAATCGCCCGAGCATTGCTTCACGATCCCGTTCGTTCATGCAGCCTTTCCGAATGCGAAATGGATCCATGTTATCCGGGACGGTCGGGACGTGATCGCATCGCTGTTCCGTGAGTGGGTAAAGCGCGAGGCCATCGCTAGGAATCTGGATATTCGCGGGTTTGCGGCGGTCGTAAGAGAGATGCTCGAACTGCAGCCATTCTGGCGCAATCGGTTTCAAGCCGTGCTGTTCGAACTGAAAACCAACCTGTCACCCGATCCCCGAAAATACTTCAACAAGAGCAAATGGCGGGGCAAGAACGGCTTCGGTGCCCGCTTTTCTGAGTGGGAGTTGGGGTTCGACGAATTGCCGACCTACGCCTTTAATGCGCGGCAATGGGTCGAGTCCGAACGCGCGATCCGCGAGAACAAGGGATGCATTCCGGTCAGCAACTTTCGGACGATTCGATACGAGGATTTTCTGAGCGATCCGGTCGGGGAAATCGGGAGCCTACTCAACTTCTTGGATCTCGAAACCGACGCTATAGAAGAGATGGTCGCGCAGGTTTGGAACGCGAACTCGGGATCTTGGAAATGTCAGTTCGACGCGGACATGCTGCGGCGCATCGCCGATATCGCGAATCCTACCTTGAAAGAGCTCGGCTACATACAGGAAGCGAACTGGTGGTACCGTTCTAACAAGGCGTCCAGCCGCAAACCTGGCGCGGTCGGCACGCTGAGACCGACACGATGAACGAACTTGCGATCGTATCGTTCTTTCTGTTCTTTGTCGTCTTCGGGGTAATTGTATTCGCTGGCGCCCTCCGGTTCGTCGCGCATGGAACGCTCCGGCATTGGGATGCCTGGTGCATCGCCCTCCTACTGTTCCATTTGGGGGCGGTTGCGGTCTACAGCGTTTCCTGGCTGCTGGACGGTCGCGTCATCGGCACGGGGTACGTCGCGGCGGGCCTGTTGATCGTGTCCCTGGCTGGGGCGGTGTACGTCGCTTGGCCGAAACTCGCCGACGGTCTTGCAGCGACATGCCAAGCGGCGCGCTTGGGCGATGGCCCGTCGCAAAACGCGCTTCTCCGCGGGGCACCTTATTTCGGCGCCGTCGTGATCTTGATGATTCCGGCCGTGCTTCGGGTCTTCGGAGAGCCTTGGCCGGGGGACCTGGGCGGGAACACTCTGCTGATCAATCAGCTGAGGCTGGGGATCGTTCCGCCCGATGTGGTTCCATTCAAGGAGGTGCTCTCTCGGCCCTATCCGTTTCAAAGTTTTGTGCTACCGGCGGTCGCCTCGCACCTGTTCGGCATCGGCGGCGGCATCGCCTATCTGGGCCATATGCTCGTCGTCACCCTGGCCACCATCCTGACCACCTGGGCGCTCTTCACGCGACTGACGGGTCGTCGCTGGACGGCCCTGGTTGCCAGTGCGGTTGCACTGTTTTTCTCAGGATTCGCGACGACGTCAGACTTCAACCTCTCCCTCTGGAGTTGGGGCGCTCAGGTTGTTCAGGCAGACTACCTGCCGCGCGTCAGTGGGTTCGTGGCGCTTATCCTTTCGCTGTATTTTCTCGTGCGATATCACCAGAATGGGAAGCGGCGTTTCGATGTCTTCTGCATCGGTGGCGCGCTCGGTGTCCTCTTTTGCACGCACCCCTATCCGCTGCTGTTCGCGGGGCTGATCTTCCTGCTCTATTTCGGCCTCTTCGCGCGGGATCTGCGAACCTGGATCGACGGTTTCACGATTGGGATAACCGCCCTGCTGGTTGGAGCACCCGCCGCGATCGCGATCCTCCTCGCCAGCTTCGGGCCGGTCGAAGCGGTCGACGCCTGCACGAAAGCCGAAGGCCTGAATTTTCCGCTCCCGTATGATCAGCTCATCCTGACCGGCGCCACGACCCTCGACGTCTACGGCATCTTCGTCGTGTTTATCGTCGTCGGCATATGGGGCGCGCGGCGGCACGAATCCGGATGGCTTTGGTCCATCGTTGCCGGCGCGACGGCCCTTGCGTTCGCGTACACCATCGCCAGGGCTATGCTTAAGAACGAATACGGCATCTTCCTTCCCTTACATCCTATGCAGCATCGCCTGTCCTTCGCCGTTCATTTGCTGGGGGGAATTTCACTGCTGCTTTTGCTCGACCGGGTATTGGCGCTTTCCCAGGAAGGGTGTCGGCCGATCCTGGCGAAAGCCGTTCCGCTCGTCTCGACCGCGTTGGTCGCTGCGACGGGGTATTCCGCCGTCGCCTACGTGTTCCACGCGAATAACGTGATGGGCAATGCCTGGTGGTTCTATCAGTCGGAGTTCGATTTCCACATCGCCGATCGGTTGCTCGATGCCGGTATCGACGCGGATTCAGTGATTTCCAACCCAGATTCGGTGTCGCCGCTCCTCGCCTTCCAGACCGGCGTGAATGTCCTGTCCTTCGTGAATTCGCCCGGCGGTTTTACTCCGTGCCGCTACACGGCCAATGCGATCCTTCAAAGTGAACCGAAACACCGGGAGCGTATTGCGCAGGCTGGAGGCGTGCCGTTCGACGATGTTTTCGATCGCGTCTTGAAGAAGTACGGCATCACGCATCTCGTCGTTCCCGAAGCCAACCAAGAATACGCGATGGGGCGCAATACCCTTTCCATGCTCACCGAGGGCCGGGACTACTCGGATACGGTGTTCAAGGTATTCTCTGTCGATCAGACGAAGCTTGCCGGCGCCGCATCCATCAACTTAAAGGATACGGCGCTCTACAGCGCTGCGGTCGGCATGCGTCCGATGTGCGTCAAATCCGCGGTCCCGCACCGCGTGTCCAATATGGTTCGCCGTCAGATCGGCGGGTTCCACGCTACGGCGGAGGCCTTCTGGTTGCTGGACAACTATAAGCGCGAGCTTCTCAGGGTCGATCGGTACGACGGTGCGGTCTTGCGCACGTTTCCGATTTCTGAGAAAATCGAACGCGGAATCGGTTTGGCCCAGCGGGCGGGTTCGCTCGAGTTGTTGGACAAAGATGGCGCCGTCTGGCGCCTAGATCTGGAACAGGGCACGGCCACTCGGATCGTCGTATTCGCGGATCCAACGGTTCGCTCGCTCGCTTGGGACGGATCGTTCTATGTTACGGTGAATACCGCCTTGGATCGTGTGCAGCGCATCTCTCCCGAAAGCGGAGCCGTGGTGGAAACCCAGCAAGTCTACCAGACCCATCACGGTGCTGTTGTGATCACCGCGAACGGGGACTTGCTGGTCTCGAACAATCTCGGCGGGCGGCTATGCCGGGTGAAGCTTGACGGCGAAAAGAGCTGTTACTTCAACGGAAGCGGCTTTGGCGTTTTCTACCTGGCGGCCGCGGAAGGCCGGATCTTTGCCAATATGAACGGGTGGTACAGCGTGTCGGAACTGACGCTCGACCGACATTGCGACGGCCCGCAATCGGAAGCCGATACGCAGCGCCCCGCGGAGGAGCTGCCCGAGACGTTGCAATGACCGCGCGCGTGGCACCGGTCGACGACCACGACAAAGCGGCGTGGACATGTTTCGTGGACGAGCATCCTCGCGCCGGGGCGATGCACGATTTCGGTTGGCGTCAGGTTCTCGAAAACGCTTTTAGCGTGACCCCTGTCTTCGTCGCTGCGAAAAGTCGAACGGGTGAAGTAACCGCGGTTGTCGGCGCCTACAAGGCACGCTCGGTCTTCGCCGGCCACTACATGGCCACGCTCGAAGACGGCATTCTGTACCGGGACGATGCGGCTTATGACGCGGTCCTGGGCTGTCTGCAAGACATGGCGGCGGCGGAGGGCATTCCCCGGCTGTGCATCCGGAACGCGAGGGACTGCGAGGGGCCCGGCTTCGAGACGATCCACGCCGACGTCTCGCTCCGGCCCTCGGTCTCGGAGCTTTGGAACGGCATCGGAAAGAATACGCAGAGGAAGGTCAAGCAGGCGCGAAACGAGGGGTACACCGTGCGCTGCGAGGCGCCGCTTTCCCATCTTTCCGCGTTCTACGGGCTCTATGCGCGGCGGATGCGAGACCTGGGCACTCCGGTGATCCCGTACGCAATGTTCGATCAAATAGCCCGTGCATTCGGGCCGGAGACGGCCAAACTTCACCTCGTGCAGCAAGGGGATGACCTTGTCGGCGGCATGATATGCTTCGTTGACGGAGGCGCCTGGACCAATCTGTTCGTCGCGGTTCCGCCGCATCTCGGCGGGGCGAACGCGAACGCGCTGTTGTATTGGGAAGCGATCGGGCTCGCCCGCGAGCGGGGCGCGGGAAGTTTCCGGCTGGGGCGCAGCCAGAAGGACTCGTCCACGCTCGCCTTCAAAAGGAAATGGCGCCCGGACGAGCGTCCAGTGTTCAATAGCCTCTACGGCGACGGCGGGCCGAACGCCCATACGCCGCTCTACGGAGCCGTTTGGAAGAGGCTACCCCTATGGGTCGCGAACGCCGCCGGTCCGCTGCTTCGTCAAAAATTGCCGTTCGGATGATGGATGACCATGAAGCTCCCGCCTGTCAGATTTCCGTTCCACCTCGCTGACCTGCTGGTGGATGGCCGAGCCGGGTGGCGGGAGGGCGGTATCTGACAAGTGGCCGGGCGACCTTGCAGCTCGGTCTGGAGAGACTCGAGCGCGAGGGACGTGTCCTAATTCCGGACTTCGTCTGCCCGAGCGTCCCCCTCGCCATCGCGCAAACGGGCCTGATGCCCCGCATCGTCCCGCTCGATCCGCAAAGCTGGATCTACGATAAAGCGGCGCTTCGGCAGGCCTTGGAAGAGGAGCTCGTCGCGATGCTCGCGGTCAGCTATTTCGGGCTTCTCCCTGCTTCACAGCCGAGGACGGAGCGCTTCGGCGCGTCCTGCCTTGCGGATCTGGCGCAAGGTTATGGCATAGGTGCTGATGCCCTTTCGCCGCTCGATGCCGATATTCAGCTCTACAAGCTTCGGTCCGGGAAAGAACCTGCCAAGCGCCGATGGCGGGCTTGTGATCGGCGAAGGCCGGTACCCGGACGCCGTTGCACGTCGCGTGACAGCTTGCGCCGCAGGGTGGTGTCACGGCGGCGCGATGGCCCGTGACGACGGCGGCATTTGGCCTCCTCACGTGACCTGCGCTGACCAACTTACTGCCCGCGAGTCGGTCGGACGATGGCGAGCCACCGCCCGCGCCGTTTGGTCTCCAGCGCTTGGGTCGGATGACTGCTCTCTACCTCGATACCGTGGTGGAGAGGCTTCCATGGGAGATCGAGAGACGAAGGCCGAATGTCGATGTGCCGGCGACGCGGCTACGCGATGCCGGTCCGTGGACGGTACCGGGCCCATAGCGGATCCCGCACGGGGTAGCGCTACGTCTTCCCATGCTGTTCAGGGAACCTACCGCCACTGCGGCCAGAAGGCGCCCGGTCCAAGATCGTGTCCTCCTGCGCGAGACCGCTTGGCGCGCCTACGCGCATGGAACGCGGCCTCGAGATCGCTGGGACCTTGGTGACCCTTCCGATCTTCCGGGGCAGCGAGCGGTTTCATGACTCGACGTTCGAAGCCTCAAAGCCGCCTCAGAATGAGGATGATGTTCGACGCCAAGGCTGGGGCCGGATGAGCGACGCCGGCTTTGCGGGCGATCATTCTGGCGGTAGGGAAATGCGTCCAAGCCGTCTTCTCCAGCGCCAGGGAAGAGTCGTCGATGAGCGCCGCCAGGTCTTTATCGTTTCTCAGGATCGCCGTCTTCTGCCGGTCACGGGCCTGATGGGACAGAAACCTTCGAAGGCGATAGACGCGCCGGAAAATCGATCTGGCATAGAGGGTTGAGAGAATGATGATGCCCCCGGTCCGGCACACGCGCGCGAGTTCCCGCACGATCGGTTCTGGATCATCGAACATTTGGACGAACTCGGGGCAAAGGACGA
>Ga0315339_1003631_pt1 | contig 10711 bp, 5 predicted proteins | sample ASW17metaG_FD_204514 | JGI IMG/M metagenome (GOLD analysis project Ga0315339, IMG submission 204514) | Ammonia-oxidizing marine archaeal communities from Pacific Ocean, United States - ASW #17 | ecosystem: Environmental > Aquatic > Marine > Oceanic | place: USA: California | collected 2016-12-05
GGCAAACCCGATCTGGCCCCTGAAGAACGGGCCCAGATCGTTCAGATCGCTGGACGTGTCGGGCGAAAAGAGGATGTCGCCGCGGGCACCGGGAACCACACCCGTATAGCTGTCGAGCTGCACCTCGGGCAACGACCAGAAGCTCTGCCACTGATCTACATCGACTTCGGCGCGCGCCACGTCGAGTCGATAGGCCCGCATCAGCGGGTTGGAGTCGACTGCCCGCGCCAGAACCGCAGCGAGACCGAGACGCGGCGCCGTACTCGCGACGGGCTGCGGCTCCTGTCCGCTGGCGCTCGCCGCCAGCAGCATGGCGACCACCAACGCCAGGCTAGTGGCCTGTAACAGCAGGCACCCACGAGACTCGATGAGCATGAGGTCTCCTGACGAATCTGGCTGAAGGGGGTTCGGTGTGCGTTCGAGACAGCAACTTAAGCCTAGCAGGCCGTGGTGGACTCGTAGGAGTCGCACCAGGCGCCGGGGCTTGACGCGTGCCAGCCCTTCCTAGAGCCTTGAAAGGCGAGCCGCGCAGCTTCCGGCGCGATCTACCCGTCACGACCGTTAGCGGGCATGGCTTGCCTCCCACCTGCGCTATCAGTTGGTCGTACGACGTGCCTCCCCAACCCATTCGCCCGTGACCGACAAGCCGCAAATCCAGCTTCGCACTGCTCGCGAACGCACGTTCTTTCATCGAGAGATCACTGCGGTCTGCCGCTGGTCGCACCGCTACGCGTTCCTGTGGATCGTGGTGACCTTGTTGTTGACCGTTCCGGCGTTCATGCGCGCCCGCACGCTCGGCCTCGACTCCGACCTGACGCGGCTGCTGCCGCAGCACAGCCCGGCGGTGCAGTGGAGTCGTGACTTGGAGCCGCTGGTTGGCGACGGCGGGTACTTCAGCCTCATCTTCGAGCAGGGCGACCCCGAATCGCTGAGCCGGGTAGTCGACCGCACGGCGGCTCGATTGCAGGCACTCGAAAGGATCACCGATGTCAACTACCGGTACCCCACCGACTTCGTGCAACGCTACCGCTATGGCCTCATGCCCTCCGATCAGCTGGAAACGGCGATCGAGACGATCGAGGACTGGGAAGCAGAGGTAAATCCGTTTCTCGACGATCTCGATGATTCGGCCAGTGAGGAGCAATCTGACCTCGAGCGCATCGTCGGCCTGTACAGCGAGCTGCCGGAGTACCACCGCGACGCCGACAACACGATGTACGGGATGATCCTGAGAACCAGCGAGGGCCTGACCGACCTGGCAGGGTTGAGAGAGCTATACCTGCGCATCGATAGCATCGCCAGCGAGGAGGCGAGTGCGGCCGGCGTCACCGTTTCCATCGGCGGGTCGCTACGCACGCGGGTGGAAGAGTTCGACGTCATCATCTCCGATGTCACGCGGACCGGCGCGGTGGCGGCGGCGGCAATCCTACTGACGCTGGCGATCAGCTTCCGCTCCGTGCGCGTGCTGCCGGTGCTGCTATATCCGATCGCCGCCGGCTTGATTTGGGCGTTCGCCTTCGTGCCCGACCTGGTCGGCGACCTCAACACCATCACGTCGTTCCTGCTGATGGTGCTCTTCGGTATGGGGGTGGATTACTCAATTCACCTGGTGAAGCGCTTCCGGCACGAGCTCCTCAGCAAGTCGCCCGGGCTGGCGCTTGCCGAGACCTTCACATCGACCGGACGCTCTGTCGCCACCTCGGGTCTCACGACATCGTTCGGCCTCTTCATACTTGCGGTATCCGATTTCCGGGGGTTCTCGGACTTCGGGTGGATCGGCGGCACTGCCATCCTGGTCGTCACCGCCTGCATGTTGTTGGTCATGCCGGCGACCTTGAGCGCCGGCTATCGACTCGGTCTGGTGACGCCGACCGCACCGCGCTTTCCGAGCGCCCGGCTTGCGATCCCTCCGAGCTGGTCCGCCGCTCTGCTGAGCTCGCTGGTGATCCTCTCGGCATACGCGGCGGCTTTCCTGCTCGAGTTCGACTACGACTTCGCCAACTTCAGCGCCAATCTCGTGGAGCTCGACGAGATCCGCGAAAAGCAGAACGAGGTGTACCCCATCTTCTTTGGCCCTTCGGCCATCTACGTGGCACGTGACCTCGAAGCTCTGGACGAGATGCTGGCGTTGATTGGCGAGGCTGCGGCGAAGCCCGGATCAGTGATCGGTCGGGTCGCGAGCGTGCGCGATTTCGCGCCGAATGAAGCCGAGACCCAATTGCGGCGAGACGCCATAGACCAGATTCAGGAGATGCTCAGGCGGCGTTGGGTGGGCCGCATAGAGGACCCAGAACGTGTCCGCGTCATCGAAGACGTGCGCGATTTCGAGATGCCAGACAGCCTGCCAACGGTCGAGGATCTTCCGGAGTCGGTGCTGCAGGACATGATCACGCGCGACAACTCAGGCGCCTACATCCTCGGGTTGCACGCTATGGGCCCGGGTAAGGACGGCGTGATCACGATGCGTTTCACCCGAGAGCTCTACGACCTGCCCCGGCCGGACGGCATCCTTGGCCCAACCGGCGACAAGCCGGTGCTCGCCGAGATTCTATGGCTGGTTACGCGCGAAGGGCCGCTGATCGTCATCCTGACGTTCCTCGGAGTGTTCATCTTGGTGGTCATCGATCGTCGCGACGTGAACCAGGCGGCCTGGGTGCTCGTACCCCTGGTGGCCAGCCTGCTGCTGACCTTCGGCGCGGTGATCGTTCTCGGGTGGCGGGTCAACTTCTTCAACATGGTGGTGCTGCCAACGCTGCTGGGGCTCGGGGTGGATCACGGGGTGCACTACTACCGGCGCTGGCGAGAGCTCGGCGGCGACACCGCCGCCACTCAGCTGGAGCTCTTCGAGCCCATCACCGTGGCGACGTTGACGACCATCATGGGATACGCCGGGATGGCCTTCGCGCACCATCCCGGGCTGCGTTCGATCGGGCTACTGGCGGTCGTCGGGCTGCTGTGCACCTGGGTAACCGCGGTGGTGCTGCTGCCCGGTCTGCTCGTATGGCATCGCGATCTCGGCAACGGTGCCAACCACACCAACGGCGAGGCTGCCGTCGACGCATAGGCTGCCGGCAGTTCGATGCGTAGGTTGCCGCCGGCACCCTGCGGAACGCCGCGGCCGCGATTGCAGTCGATACTTCCGCCGCTTACCATCACGCTTCCAGGTTGGGGCGTCGTCCAATTGGCAAGACATACGGTTCTGGTCCGTAGAATCGGGGTTCGAGTCCCTGCGCCCCAACCACTCAATCCTCGGTCGAACAGACCTCAGTGCGAGATGATCCGAAGCGCCTGGCAACGACGATTGGCGATTCTGGCGCTGGTCGTCGCGATCACCACTCCACTGGTAGCGCAGGATGGCCAGGAGCTCGACGCACGCTACAGCGACGAGATTCGCGCCCACACGACCGACGCGAGGTTTCTCACACCCGTCGTCGAGGTGCTGCCGGCCTCGAGCTCCGTCCCCACGCCGCTGGATTTCCACGGCTACATCGCCGGCGCCGAGGGGCACCTGACCTACGCCGCCGACGTGCACGCCTACATGCGGGCCGTCGCCGATTCGTCGCCGCGCGTCGAGGTCTTTCGAATGGGGGAGACAGAGGAGGGCCGCGAGCGAATTCTCGTAGTGGCCGGAAGCGACGAATCGATTGCCAACCTCGACCGTTACCGTGAGATCACTGCCCGCCTGGCCGATCCCCGCTCCCTGACTGACGAGGAGGCGGCCGAGCTGATCGGCCGCGGCAAGGCGATCTACTGGGCAACCGGCGGGCTTCACTCCCCCGAGACCGGCTCGCCCGAGATGCTCATGGAGCTGGTCTATCGCTTCGCGGCGGACGAGCGGCCGATCTTCAACGAAATTCGCGACAACCTGATCTTCATGGCCACCCCGGTCGTCGAGGTGGACGGGCGCGAGCGCATCATCGACATCATGCGCTATCGTGCCGCCAACCCGGGCAAGGCCGCCCCCAACCTCGTTTACTGGGGCAAGTACATCGCCCACGACAACAACCGCGACGGCATCGGACTGGCGCTGACCCTCTCCCGCCAGGCGATCGAGACGTACCTGCAGTGGCACCCGCAGGTAATGCACGACCTGCACGAGTCGGTGCCCTTTCTCTACATCATGAGTGGCCACGGCCCGTTCAACTCCTGGCTCGACCCCATCACTACCGAGGAATGGGTAGAGATGGCCTGGACCGAGGTACGGAAGATGAACGAGTGGAACGTGCCAGGTGTCTGGACGTTCAACTTCTTCGATGGCTGGGCCGCCAACTACATGATCTACGCCGCCATGGGGCGAAACTCGGTGGGTCGCTTTTACGAGACGTTCGGCAACAGCGTTCCGGAAACTCAGATGCGCGAGATCGGCGAGCAGTCGCAGCGCGCCTGGTACCGCATGAACCCGCCCACCCCGAAGGTGCTCTGGTCGCTGCGCAACAACACCAACCTGATGCAAAGCGCGCTCGTCGTCGGGCTACACAACGTCGCGACGAACAAGGATCGCTTCCTCGACACGTTCTATCGCAAGGGCAAGCGCGCCATCGAAAAGCCGCATCTGGAGGGCCCGGCGGCCTGGGTGATCCCCGCCGACGGCCCGCGGCCGCTGCTGACGCGGCGCCTGATCAACCTGCTGCAGGCGCAGACCATCGAGCTGTCCGCGGCTTCGGAAGCGTTCGAGATCGAAGCGTCGCGCCTGCCCGGCGACAGCGAAACCGTGCAGTTCGCCGCCGGTGACGTCATCGTGCGCATGGATCAGCCTTACAGTCGACTCGCCGACATGCTGCTCGACTACCAGTACTACAACCCCGACGATCCCCGCCCGTACGACGACACCGGCTGGTCACTGGGGCCACTGTTCAACGTCGACACATACCGGGTGGTAGACACGGCAGTGCTCGACGTCAGCATGACGGCACTCGATGCCGCCACCTCGAACGGCGGGATCAGCGGCGACGGATCGACTCTCGTGCTTACGGCGACCGGCGAGCCGGAGGTAGCAACCTTCCGCTTCGCGCTCGCTGACCTGCCGATGCGAGCGGCCGAGGCCGAGTTCGTCGTCGACGACACCACCTACCCGGCAGGCAGCATGCTATTGGACGGCGTTGACCCGGAAGTGCGGCGGCGGGCGGCCAACGCGGCGACCGAGCTTGGATTGCAGCTGGCCGGCGTTTCCGCCGCTCCGGAGGTCGCCACGCACGCCATGCCGATACCGCGGATCGGCCTGATTCACACCTGGATCAATACTCAGAGCGAGGGCTGGTGGCGCTACGCGCTCGACGACGCCGCGGTGCCCTACGAGTATGTCTCGACCGACGCGATCGGCGAGACCGACGATCTGAAGGCGCGCTGGGACGTGCTCATCATGGCCCCAGGTTGGGGCGACGTCACGCGCATCGTACAGGGAGCTCGTAGCAATCAGCCGATCGCCTGGAAGGCCACCGAGATCACTCCCAACCTGGGCCGCATCGACGCTACCGACGACATGACGGCGGGCATCGGATTCGACGGAGTGGCCAAGATCCAGCGCTTCGTGGAGCACGGCGGCGTCATCATCGCCGCCACCAGCTCCGTAGGATTCCTCACCCAGACCGGCATCGCTCCCTACGTGCGCGTAGATGACACCCCCTCCGACATGAAGGCGCGCGGCGCCCTGTTCAACGCCGAGATCACCGACGGGCTCAGCCCCATCGCCTACGGGTACGATGAACACACGGCGGTGTATTTCAGCAACGCGCCGTTGCTGCGGGTCAACGCGGCGCCCCGCGGCGGCGGGTTCGGCGACGACGACGATGACGAGCGCGCCTCCGGCCGGCGCGGTGACGACGCGATTCCGGGTCACCCGCCGTACGTCGACCCGGAAAAGGATGCAGACGGCGACGATGAGGAAACGCAGGACGGCTCAGAAGAGAACTCAGAGGAGGACTCAGAGCTCTACTTCGACGACGGCCAGGACCTCAGCGATCGGATGCGCCTCCTGGCAGGCCACCTGGCACCGCCGGCCGACCGTGTCCCGCGCGTCGTGATGCGTTTCCATGATCGCAGCAGCGAACTGCTGGTCTCGGGAATGCTCGGCAGCGGGCGCGCCTTGGCGTCGCGGCCAGCGATCGTCGACGTACCGGTGGGCGATGGCCACGCGGTCTTGTTTGCCATCAACCCGATGTGGCGTAATCAAACACACGGGCAATACGGGTTGGTGCTCAACACGCTGTTGAACTTTGCGGCGCTCGACGCCGGAAAATAACGAGACAACGACCAGAGGAACGAGCCGATGGCACACGTCACCGTATACAGGAGCCCTGGCTGAGCGCCCTGCACGTTAGCGGAAGAGTTTCTTTCGCAAAAGGGAATCGAGTTCGACTCCATCGATATCACTACCCTCGACGACGCCTTCGGCACGCTGCGAGCGATCACCGGCGGCCAGGTAGCAACGCCTACGATAGTGATCGGCGACGAGTTCCGCGTCGGCCTCGATGTCGCCTGGATGGAGGCCCAGCTGGCCGAATAGCCGGTAACCTTTCGACCCGAGATACCAAAGAACCTGAGACGGATCGTGTTGGCAACGTCAGGCCTCCCTGTACCTGGCCCCAACTCGCCGTAACCAGACCCACCACACTTTCACCACGGCCTGCTAGATGCGTCGTTCCGCCGCTATTGCCGCTCTCGTCGTCATCGCCACTGGGGGGCTCGCACTGGGTCCGCTGGCGGCGACCGGCGAACCCCTGGGGAACGATGACCTGTACGCTCCCTGGGGCCGCGTCCTCTCCGGCTACGTCGACGACGAGGGGTTGGTGGACTACGCGGGCCTCAAAGCCGAGGGCTTTGCTGACCTCCAGGCGTTCATGACGGCGATCGCCACGGTCGATCCGGGCTCGTTCGCCACAGACACCGAGCGTATGGCGTTCTGGATCAACGCCTACAACGCCGTGGTGATCTGGCAGGTCGTGGAACGGTACCCGCTCGATAGCGTGCGCGACGTCGGATCCCTCTGGGGCCTGATCGGCGGCTTCTTCAAGCAGAAGTATGCGGTGGCCGGCGGCAAGATGAGCGCCGACAACATCGAGCACGATACGCTGCGCGCCCGGTTCGACGACGAGCGCATCCACTGGACGCTGGTGTGCGCCGCCTTCGGCTGTCCGCGGTTGGTGAGCCAGCCGTATCGAGCCGAGAAGCTCGACGAGATGCTGCAGCGACAGTCCTACGAGTTCCTGCGACAGCCGCGGGGTCTGCAGCTCGACCGTGATTCGAACACGCTGTACCTATCGAGCTACCTCGACTGGTACGAGGACGACTTCAAGGCGGTGGCAGAAGACGTGATCGATTACGTGCTCCGCTACGCGCCCGATGCCGACGCCGCCTATATCAGCGAGCATCGGGAGACATTGCGCGTCAGGTTCCTGGACTATGACTGGGCGCTCAACGATCAGCCGAACGGGCCTAGGAGCCGGCGGCCCGTGTCGCGCGACTGAGGTCCCAGAGCTTCCGCACCGTCAGCAAGTCCGACCGCATCGCCATCCGCGCGATGCGCAGTCCGATGCGCCCGCCGCGCCAGCCACCCTGGACAACGAGCTCGCGCAGGAAGGCAGCCAGCGGCACGATGCCCAGCCACCAAGCGGCGGTCAGCCAGTTCACCCGCCGACCGGCGTCGTACCAGTCCGCCGCCGCCAGGCTCGAATAGCGCTGGCGCTTCGACTCCAGCTCGTCGAGATCGGCGTAGGTATGGTGGTCCAGGTGGCCGGGCAGGGCGCCCGATCGCCCATCGTCGATCAGCACAGGGTACTCATGCACGCGGCGATCGACGTAGCGGGCACGGCCGCGGCGAAAGAGCCGTAGGTGGACGCACTTGTACCAGCCGGAGAAGCGCACCGGCTCACCAAAGAACCACGTTAGCCTTCTCAGCCGATAGCCATCGAAACCAGCGTCATCGACCTCTACGACCTCGCGGATGGCGCCGGCCAGCTCGTCGGTAACCCTCTCATCAGCGTCCAGCACCAGGGCCCAGTCGCAGGTGGCCTGCTCGATGGCGAACTGCTTCTGGCGCCCGAAGCGGTCCAGCTTCCGCTCGTAGACCTTGTCGGTAAAGCGGCGCGCGATATCGCGAGTGGCGTCGGTCGAGCCGTCGTCGACGATGACGATCTCATCGCACCAGGCGGCCGAATCGAGGCATTCGGCGAGGTTATCCTCCTCGTTGCGGGTGATGACGACGAGCGAGAGGGTGGCCATGGGGTCAGTCCTGCGACGAAAGTGGAGGCGGTAGTCCGGCGGCGGCGGCGGGTTCAGGGCATTCGACATACCAGCTGCGGCTGAACACTCGGCTACCGGCCACGGCTTTCTCCTCTTGAAGAGACCTACAAACGACCGAGCGCAAACTAGCAATGCCTAGGAATCCTCGCAACAATCCGACTCGACGACCTACGGCGTTCGCCCGAGGCCAGCGATCAGACCTTGATTCCCTTCTTCACCGCGTGCTCGATCGCTCCACAGAATCGATCGAGCTCTTCCAGCGTGGTGAACACGCTCGGCGAGATTCGTAGCCCGGTGAACTCGGCATGATTGATCGCCACCGAGATGATGCGGTGCTCGGTCCACAGCCAGTCGTTGAGCGCCGAGCTGTCGATCCCCTCAACGCCGACGTTGGCGATACCGGCGGCCTTGCCGGGCGCCTGGCTGGTGTTGAGGTACACGCGATCGGAGAACGCCTGCAGGCGGTCGGCCCAGTAGTCGCGGAGATACAGCAGCCGAGCTCCCTTGCGCTTCGCGCCGATGCCCTGGTGGAAGGTCAGGGCGTCGCCGATACCGAGATAGTTGGCCGCCGGATGGGTACCGATCTCCTCGAACTTGCGGATGTTCTCGTCCTGCCGCTCGTTGGCAGCCATCAGCGGCCATAGATTCTTGATCTTGTCGCGGCGCACATAGAGCAGCCCGGTACCGTGAGGCGCGAACAGCCACTTGTGCAGGCTGGTGGCGAAGTAGTCGCAGTCGAGCTCGGCGAGGGTGAAGTCGAAATGCGCCAGCGAGTGAGCACCGTCGACGATCACCGGGATGCCATGCTGCCGGGCCATGCTGGTGACCTTGGCCACCGGCAGGATCTGCCCGGTGAGGTTGATCATGTGGCACATGTGAATGATGCGGGTGCGCGGCGTGATGTTGCTCTCGAACAGGCGCACGATCTCGTCGTCGTCTTCAGCCGGAACCGGTATCGAGATCTGCTTGAGCACCACACCCTCGCGGCGCTCGCGCTGCTTGTAGGTGGTGATCATGCGGCCGTAGTCCTGATTGGTGGTGAGGATCTCGTCGCCGCGCTCCAGGTCGATGCCGAGCTGACAGATCTGCAATCCCTCGGAGGCGTTGCGCACCAGCGCCAGCTCCTCCGCGTCGGTGTCCCACTCCAGCGCCAGGCGCTCGCGAATCTGCTCGCGCTGCGGCTCGAGGATCTTCCACATCGAATACGTGGGCGAGGTGTTGGAGTAGTCGAGATAGCGTTTCATCGCCTCCTGCACCGGTATCGGCGATGGGCTGACGCCGCCCGAGTTCAGGTTGATGATGCCGGCCTCGGCGCTGAACGCCTGGCGCACGCCGTACCAGAAATACTCGTCGTCGGAGAGCTCGGCGGCGGCGCCTGGATGAGCCGCGAGCCCTTCGGCCACGGAGAGAGCGTGGGCACGGCGCGTCGGGCTGAGAAAGGCACCACCGCATGCGGCGGCGGCCGGCCAGGAGAGCACTCCGAGGAGTTGACGTCGGTTGACCATCTCGTACCTCAGCAGCGAGTTGGGGGGACTCCGAGTGGGTCGGATTCTACTCTGGAAGCACGGCGCAGCCTACAGGTGGACGCAGACCGTCAGCGGCAACACTGCTCTGCCGGGTCGTCGGGCGAGGTGAACTCCTCGGAGGCAAACAGCAGACGAATCCAGCGCTTACCGTTGTCCATCGTGGCTTCGAGATCGACGCGCACGACACGTCCACCCGGCTCGACGTAGGCCTGTTCGATGCCGTAGCCGACATCGAGCTCCCATGCGTGCATCGTCCGCGGCCCGACTTCCACCTCAGTGCTGGATCCGAGCTTGAGCTTCCAGGTGTCGAAGTAGCGGTCGCGATTGTTGAAGTTGTCGCGCTCTCGCGCCATCCAGTCTCCTACGCCCACGGGTCGGAACGGCGACTCAGGGATCCCGGCGGGCATGAAGAACATGAACTCGCGCTCGACCTTCTTGGCGGCGCCGGCGGGATCGATGTGCTCGAACAACGCCGGCAAGGCGATGCTCAGGAAACCCGGGTTGGCGAACGCCGGGTCCAGCTCGCCGCACAGCCTGCGCCCACTCCCCAGACACCCCAGCGCCGATGGCATCCAGGTGTACAGGCCACGCGGCTTGTCGAGATCGAGGTTCCGGTAGCCGGGAATGCTGACCTTGAAATCCCAGTCGCGAGCGCCAATCTCGAGGTCCTTGCGGAATCGCCTGTCCTCTTTGTTGTAGGTGAATACGACGCGGCGACGACTGTCGGAGGACATGTTCTCGCCACGCTGAGAAAAGCTTTGGTCGAACTCCACGCGCAGCGGAAATCCATCTAGCGTGACCTGAAAGTGACCTTCTACCTGCACGCTCAGGAGCTGCTCCGACGCCCTCAAGGCGCCCGGAATCATCTCGAGGCGCTCGTGACCGAAGCTGAACTCGGCGAGCTTGATGTCGCCCTGCTCGGCGAGCCCTGCGTGTTCGGTGAGCCC
>Ga0315339_1003632_pt1 | contig 10708 bp, 12 predicted proteins | sample ASW17metaG_FD_204514 | JGI IMG/M metagenome (GOLD analysis project Ga0315339, IMG submission 204514) | Ammonia-oxidizing marine archaeal communities from Pacific Ocean, United States - ASW #17 | ecosystem: Environmental > Aquatic > Marine > Oceanic | place: USA: California | collected 2016-12-05
GCCTGTCGGCCACCGAGGACTCCGTCGGTTGCTGCGGCGCCACCGCCCATTGCCGCGAGACCGCCGCCCTTGCCCGATTGGAGTAAGACCACGACGCCGAGAAGAATCCCGTCGAGTATCAGAAGTGCAAGCAGAAAACTGAACATAAACGTCTGACTTTGAGGGTGTAGAATAGCTGACAAAAATCGCCCGGAAGCCCGCGAGTGTCAACCCAAAAACCCCTTCAGAAAGCCTCTGTACAAAGCCTTCTAGTCAGCCAGCTTCAGCGATCGCGGCGAACGACGGCGCGTCCAGGCTGGCGCCTCCCACCAAGACACCGTCCACATCCGATGCGGCGAGCAATTCAGCCACATTGGAGGGCTTCACGCTACCGCCATAGAGGATCGGCACCTCGTCAGCTCTTTCCGGCCCGAACGCCTGGTTCAGACGGCCACGGAGCGTCGCGTGTGCAGCCGCCGCATCATCCGGAGTAGCGGTCTCACCGGTGCCTATGGCCCATACGGGCTCATACGCCAGGAAGAAGCGCGGGGCTCCCTCCGGGAGCGCATGGATCGCCGCGTCCAACTGCCGAAGGATCACCTCGTCGACTCGGCCCGCCTGTCTCTCTTCAAGCGTTTCGCCAACGCAAACAACCGGCGTAAGCCCTTCGCCCAAAGCGGCGGTGATCTTGCGCCCAACCTCCTCGTCGGTTTCGCCAAACACGTGTCTCCGCTCCGAATGACCGATCAAGGCAAAGCGGGCTCCCGAGGCGACCGCCATGCCGGCCGAGTGTTCACCAGTGAAGGCGCCGCTAGCCTCCCAGTGGATGTTTTGCACCCCGAGAGCCACCTCGGGCCGACCCCTGCGGGATTCGACCGCAGCGGAGAGGGATATGGCCGGCGGGAAAATCACCACGGTCGGAGAAGGATCAGAGAGCTCTGGCGAGAAGTCGTGGAAGAACTCCCTCGTCGCTGCTGGGCCGTGATGCATCTTCCAATTGCCCGCAATTACCGTTGGTCTCACTGATCTTCCCCCAATGTTATTTAAGCGCGATCCGACAGAGCTTCGACACCCGGTAGCTCCGTACCCGATAGTAATTCGAGAGCGGCCCCGCCCCCTGTAGAGACGTGCGTCATGCGGGAGGCGACGCCGGCTGCTTCAGCTGCCGCCGCAGAGTCACCCCCACCCAGGACGACGGTGGTCCCGGAGTCAGCGGCATGGGCAGCAACCTGAGCCAATGTGACCGTCCCCGTTTCGAACTCAACCACTTCGAACATGCCCATCGGGCCGTTCCACAACACGGTGCCGGCTGCTGCAACGGTGTCCGAGAACAGCTTGATCGACGCTGGACCGATGTCGCCGATACGATCGGTGGGACCGACCCCGGTGCGGGGACCCTCGCGGGTTTCCACGCCGGGAACGAGTGTGGATGCCGTGACAACGTCCACCGGCAACAAGATCTTCTCGCCTGCCCTGGCCATGAGGTCTCGGGCAATCTCGACCCGATCTGCCTCTACCAGGGACCGGCCTACTTCAAGACCAAGAGCCAAAAAAAACGTGTTCGCCATAGCCCCGCCGATCAGCAGTCGATCCACGGCCGGTAATAGCGCCTCGATGACTTCGATCTTCCCGGAGATCTTGGCACCACCGACTACAGCCACAAAGGGACGTTGTGGCTCGACCAAGGCATCGCCGAGAAAGCGGAGCTCGTTCTCCATCAAAAAGCCCGCAACCGCCTCGCCCCCGGCCTCTCGTACCGCCTCGGCTATTCCGGTAGTCGACGCGTGGGCCCGGTGGGCACCGCCGAACGCGTCGTTCACAAAGAGTGTGGCCCCGTGCCGCAATTCCTCGGCCCAGTCCCGATCGTTGGCGGTGTCTTCGGCGTAGAAGCGCGTGTTTTCGAGCAACAGGACGCCCCCCTCCCCAACGGCCTCCACGGCCGCCCGCGCGTTCGCACCCGTGGTATCGGCGACGAACTCGACGGGGCCCTCGAGCAACTCTCGTAATTCGGCGGCCACGCCCACGAGCGATAGAGCACTATCCGGCCGGCCCTGCGGACGCCCGAAATGCGAAAGCAGGACGACCCGAGCGCCGTGGTCCATGAGGTGACGAAGCGTGGGCAGCGTCCGGATCAGTCGCGTACGATCGGAAATCTCACCGTCGTCGTTCAGCGGGACGTTGTAGTCGACACGAACGACGACAAGCCGGCCAGCGAGCGAGTCGGTGGGAACGTCTTGGAGGGTTTTCTTTGCCATAAGGGTCGGAAAATACAGAAGCCCCCCGAGAGTAACAATCGCTCTCGAAAGAATTCCGCGGGATCCGCCATGATCGGACCCCGAAACAACTGTTCTAGGCGACCCGCTGCCTCGACGAACTCACGACGCTCTCGTCCTCTCCTAGCAGGAAGGTCGACACATGGAGAGAATCACTTTCGCCTCCGAACATCTTCTCGGGGACCGCAGATGGTCCGTCACCGCGTTACGAGCGATGCGCAGCAGCCACGTGCGTGGAGCGGCGCGGGTCGAGTCGGGTCGTAACGGTTGATCGATCGGAGGGCCTTCATGAAGACCTGCGACGTCACATCTTCGGCCGTTTCCCGGGTCGCAACCCTGAAGCGGACGTACCGATATACTGTCGGTCGGTGATCGGTATACCACTCGCCAAAATCCAGAGGAAGCTGCGATGGCTTCGCCGGTGCTTCGGGCGCCACCGACACGTCCGGCAACACCTCTGTGGTCTCTTGATCCTGTTGATGTGTTTTCATCGCCTACAGATACGGTCCCTTCCCCCCATCATTACACCCCGGTTACGATCGTTAAGCCACTGCCCCAAAAGAGTTTCTTCCCCAATAGCCGTCAGTGGATTCCCCCATCGGCACCGTCTCGGTGCCCGCAAACCGGGCAAGCGTACGAGAACCACTGAGCCGATCCGCGAGTCGTCGTCGTTCCGGTCGATTCCGGTGATCCGGGAACAGGCGTGGAGCCCGACGTGGAGCCCATCGTTATCCTCCCACAGAGGCCGGAAGTCGCTCGCCGACGTACCTGACGAGATCTACGACCCGCGTCGAATATCCCCATTCGTTGTCGTACCAGGACAGGACTTTCACCATTCGCCCGTCGATGACGCTGGTGCTGAGGCCGTCGACGATCGAGCTGTGCGGATTGCCCGTGAAGTCGATCGACACCAACGGCTCGTCGCTCACCGCCAACACGCCCGACAAGGGGCCCGCGGCGGCCACACGTAGCGCCTCGTTGATGGCCTCCGCAGTCGTATCGGTGCCCACTTCGGCCACGAGATCCACGACCGACACATCAGCCGTCGGTACGCGTATCGCCATGCCATCCAGCCTGCCCTCGACCTCGGGAATGACCAAGGCGGTAGCCTTCGCGGCCCCCGTCGTCGTCGGGACCATCGACAGAGCAGCCGCACGTGCGCGCCGCTTGTCGGAGTGCGGTACGTCGAGGAGTGCCTGATCATTCGTGTAGGCATGGACCGTGGTCATGAGACCGCGCTCGAACCCGAAGGAGTCCCGGAGAACCTTGACCACGGGTGCCAGGCAGTTCGTCGTGCAGCTCGCATTGGATATGACGTCGTGGGCATCGGGGTCATACAATTCGTGGTTTACACCCAACACCACTGTGATATCCTCGTTCTTCCCCGGGGCGCTGATAATCACCTTCTTGGCGCCTGCATCGAGATGCTTCGCGGCCTGATCGCGAGTCCGGAAGAACCCGGTAGACTCCACTACCACGTCGATCCCCAGATCGCGCCAAGGCAGATTGGCCGGATCGCGCTCAGAAAAGACCTTGAGTTCGTCACCGTCCACCGTGAGCCCGTCAGCGCTGAGGTTTACCTCGCCGGGATAAATGCCGTGCACCGAGTCGTACTTCAGAAGGTGCGCCAGCATGTCGTTGTCGGTGAGGTCGTTCACGGCTACGAAGTCGATGTCCGAAGCCCCCGACTTCTTCGCAGACCGAAGTACGTTTCTTCCGATACGGCCGAATCCATTAATGGCTACGCGGATGGACATCCACTCGCCTCCCATTGATATCTGATAGTGTTAGTCATAGGGACAGGCCCGCGCGAAGGTAGTCAGAAACACCTGAGCGGTACCTGCCTGAACCAGTGCTCGAGCCGCTGCCACCGCCGTGGAGCCCGTCGTTAAAACGTCATCCACGAGCAGAACGCGAGCCCCAAAGAGCCCCACCAGGGCGTCATTCCTTGCAACAAAGGCGTGCTTGACGTTAGCCCGGCGCTGAGCCGGGTGCAACCCGACCTGAGTGGGGCCTCCCGGACGTCTTTCGAGCGCCTCCAACAGAGGGCCGCCCCACCCCTCCTGACACGGCCTCGGCGAGAAGTTGAGCCTGGTTGTACCCCCTCGAGCGGAGACGCTTTGCCGTGGTCGGCACCGGGACCACGAGGTAGGGGCCGGAAGCAAGGTCAGGCGGGATCGCGTACCAAACCATCCGACCGCCAAGGAGTGCGGCCGATCCTGCCCATCCTCCATACTTGAGGCCGTACACCAGCTCTTCTGTCGGCGGGCGTAGTTCGACAGCCGATCGCGCTCTCACCAACTCCGCGCCCCAGTCGCGGCACTCGAGACAATCGACGCTCGGCGGCACACCCAACGAGAGACTCGACGAGGAGCTCGACGCGAGGCCCGACGGATCGCCGAACCCACGGGGAAAGCCGCAGCGCTCGCAGCGAGGCCATGACGGCTCCTTCAAGCGGGAGCGGCATCCTATGCACACCAGCTCCGAGGAGCGCTCTAGGGGAAGGTGCTCGCCGCACCCGAGACAATCCGCCGGCAGGAAAAAGGCGGACAGTTCGCTGGCTAAACCACCGAGAGCCGTTCTCAACTTATGTGCTTCAGAGATAGTGGGTACCGAATCAGGGCCTATCGCGGGCCGTTGCCAGAGCCCTCCTCATGGCATCGACAGGGCCGGGAACATCCCACCATCTTTCGAACGCCACCGCACCCTGCTGGACTAGCATCTCTCCGCCGTCAACGGCCCGAATCCCCAGGTCCTCAGCCGACTCCACAAAGGCAGTCTTGGCTGGGCCGTAAACCAGATCCATGACAGCCCCCGCCCGCGCGACTCGGCCTAGGTCCACCGGCAAGCGATCCTCCGGGGCGAGGCCAAGCCCCGTCGCATTGACCACGAGGTCGAAAACACCGTCGTGTATCGCTTGAGCCGCCTCGGCAACCCGTACCCTCTCTCCACCGATGCGCCTTGCCACGGCTCGGGCCCGTTCGGTGGACCGGTTGAGGAGAAGCACGTCCTCCACTCCGTCGTCGAGGAGCGCCACCAGTGTCGCCCGGGCCGCGCCCCCGGCACCCAGCAGCAAGACCCGGAATCCTTCGGGACGTCGACCCAAAAAGTGTCGGAGCGCCCGACGAAACCCTTCGACATCGGTGTTATCTCCGAAAACCCGACCATCGATTCCCCAAAAAGTATTACACGCCCCCGTCCGTCTCACGGCCTCTGAACGCTCGTCCAAGAACGAAGCCGCCTTCTCCTTGTGCGGAAGGGTGATGTTGCCCCCCGCTCCCGCGCGACCAAGGCCATGCATGAAACCGACCAGATCCGAAGCCTCACACCGGAGAGAGACATAGACGCCGTCTACTCCGGCTTCGCGGAAAGCCGCATTCTGAATCACAGGGGATAACGAGTGCTCTACCGGATCGCCCAGGAGCGCCAGCACTCGTGTCTTGGAAGTGAGCGACGTCATGTGTCGTTCCCTGTCTTCGTGTCCAAGCCGTATCCGAGTTTCGCCACCGCGGTCTCGACCAATTCTTCCAACACTCGGAAGCTATCGCGATAGACTTCCAGGTCCCCGGCGAACGGGTCGGGTACTCCCCAACCTCTTCCATCCTCTCGCCCCTCGGCGAAAGCCGAAAGCATCGCCGTCTTTCCACCGCCACCCAGTGCTTCGACCGCCATCAAGTGGTGCGCACCCATCGTGAGGATCAGATCCGCCCACTGGACCGTATCTTCCGTCACCGAGGAACTCCGGTGTCCTTCGAGATCGAGGCCGTTCTCGGCGGCGGCCTGGATCGCTCCCTCGCTAGCCGCCGATCCCGGCATCGCGGAGACCCCCGCAGACCTAACGTTCACGCCGTCCCACCCTGCACTAGCGAGCGATCGCTCGGCCAGCACGTGGGCCATGGGGCTTCGACACGTGTTCCCTGTGCACACGAACAAGAGGTTCAGATGACCCTTCTCACTCATGAGCCGCTGCCTGTATCTCTGGAAGAACGCAGCGCACCCGTGCAAGCGGAATGGTACCCTGCCGCACGACGACAGGGGTCGGTTCCGAGCAGTCGACGATGGTCGATGGCGGTGACTCGGGGAGAGTGCCGCCGTCCAGGACCCAGAGATCATCATCGGCCCCCAGAGACACCGCCGACTCCATCGCCCGTTGTGCGTCCAAAGCAGGAGGCTGGCCCGGCTGATTCGCACTGGTCGAGACAAGCGGTCCGTCCAGTCCCTCCAGCAGAGCCGCCACCAAAGGATGAGGGCTTACTCGGACGGCGACCCCCCCCGAGTCCCCACGGAGACCAGTGGGGTATCTCTCATTCGGATCAGAAAGGATCAGTGTCACGGAACCGGGCCAAAAGACATCTGCGAGATCAGTCGCCTCCTGCGTCCAGATGAGATCGCCCACTGCTCCCATTCCCTGAACCAACATCAGCATCGGCTTGGCACCGCGGCCCTTCAGAGCGGCAAGCCGGTTCACGACACTATCAGTCGCAACACCCCCGAACCCGTAAACGGTCTCGGTAGGGTACGCAAGCAGGCCACCCCCTCGCAGGTGCTCCACGATCGGATTCACGTCGAGGTCCTCGACCGGTGTCGTGCGCACGTCCAAGAGACGGAGGCCACTCACTGCTCGAGGGTCTCTCTCGCCAAGATCAATTCGGCCACGGCCACGTCTTCCGGTCGAGTGATCTTGAGGTTGGTCGATGGCGACTCGACCATGGTGACCGCCCCGCCGTTCCGCTCGACCAGACCGGCATCATCGGTGGCCGGCCAATCTTCCTGCACCGCCCTGATGTAAGCGGCGACAATCTGTGCGGCCGGAAACGCCTGGGGGGTTTGCGCGTGCCACAACCGCTCGCGCTCAGGCGTCCTCGTGACACTCCCCGAGTCATCGACCTCCTTGATGGTGTCGGTGGCGGGAAACCCGGCGATAGCACCCACCCCTCCTGCCGCGAGTTGGATGCACCGTGAAATCACGGCGGAAGACACCAACGGCCGAGCGCCATCGTGCACCACAACAACGTCGAGGTCCTGCGCCAAGATCTGAATCCCTGCCCAGATCGAATCGCGCCGGTTGTCCCCGCCAACGACGATCGCGACCCGTTCGTCGAGCTCGGTGAGCCAGGAGGGTGCCTCCTCCACCTCGGCGGCCGGAAGCGCGACGACAACGGAGCGAACCGCCTCGTGCTCTAGGAAAGGCCGCAACGCCCGAAGAAGAACCGGCTGTCCGGCGAGGTCGAGAAACTGCTTGCTCTCGCCTCTCATGCGCCGGGCCATTCCCGCCGCGGGCACTACGACACCTACCCGCGGGGCTACTACAGGCTTCACGGACCGTTGTACCCACCCGCTCCCGGAGGACCTTGATTCCCCTGCTCGCTGGCCACGGAGTCGAAGCGTGTGTACGCCTTGTGGAAGAAGAGATTGACCACACCTGTGGGCCCATTTCGTTGCTTCGCCACGATCAGTTCAGTCTTCCCTTCCACAGAGTTACCGTCATTGTCCACTGGGCCAAAGTAGTACTCGGGACGGTACAGAAACATGACCAGATCGGCATCCTGCTCGATGGATCCAGAGTCACGTAGATCAGAGAGCTGAGGGCGGTGACCGGTCCGTTGTTCCGGGGCACGGCTGAGCTGACTGAGCGCGATCACCGGCACGTCGAGCTCCCGAGCCAACGCCTTGAGCCCACGTGATATCTCGCTCACCTCCTGGACTCGGCTCTCGGACCGCTTGCCACCCGACATGAGCTGCATGTAGTCGATCACCAAGAGGCCGAGGTCGGTCTCGGACTTGAGACGCCGTGCCTTGGCTCGCATTTCCAGGACGGTGCTTCCCGGCGAGTCGTCGATCCAGAGGGGGGCGGTGTTCAGGTGACCCGCCGCCGCCGCAAGGCGCTGGTATTCGTCCGGGCTCATCTTGCCCTGGCGCAGCCGCTGGGCGTCCACACGTCCCTCGGCACACAGGAATCGCTGTACGAGCTGCTCCTTCGACATCTCGAGGGAGAACATGGCCACGGTAGTATTGTGCTCGATGGCGGCGGTCTGCGCCACATTGAGTGCCCAAGACGTCTTTCCCATAGACGGACGGGCAGCGACGATGATCAGGTCACCCTTCTGCAGGCCCGTGGTCATGCGGTCCACGTCCTTGAACCCAGTGGGCACGCCCGTGATGCCGCCGGCGGACTCCTGCAGCTTTTCGATGTGTTCGAAGGTCGGCCACAAGATTTCTTTGATCCAGACGAACCCTTCGCGCTCATGACTTTCCGCAACGCGGAAGACCCGCTGCTCGGCCTCGTCGAGCACCTGTTCCACATCGCGCTCACCCTGGTCATAGACGTCGCGGATGATGTCGGAGGCCGCCTCAATGAGGCGCCGAAGAAGGGCCTTCTCCCGCACGATACGCGCGTGGTACTCGATGTTCGCCGCTGTCGGTACGGCGTCGAGCAATTCGGCTAGATAGCCGGCGCCCCCAGACGATTCGAGCTCGTTCGTTTTCTTGAGCTCTTCATTGAGGGTGATGACGTCGACGACACCTCCACGCTCGAAGATGCGCGACATGGACCGGAACAGGCGGCGGTTGGCTTCGCGGTAGAACATCGAGTCGTCCACGACCTCGATGGCACGCGCAACCGCATCGTTATCGATGAGCATGCCGCCGAGCACCGACACTTCCGCCTCTAGAGAGTAGGGCGGTTGTCGGTCGAACTCGGGGACTGCTGCGGGAATCGATGCAGCCTCCATCAGCCTCGGTCCATCACTTCTCTGAGCAGTTGGAGGTCGCTCCAGGTGGAACGCGTCCATCCCGAATTCCGGAGTAAAGCGGCCGGATGATAGGTCACCACCAAGGGGACGCCTTCGTAGCTATACACGGAGCCTCGCAACTTCCCCAGTGGTCGATTGGTCGCCGTCAGGAGCTGAGCGGCGAAGGTACCCACGGCCAGAATAACCTCCGGCGCGACCAGCGCAATCTGGCGCTTCAAGTAGGGAGCGCAGAACTCGATCTCATCCGTCATTGGATCGCGATTCCCTGGCGGGCGACACTTCAGGACATTGCAGATGTAGACCGATTCTTTTCGCGATAGATCCACAGCCGCGAGCAGAAGGTCGAGGAGCCTTCCCGCCTGTCCCACGAACGGAATGCTGGTCTTGTCTTCATTGGCGCCTGGAGCTTCTCCCACGACCATCAGGCGAGCGTTCGGATTCCCGTCCGAGAAGACGACGTTGGACCGCGTGCTGGACAGGCGACAGAGCTGGCAAGCCTCTGCGGCTGCCTTCAGTGTGTCGTAGTCGGCTCCACCCAGGTCTGGGACCGCCGCGGTTGTGGCGGCGTCCGCGCCGGCGGGTGTATCTTTGCGGTCTCGACTCCGGTCGGGCGGCACGGCCGCCTGATCCGCTCCGTGCGACCGAGACGTTGCCAAGGCCTTGGCCGTTGCCGCTAGCACTTCGGACCTCGACAGGCCATCCAGGAAGAGCTCGGGTATCCCCAACTCCTTCTGCTGCCCCAGGAACCGCGCGACCCGCTCGATTTCACGGGAACTGGTGCTCACTTCCCACTCCCGGAGAGAAGGGCGATTCGGTCCAGAATGATTTCGGCTACCTCGTGCTTCCTAGACAACGGGACGTCCTCGGTGGCGCCTCCGGCGGTCAGCAATGTTACACGATTCGTCTCTACTTCGAATCCTGCCCCGGCCTCATTCGCGTCGTTTGCAACTATGAGGTCAAAGCGCTTGGACTCAAGTTTCTTCCTGCTTTTTTCCACCAAGTCGGCGGTTTCGAGAGCAAACCCCACAGCGATCGACCCGCCCCTTCTGAACTCCATCGTGTCGCGCGCGACATCAGGGTTCTCGACCAAGCTGACAGTCGTCTCTGGTCCTAACTCGGCTCTTTTCAGCTTGCTCTCTGACACATGATCGGGACGAAAGTCCGCAACGGCGGCGGCAAAGATCGAAACGTCGACCTCTGGTATGCTGTTAGACACCGCGTCGAACATTTCTCGTGCCGTCTCGACCCGGACGATCTCGACCCCGTATGGGTCCTCTAGCGCCACGGGTCCGCTCACCAGGGTCACCCGTGCACCTCGCCGCCAGGCCGCCGTCGCAAGGGCGAACCCCATACGTCCGGAGGACCGATTCCCGACATAGCGTACCGGATCGATCGCTTCGCGTGTGGGCCCCGCGGTCACGAGCACATGTGTGCCCGAGAGGCTGGAGGACGGCGCGAGCGCACGTCCCACCTCTTGTACGATGTCGCCGGGCTCCAGCATGCGACCGGGGCCCTCACCTTCACCGAAGGCCAACGGCCCGACTGCGGGGCCGGCTATTCGATACGACAAAGCCACACGGAGATGAGCGATGTTCGCCTGGGTCTGCGGGTGCGCGTACATCCGATCGTTCATAGCTGGACACAGCACGATCGGGGCCCGAGTGGCCAGGAGCGTAGTCGTCAGCAAGTCGTTTGCCCTCCCCT
>Ga0315339_1003633_pt1 | contig 10707 bp, 6 predicted proteins | sample ASW17metaG_FD_204514 | JGI IMG/M metagenome (GOLD analysis project Ga0315339, IMG submission 204514) | Ammonia-oxidizing marine archaeal communities from Pacific Ocean, United States - ASW #17 | ecosystem: Environmental > Aquatic > Marine > Oceanic | place: USA: California | collected 2016-12-05
CCTTGCGCATATAGTGCTGCCGCCCCCCGTGCCGCTGGGCGACAACGCGGAAACTGATGCGTTTGACCTTTTTCGGCCGGGCCCGGCGATGCGCACTTACGGCCTCTTCAAAAAGCGGCGAATCGGCCACCAGTAAGCCAGCCTCCTCCAACCCCTCGCGCTCGGTCGACACCTTGCCGCGACCAACGAGCGCAAAAACATCCTCGGTCGTCGTCAATCCCAACAGCGCGGCCGGATCCCCGTCCCACGTAAAAAAGACAATACCCCGGCGGTGCCCACCCAGTTGCGCACCGAAGCGTTCGACGATCTCCTGCCCGGCGATTTCTTCCAAACCCGGTATGACAAACGCGTAAAATTCCACTCGACCTCATCTACTCGTATAAATCGTCGACATCCGCGGCGGCGAAATCCACCAGGAATCCCGCGATTTGTGCTCCGGCCTGTTGCAAACAACGCTTCCCCTTATCTGGCGTCGCCAGATGGGGGTTGCCGATGCCTGTATCGGCCGTCGCCCGCGTCCAATCGCGCTGAGTCCAGACCCACCCCTCCTTGAGCGCGGAAATATTGAACTTGTGCTCGTACCCGTCCCCAGCTTCAGACAATGGCAACACCCAATCCGGACGCAAGTACTGCATCATACTCGTCTCCATCTCATCGGCGTGGTCGCCGTCCTCGACAAAGAGTCCGTCCGGCACGGTATTAAACCAATCCATACAGCAGATAAAAACCTCGTAGCGCGGCAATAATTCGCGTACCATCTGCTTGAAATCATTGCCGCCGTGGCCATTCATAATCAGCAGTTTCGGAATGCCCTGGTGCTCCAGCGCCTCGACCAAATCCCCCAATATCGCCAATTGCGTCGAGGGGTTGAGGTTCAGATCGAGCTTGATATCGAGCTGCCCGGTATTCACCCCGAAGGGCACGGTCGGCAACACAACCACTTTGGCTTCGCGCTCCCAGGCGTTGCGCGCCGCTTCGGCGGCAATCTCGTCGCACTGCACCACATCGGTCGAATAGGGCAGATGGTAGTTGTGCGCTTCGGTCGCACCCCACGGCAAGACCGCTACCTCGTAGTCGGTCGCCTTGACCGTCTTCCAATTCGTCTCCGCAAGAATATAGGGTCTGCCGGCCATGAGCGCTCCTTTGTCTGTGGGCTTGAACCTGCACTCAAATTGTCTTTATATGCCACTACTATGCAATGGGCTTCCGCCATATCAATACAACCAGACCCCGCTTCGGCCCTCAGCGAAATTAAGCGCGCCATCAGCGAACAGCTGCGCTAGGGCCAGACCGTGCAATTCAATAATTGCTTGACCCAGTCTATCCGAAACGCCAATCGCGGCCGATCTTTCAGCCAAAGACCCTTGGGTACCAGTACTGCCTTCGGAGCCCACCTGGAATGGCAGGCGAGTTGCCGGAGACCGCGAACTCTAAGAGTTCCGCGACATCAGCGAAGAGACTTTTCGAAAATCTCTACCCAGCACGAACCGATTACCTAGCGCCGCAAGCCTTCAAACAAGCGTTCAAATACCCCCGACTCTCCGCCGCAATCGTCGCCACTTGCCCCAACTCATACTCCTTTGCCCCAATCACCTCCAAATCCGCCGCCACATCCAAGCCCGACTCGTGCAACACGCGGATATACCCGGCCAGATCAATATTGCCACGCCCACACGCCTGCAACTCCGGCGACCCGGGGCCGCCCTCGGGCACCGCGCAATCGCGTATATGCACGTGCTTGACACGCGAGATAACCGCCGACAAGGCCTCGACCGTATTCTCGCCTGCCCGGTGTATATGGCTCGGGTCCATGTCGACGCCAAAACCCGGCGAGTCGATCATCTCCATCGTCCGCAACGTCGTTGGCGTATCATAAATACTCTGGCCCACATGCGCCTTGGCGCACAGCGTCACCCCGTGCTCGTACGCCTTGTCTGCCATTTTGGAAAGCAGGGCCACCTGCTGTTCGAAATCCTCCTCCACATCGCTCTTGCCGCCCGGTCCGACATTAATCACCGGGATCCCGATCTCGGCACCCGCCTCAAAAGCCAACATCAGCCGCTGCTCGTCGAGCGCGCCATGTTCCATCGCCAGCAGATCCAGCTCGTATTTTTCCGCCAGCTCCTTGATCTGATTGGCCTGCGCCTTCCAGTTGTCGAGTTCGAGATGCTCGCACATGCCCTTGATCGCCGATAGTTCAACACCGTCATAACCGGCCATGTGGATATGCTTCATCGCCGTCTCTAAATCAAAACCGGCAAAGAGGACCGAATTCGCGCCTAACTTGATCATTGCAGAAACTCCTATATATGGGATAATCAGTTGATGTATACTACATTATAGAAAATCCAGTATACATCGCTAAAAAAGGGGCGTCAAGCGGCCTTGATCGGCTATGGCGAATCATCTATTTTCGCGGATAAGACACCATTCTACAGACGATCCCGCCCTTGCGCTGCAAGTTCTACGCCCCCTGGGGCATCATCCACGACGAGTCGACAGCTTGGCTACAGCCCTATGAAGAAGTGCAGCATGCAAACGTGGAGTTACCGGACTAACAGGGAGCGGACACCATGAAACTAGCCGAGCAACAAGTCGCCTTCTTCAAGACCTTTGGCTACTTAGTCTTCCGCGAGCTATTAACTCCGACCGAAGTAGAAACCGTAACACAGGCCTTTGACTGGTCGATACAAAACTGGGGCGGCGGCGACAAGCACAACGGCAGCCTACGCACAATGCTCGGCGGGCCGATCGAACACACCCCCGAACTGTGCGCACTAATGGACCACCCCGGCGTGCTTGGCCTGATCGGCGGCGTCACCGGCGAGGATTTCAATTATTGCAGCGGCGATGGCAACTACTACACCGGTGACACCGGCTGGCACCCCGACGGCAATTGGGGCCAACTATGGGCGACCAAGGCCGCATTCTATTTAGATGAAGTAAAACGAGACAGCGGCTGTCTCCGCGTAATCCCGGGCAGCCAGCATCCCAACCATTTCATTCGCCAGCAAAAAATAGATATCAACGCGTCGGCAGAATTATTTGGCGTGCCGCCCAGCGAATTCCCCGGCATCATCGCGCTCGAAAGCAAGCCCGGCGATGTGGTCATCTTTAACCACGACCTTTACCACGCTTCTTTTGGCGGCAGCAAGCGCCGCCGTATGTTCACTATGAACTGCACCCGCCACGCGAAAAATCCCGCCGATATGGAGACGCTACGCCACTACCTCAGCATGCACTCGCCCGGAGGCGGCAAGCTCGATACCGGCGCAGGAATGTACTTCCCCACCATGATCGACACCGCCGACGAGGCGCGCATGGCCCATATGCGGCAGCCGATAGAAGTGCACGACGAGATGTTCCCGCATCTAGCCCGGTCGGTAGGCGAACGCGAGCCCTTTCGCGGCAATCTGCTCTCGAGATAAGTTGCGACCTCCAACCAATACCGCTTCTGCGCCAAAGGCGTCTGCTCCGACAGATCGGCATTCTCGATCCAAAAGACCTTGGTCTCTTTGTATTTGCTGAGCGGAAGACCTTGCTAGTCACCGGGTGTTTTTTTAACAACGCCAAAAACGAACCGTCGTCCAACGCCGCTAATAACCCTTTTTCAACCCGGACGGCCAGTGCCGCATTATCCTTGCCGACAAAAAAGTACATCGGGAATCTATACGCTATATTAATTCGACCATAGGCCATTAATTGATCAGGCGCGACGCTCTCGACTTCTCCATAGCCTTCGGCAACGCTCCTGGGAAAATAATCGCAACGGCCCGCCAAAAGCATTTCATACATGCTCTCGAATTTAACGGCGCGTATCACCTTGAACCCAGCCTCCTGCAAGATGTCGCTATCCGGCCAATGGGCCCCTTGGCAAGCAGATAGCTTTTTTAATTAGGCCAGGGTGCTGATTTGATCAAATACCGTTTCTTTATTGTTTAGAGATCGCCAACATCCGATAACCGAGCAATCCCAGATTCAATGGGACCCGTATCGGTCGATAGACCTTCTCCCGCTCTTTATTGGTACCCGTCCAATTTATATCGATATGATCGCCCTTATTCAGGTAGGATAGCGCCCTATTTTGCGTAATATTCAATGAAGTGACGACCACCTTGGCCGGGCCGTATTCATCGGCTGTTTTTTTCAGTGCCAGCGCCAATAACTCGCGAAAATAGCTGTGCGCGACATCGGATTCGCTTTGCGGTGCCCTAATGCGAATCTGCAAAACCGGATCTGCAGCGTATATAACTTTTGCCGGAATCGACCCCACCACAGCAATAGCCGCTATAAAAAATACCCATCTACCACATCGCATAATGGGAGTCATAACCCCTCCTTTTACCTTTTGCCAAGGCGTACAAACCAGAACTCATACCTGTAAATACAACTTTTTATCGAATGATCAAATTATAGATTATAATTGCGCGCTACAGATGGCCAAATATCGTTTTAAACCGACAATATCACTTTCGCCTATTAATTCTCCACACTCGAGCACACCCCAACAGCTGCTTTTGTCGCTTTCCATTGGCATTGTGATGTTTATAGCTCATATTAACTTGACCCGCCATTTACCACGCTGTACATGCGTGTAGTATCTTTCCAGTCCCCTTCTTAGCCCCAGGACCTATGGAAACCCGAGATATTGTCGTCCGCGGCGCCCGCGTACACAACCTGAAGAATATCAGCCTCGAATTACCCAAAAACAAGCTAATTTGCTTTACCGGCGTCTCCGGTTCGGGCAAAAGCTCCTTGGCCTTCGACACCCTCTACGCCGAAGGTCAACGCCGCTATGTCACCTCGCTGTCGGCCTATGCGCGCCAATTCTTGGGCCAGATGGAAAAACCCGACGTCGACCAGATCACCGGTCTGGCCCCGACCATTTCCATCGCGCAAAAGACCGCCGGACAAAATCCCCGCTCCACCGTCGGCACCATTACCGAAATCTACGACTACTTGCGCGTGCTCTTCGCCCGGGTCGGCACTCCGCACTGCACCGGCTGCGGCCAACCGATCGGCGCCCAGAGCCGCGACCAGATCGTCGCCCGCATCCGCGCCCTGCCACTCAACTCGCGCCTGCATATCCTCGCGCCAGTGGTCCAGCAACGCAAAGGCGAATACCACGAACTCTTTGAAGACTTGCAACGCACGGGTTATATCCGCGTGCGTATCGACGGCCAGATCTTCACCCTCGACGAAGCCCCCGAACTCGATCGCTATAGCCGCCACAATATCGAAGTCGTCGTCGATCGCGTTGTATTGCACGAAGAGTCCGACCCCCGTTTAGAAGAAGCCGTCGACAACGCGCTGCGCCTGGCACAAGGCTCTTTTATCGTCGCCCGCGACGACGACGACGACATGCTGCTCAGCGCCAGCTTCGACTGCACCGCCTGCGGCATCTCCTACCAAGAACCGACACCGCAGATGTTTTCTTTCAACAACCCTCACGGCATGTGCTCCGACTGCAGCGGGCTTGGCACACAAGTTTTAATGAGCGAGCACCTGATGGTGCCTGACCCGTCTACGAGCATCCGCGCCGGAGCGCTCGAACCACTGGGCGAGATAGAAAACAATCGCTGGCGACTGCATCTCTATGAAGGCGCCGCCGAGCATCTCGGCTTCGATCTCGACACCCCCTGGGAAAAACTCAAAGACGCGCAAAAGCAAAGCTTCCTCTACGGCCTCGGCGACGAGAAGATCACCTTCACCTATACCAACTTGCGCAACTACACCTGGTCGCACGACGACCAATACGAGGGCGTGGTCCAATTTTTGGAAGAGAAGTTCCGCGGCGCCAACGACAAACAACGCCGCGAGCTAGCGCAATACATGGGCTCGCAGATCTGCGCCAAGTGCCACGGCGGTCGTCTGCGCCTCGAATCACTGGCCGTCAAGATCGACGAGCGCAACATGCCGCAACTAACCTCGATCGCCATCGAGGAGGCGCGCGATTTCTTCAACGCCGTCAGCTTTGAGGACACCAAGGCCCTGATTGCCGAAGAAGCACTCAAAGAAATCCGCGGCAGGCTACAGCTAATGTGCGACATGGGTTTGGGCTATTTAACCTTGGACCGCGGCGCGCACACCCTCTCCGGCGGCGAGGCCCAGCGCATCCGTCTCGCCTCGCAGATCGGCTCGGGGCTGGTCGGCGTGCTCTATATCCTCGACGAACCCTCGATCGGCCTGCACCACCGCGACAACGAACGCCTGCTGATGACCCTCAAGCGCCTGCGCGACATCGGCAATACCGTCATCGTCGTCGAACACGACGAAAAGACGATGCGCGAAGCCGATCTCATCGTCGACTTCGGCCCCGGCGCCGGCGAACGCGGCGGCGAATTGGTCGTCTGCGGTCCACCGAGCCAGGTCGAACGCACTCCGGCATCGATCACCGGCCGGTACCTATCCGGCAAAGAGACCATTCCCGTCCCCACGGAGCGTCGCCAACCTAGTGGCAAGTGGTTAGAGGTCGAAGGCGCGCGCCAGCATAACCTCAAAAACATCGAGGCACGTATTCCCCTGGGATTGTTCACCTGCATCACCGGCGTCTCCGGTTCCGGCAAATCTTCGCTTATCAACGATATCGTCTTCAAACAACTCGACCGCGAACTGCACCGCGCGCAAATGGAACCCGGCCTGCACACCGCGATCAAGGGCATCGAGCATCTCGACAAGGTCATCCGCATCGACCAAAAGCCCATCGGCCGCACCCCCCGCTCCAACCCGGCCACCTATACCGACGCCTTTACCGCAATTCGCCAACTCTTCGCCAAACTGCCCGAAGCCCGGCTGCGCGACTACCAACCCGGCCGCTTCTCCTTTAACGTCAAAGGCGGCCGCTGCGAAGCCTGCCAGGGCAACGGAGCCAATCTCGTCGAAATGGAATTCCTCGCCGATGTCTGGGTCACTTGCGAGATCTGCGAGGGCCGCCGTTTCAACCGCGAGACGCAAACTGTCAAATACAAAGACAAATCGATCGCCGACATACTCAATATGGAAATAGAGGAAGCGCTCGTCTTCTTCGAGAACCTACCGCCGATCAAACGCGTCTTGCAGACCCTCTACGACGTCGGCCTCGGTTATATCAAACTCGGGCAACCGGCGCCGACGCTCTCCGGCGGCGAAGCCCAACGCATCAAATTGGCCAAGGAGCTCTGCCGCCAGAACACCGGCCGCACCCTTTATATCCTCGACGAACCCACCACCGGCCTGCACTTCGCCGATGTCGACAAACTGCTGCGCATCCTACATGCCTTCGCTGACCAGGGCAATACCGTCGTCGTGATCGAGCACAATATGGAGGTCATAAAAACCGCCGACCACATCCTCGACCTCGGCCCCGGAGGCGGCGCAGGCGGCGGCCTTATCATCGCCGCCGGCCCGCCCGAAGAGGTGGCCAAGAACAAACAATCAGATACCGGCCAAGTCCTCAAAGCCACACTGCAACCGACGAAGGCTAAATACAAAGCCGCCAAGAAAAACGACCGCAGTGAAAGCAATGGCTGGATCAAGGAGATCGAAATCCTCGGCGCGCGCCAGCACAACTTGCGCAATATCAATGTCAAAATTCCCCGCGACCAGATGACCGTGATCTCGGGCGTCTCCGGCTCGGGCAAAAGCTCCTTGGCCTTCGACACGCTCTACGCCGAAGGCCAGCGCCGCTATGTCGAATCGCTCTCGGCCTACGCGCGGCAGTTCCTCGAGCAGATGCAAAAGCCCAAGGTCGAACGTATCTCGGGCCTCTCGCCCGCCATCGCCATAGAGCAAAAAGCCCCAAGCAGAAACCCGCGTTCGACCGTCGGCACCGTCACCGAAATCTACGATTACGTACGGGGCCTCTATGCCACAATCGGCGCGCAACACTGCCCGCGCTGCCAGGTGCCGGTCGGCGCGCAGACCGCGCAACAGATGGTCGACCGAATCTTACAAATGCCCGAAGGCCGCCGCATTCTGGTGCTGGCCCCCATCGAACCGCGCCAAAACGAGGGCTACGAAACCTTGCTCGAACGCGCCCGCAGCGAAGGTTTTTTGCGCGCCCGCATCGATGGCGAGGTCCATGAAATTCGTGACAAGATCCAACTCGAACGCCGCCATCGCCACCATATCGAATTGGTCGTCGACCGCATAGCCGTGCTCGCACGTGACCGCGGCCGCCTCAATGAGTCGGTCGAACGCGCACTCGAACTTTCCGGCGGCGAAATGATCATAACCTCACCCGACGACGGGCAGGAGGACCGCCTCAGCCGCCGTTACTCCTGTCCCTCCTGCGGCACCTCCTTCGCCCCGCTCGCGCCGCAGAGCTTCTCTTTTAACCACCAACAGGGCATGTGCGGCATCTGCGAGGGGCTGGGACTCGGCGAAGGCGTCGACCGAGAGTTGATCATCTCCCAGCCCCAGCTCAGCGTGCGCGACGGCGCCATCGACCCCTGGGGCCCGATCGAAGACGCTGGTTTCACGCGCCTGCTCGAAACCGCCGGCGAAGCCCTCGGCTTCGACCTCGACACGCCCTACGCGCAATTGCCCGCCGCGGCCCGGCGTGCCTTACTCTACGGCGCCGCCAACAAAACATTGTCCCTCGACGACGGCCTAGTTTTTCGTTACAACGGCGTCCTGCCGACCATCGACGAGCACGCACGCAGCAGGCAGCGCCACAAAAAGCTCCTGCGTGAAGTCCCCTGTTCCGCATGCGAGGGCAGCCGCCTCAAAACCGACAGCCGCGTCGTCTACCTACGCGACAAAAGCATAGTCGAAATCACCCGTATACCCATCGAACAAAGCCTGCTCTTCTTTAGCGAGATGCAATTGGAACAGCGCGAGCAGGAAGTTGCCGGCGAGCTCTTGCAGGAGATCCGCACCCGGCTCGGCTTTTTAGAGCGCGTCGGCCTCGGTTATATCTGCCTCGAACGCCGCGCAGCAACGCTTTCGGGCGGCGAAGCCCAGCGTATCCGCCTCGCCTCGCAGATCGGCTCCGGTCTCACGGGCGTGCTCTACCTGCTCGACGAACCGACCATCGGCCTGCATTCGCGTGATAACCGCCGCCTATTAGACGCGCTTAAGGACCTCAAAGACCTCGGCAATACGGTCGTGCTCGTCGAGCACGACCGCGAAACCCTCGAAGAAGCCGACCATATCATCGACTTGGGCCCGGGCGCCGGCAGCGAAGGCGGCGAACTCGTCGCCACTGGCGCCCCGAAAAAACTAGGCAAGGCCACCCGATCGTACACCAGCGCCTATTTGCGCGACGAACTGCAGATTCCGGTCCCGCCAAACCGCCGCAAAGGCAACGGCCATACCCTCACGGTCAAGGGCGCGCGCCAGAACAACTTAAAAAATATTGACGCGATCTTTCCCCTGGGCCAACTCATCGGCATCACCGGCGTCTCCGGCTCCGGCAAATCTTCGTTGGTCGAAGACGTGCTCTTCAACGCGCTCTCCAACGAACTGCACAACGCGTCTCGCCCTGTCGGCGAACACGACGAGATCGAGGGCATCGAGCATATCGACAAGGTCATCAATATCGACCAGACTCCGATCGGCCAATCGCCCCGCTCGACACCCGCCACCGTCATGGGCATCTTCGACCTGATGCGCCAGCTCTACGCCGACATGCCCGAATCCAAGATCCGCGGTTTTACCGCCGGCCGCTTCTCCTTCAATAAACCCGGTGGCCGCTGCGAGACCTGCGAGGGGCTGGGACTACGCTGTATCGAGATGCACTTCCTACCCGACGTCTGGGTCGAGTGCGATAACTGCCGCGGTAAGCGCTATACACCCGAGGTGCTCAGGGTGCTGTTCAAAGATCATTCGGTCGCCGACGTGCTCGAAATGCGGGTCTGCGACTCTTTGCTTCTCTTTGACAATATACCCCGCATCCGCAAACGCCTACAGGTCATGTACGATGTCGGGCTGGGCTATATGTCGCTCGGCCAATCCTCGACCACACTCTCCGGCGGCGAGGCGCAACGCCTCAAGCTCGCCGCCGAACTCTGCCGTCCCGACACCGGCCAAACCCTATATATCCTCGACGAACCGACCACCGGGCTGCACTTCGCCGACATCGAACGCCTATTGACCGTATTGCACCGCCTCGTCGACGCCGGCAATACCATGGTCGTCATTGAGCACAATATGGACGTCATCAAAACCGTCGACTACCTTATCGACATCGGCTTGGAGGGCGGCGGCGGCGGCGGCGATATTGTCGCGACCGGGCCACCAGAAAACGTCGCCAAATTCAAAGAGTCGCACACCGGCCGGATCCTCGCCCAAGTATTAGCGGCTGATAAAAAAGCTACTAAGAACGCAAGCTAATATGAGCATTCTATTTCTACCCCAACGCGCTTTCTTCGATTTCGCTTTCCACTCTCCGCTGCTCAAGGAGCCGCCCAAGATCAATGGCAATATCCGCGACTGGGCCGGAGCATCCCAAGTCCCCGACCTGATGTCCGTCGACGGCCAGAGATCCTTCGCCACCGCGCATATGGCCTGGGACGACAGCGGCCTCTACTTCGGCTGCGAGGTCAAAAACAAAACCACCTACAAGATCAACCCTCGCGAGCCCACCGAAGGGGATTGTCTCGAACTATTCATCGACACTCGCGACGTCAAAGAACACCGCGCCAACCGCTTCTGCCACCGGTTCTACTTTCTGCCCGGCGGCACCGGCAAGGGGGGCAAAAAACCCATCGGCCGCCAGATCGCCAT
>Ga0315339_1003634_pt1 | contig 10705 bp, 7 predicted proteins | sample ASW17metaG_FD_204514 | JGI IMG/M metagenome (GOLD analysis project Ga0315339, IMG submission 204514) | Ammonia-oxidizing marine archaeal communities from Pacific Ocean, United States - ASW #17 | ecosystem: Environmental > Aquatic > Marine > Oceanic | place: USA: California | collected 2016-12-05
ATGAATCAACCGCACGTCGAATTAAAGAGCTTGAGACTAATCTTACAGAGTCTCTACAGCGCTTAGTCCGTAAAAAACAGCTGATTCAGTCCGCAAAAATTGATCCGGAAACGCTTAAAGTTACTCTCTTTGATCGAGATAATAACCAATTCGACAAATCGGAACTTTCCGCTGGAGAACGGCAAATGTATGCGTTTGCAATACTCGAAGCTATGACAAAAACATCCGGACGAAAACTACCCACAATCATTGATACGCCTTTAGGTCGGTTAGATTCTAAACACCGGGGCCGGCTGGCCGAACACTACTTTCCAAGTGCCAGTCACCAAGTCGTAATTCTGTCTACCGACACCGAAGTTGATGAGGAATTTTTTAATAAGTTAAGCCCAGATATTTCACACGCCTACCACCTGAACTACGATGAAGCGGAATGTTGTACGAGCGCCGAGTACGGCTACTTTTGGCGATTGGAACGAAATGAACGCGCCGCCTAGTCTACCCAACAGGATCCGACTGTCTCAGACATCTTCTGAGCAATTGACATCGCTGAAAGCAAAAAGCGGGATAACGCCGAATATTCTCGCACGAATAGCGTTTTCACTATCACTGAAGTCGGGGTTTGACTTTCGACAGTTAGCTCCTCAAAGCGATGGACTCGAATTTAACCTTGGCACTCTTCTTGGAGAGCACGCACAACTTTATGAATTGCTACTGCTAGATGATACAAACGCAACCACTTCGGAAGAGATGAGCCAAGCTATGGTCAGTCATATCGAAAATGGGTTGTCGTATTTGAGAGCAAGTAAATCTCTTAACAGCTTAGTAGACACAATTTTGCAGTAGCACTCGGATTGAATATCTCCTAATCTAGTTTCATCACGCTTAACTTTGAATATCATGGTTAATGACAGTGACAACTTTCTGGTTTGGACGCCGACTATTAATTATGTATCCAAGAAGATACAAGAAAATAAGCAACTTCTATTCATCATTGCTCCATTTATTAAACTAGATGCCCTGCGATCATTGCTAGATCATTGCGAAGATGTCAGTGCACTAAAAGTAATAGTTCGTTGGGATGGATCCGATATCGCCAATAGAGTATCGGATTTAGAAATCTACGAAGAACTGACTCGACGTGGAGTTCCTCTTTACCGGCATCCTTCCATACATTTGAAGGTTCTTGTTTTTAACCAGAACTGGGCATTTCACACAAGCGGGAATATCACAAGAAAAGGGCTCGGCTTAGCCAGCAAATCTAATGTAGAAATAGGTGCGCAAATCCGCCTAACTACAAATGATTGGATTGAGCTATATAGACTACTAGAAGATGCTACACACATTGATGACAGACTGTATGAGGTGGCCTGTCGTTATCGCGATGGTAACGCTAGTACGACTGACACGACTCCCCCATTGGTATTGGATTCAGCTAACGACAAACAATTTTCAAAGCTGTCTCTACCGGCTATTCAATCTCCAATTGATCTATACAAAATTTACCAAAACCCCGAACAATTTATTGATGAATCAGACACCTATGCCGCCTTCGTACACGACATACTCCTCTACGAGATTCCTTTAAACCTAAACTCTGAGGATTTCTTCTCTAGATTGGATGAAAACTTCAAAGATCATTTTTTTATTAGAGCGATCTCTACATTTATAGAAAATGAAGGTTCGGTGCGATTTGGTAGAGTTAACTCGTGGCTTACCGATCAATGTTCCGATAAACCAGCACCATATCGGTGGGAACTAAAAAGTAGCACAAACAAACTATACAACTGGCTCGATCATTTTTATGAGGAAATAACCTGGGACGTTCCTGGCTCCCATTCCCAAGTAATTTATTGGGCTAGGTAAGAAAGAGCATAATTTACTCTATGAGATATTCCGCCTCGCGCTCTATCTCTTTAGAAAATTCTCGTATCTCTTTATTCTTTGATTTTGATAATGCTCCACACACTCCTAAGAGCACCCTTAAAACATTGACACCATCACGATCTGTTCTCCATAGCATCAACGATAGCGCGGAACATATATCCTCAACTAATTCCTTTTCTAGATCAGTGCCTCCGTATTTTTCAAGTTTTATATTTTCTATCCTATGTAGGATTTCTTCCAAAGGCCTCAAAATCCCCGCCTCTTTTTCCCCCGCTCGTATTTGCCTAAATACATCTTCCAACAGTCTATTGTTTCCCTCAACCTGCCTAAGCTGCTTTGTACTTCCTAGCTGGTATATTTGAACGAATTTTGGGAACTGTTTTGGCTCATGAATTGGAGGATCACCATCCCCTGTCTCTGGGGTAATACACAAACTATTAAAACGAACTAAACCTTCTTCTTCCATTTGCAAACTTATTTCACTGTCATACTTAAAGTAGTCCTCCTTAAGCGTGCGATTAGAAATAGCTAACGAAATCAGCGTGTAATGATTCTCATTGACCGAATATCTTTCCTTCTGCAGTTGATCAAACACACGATAAATTCCCATTAACTTCTTTGTCGTTTTTCCCGAATAGCCATATGAGTCAGAGACTTTTTTTGCTTCTTTTTGATCATAAAAAAACTCGACCTTCGACCCATATTGCGTCTTCAACGCTTCCATATAAGTAATGTACGCATTAAACGCTGTGTGTATTGGAGAAAATGGTAGTACGCCCCCAGTATTTCTTGTGGAGACGATTACTCTCTCGATTAACGGTTCGAACTTTTTGTCTAATACTATTAACTGTTGCGCACCAATATTTTCTATAGTTTTCAGTACATCCGGATGCACACCCTCTGGGTGTTCCAAAATATATCTAATCGCGCAGGCCCTTCTATTACCCTCTAACACCAGATATTTTTTTGTACCTGGTATTTTCTTTATATAAAACCCTCCTTCTGGAATCCAGCCATTCGTTTTAATCCGAGTAACCAGCCCTTTTACATTAAACCCTTTGTTATTTATTAGTTTTTGATAAATATTGTCCTGTACGTGGTTACTAACTATCTCTGAGTTCGAATAACGACCAAACTCCTTCTCTTTCAGTATAAATCGGAGATTCGATGGGTCCAATAGCAGTTCCTGTGGCTCAACCACTATATCGTTTAGTTCATATTTTCCTGCGATTTGACTGGCAACTGCCTGATCAAATTCCATTACTAGTTCTCGTTCATTCAAATGTCACGATCGAAAAAATTCTAACCAGTTCAACGTCTCCGTACTTTTTACCTCTTCATAGGCGAGGAGATCTGCCTGCTCCGCGGTGAACTGATCGTAGCTTAGCTGCCCATCTGCCGCCCGATTTCTTTTTGCTATATGCCCATCAAGATTATCAATGAATAACAACGACTGTTCGCGGTCCCTAATCAAGGCAAGCGCTTTGTCTAACTTTAACTGTCCTGCCTCGATCTGCTGTAAATAACGGATGGCATACTTTTCTAATGCCTCTACCTCACTATTGGTATAACTGTACAGTTTGGCTAAACGGCTCACTGCTTTATCATCTTTCAGTATCTTGTCTTTACTATCACGTTCTCCAAATTGGCAAACCGTTTCAAGTCTTGAACAACTTGAATCGCTAAGCCTATATGTATCTTTGTTCCTTTCGAAGTATCCACCCATTAACGACTTGTTCGTCATTAGAGCCTTTAGCAGTGAAAAGTCAGAGGGACGTATATCTTCGCTATTTCTGTCAATTGCAATTTGACTGTATGCGATTATTGTCTTAAGTGCGTCTTCAACTTGTTTTAATGTCTGAGTACAACGATCAGCAGTACCAGCTACTCTCCAATTTTCATATCTAAATGTATCGATCGTCATGGGTTTCTCATTTGGGTGCAGATTTTCATCTCCGGTCCTCGAAAGTTTCAGATACTTTTGCAACATATAGTTGGCGTCCCGATATGGCCCCCAAGGCATCTGACTTTGGGAGCCATGACGAGTGATTAATATATCGTCGATCCTATCTTGTTGATGCTCTCCCTCTTCTACTAACTTTACGCGAATCGTTTGTAGTGACTTCTTAACATTTGGGTGTAGTTCGAATTCTGGATCATTTGTTTCCTGACTCAACAAATGCTTAGCTGTACTAACTCGTCTATTTCCCTCTACTACAACGTACTTATTATTTTTCCCTGCAAGTTTACGAACCGAGATTACGTTACCCGGGACCATGCCGGTATATTTCATTCCTCGATGAAGGTCCTCAGTACTAAAAAATCCATCCCCCTCTTTTTTCTTACCCGTTACATCAAATTGCTGAAGTAGCATTGTTTGTTTCTTAACAATATCTCTATCTGGGGTTATATTTTCATCGCCGAACCTTGCTATCAACCTCGGGTTATTTGGATCCAACAATAGGTCATCGACATGGATTTCCATTCGTTTGAGACGTTTCATATCTAGCCCCTCCGAGACTCTAGCTCGTCAAGGACAGTCCACATTTGTGATACGACCTCCTTAGTTCTAGGTGCACCTCTTGGTATATTCTCCATCTTGGCTGACGTTAGAAGAGTAGCCAACTCCGTAAGCCATGTTGCCCAGGTGAATGTGTGCCTCCTCGCCTCCCTTTCAGCCCATACATCTTCTGGAGAGACACCATTCATGACTTTACTAAGCATTGTTTGGATAAGTGGAGGTTCGTTTTCTCTCTCATCGAGTATTCTTGAAAGATATCGCCACTGTTGTGGATTATGAATGGGTGCACCCTCGCGGGTTTCACTTGTTAGGCTACAGAGATCAATAACTTTCTCTACAGCATCCCAAGCTAGATGAAACGTATTCTCATCAACGGGCAGAAACTCTCGCAACTGTGTCGTTGCCCCGACGCATAGTTCTTCAAACAAAGAGTAATACTGCTTATTAATATATATACCTTCGATATCATCCAATTGCTCCATCACTCTTATTGTTTTAAGCACATTCTTAGAATTATCTTGGCTTATTTTTCTCCTACCCCTCCTTGGAATCAAATCTTTTAGTGATGGATCCAAACCTTCAAGAAAGTTTTTTGCGACACCCTCTCCTCGCAAATTATCCCAACTAAATGTCTCCTTAGTTTGTGGTTTCTCATAATCGAGATATTTTCTATATAACGAAACCCCTCTAGCATAGGGGGACCACTGCTTACATTGGTTGAGGTGTCTAATACCGAGCATTTGATCTATGATTTCGTCCACTTGATCAGTAGTCAAATCTTTTTGTAAAACCTCAGTAACTGGAATTTCTGAAAGTTCTTCACAAAGACCTGGACGAATTTTTTCAGTCGCTTCGCGACGTTCGTCTGATATCAACTCCTTAATAGCTGTTACTCGCCTGTTACCTTCTCGCACAATGTAACCATCAAAACCATCTATTTTTGTAACTATTATTTCATCTCCATCGATAAATCCTTTGGCCAAAAAGCCACTGCACATCCCTGCGATGTCAAAGCCATTTTTCGGATCAACCATTAATTTTCTGGTGGAAGTAATCGTTGCTTCCGTCAAATACTTTGCAGCTGATACTTTTCGCCGTCTAAGAGACATAAATCGCGGATTGTTGGGATCAAGAAATAGTTTTTCGATTGGAATCTCTGTCTCTTTCGTATATTCAGAAATTCGTGTCAAGAAATCATCATTACTCATTGTCGGTCCCTCTACAGTTCTCTAAAGTAATCCAATTCCTCCCGCACAATTATCGGCAGGCACTCCTTATAACGTAACTCAATTGGAAGTTCTTCATTAATCATAAATTGATTGAGTTGATTAATATGATCTTCGCTTGCGTATTGTTCTCTTAATATCTGCAACTGAGTAATCATATTTTCTATTCTCGCAAACGTTGAATCCCGGAGAATTAAGCCCTTACATTCACCCAACGGCATTGGTAGCTTAATTAGCTTAGACTCAGGCTCATAATTCTTATTCTTAATATCTTGAATCAATAGCTCTTTATTAACCATTTTACTCACGAACTCCAGTAACTCTGAACTAATTTCTGGAGCTTTAAATCTAAAAGCTACAAACGAAATCCACGGTTTGAGCTCTGCATACCTCGGGTTGGCGGGTTTTGGTGAATTTGAAATACACTGTCCTGAGAATTTCATCGCATCCCAAACATTATTCCGATCATTATCATCGTCTGGTCCCCCAACCATCGACCACATGGGCTTCGAGAACGCCCAATCAACATTTCGTCCATGCGCCTTCGATTCATGTGCTAGCCGCTCAGAAAGAAAATTAAACCGTTGCTTAAACTGAAATCTGTTAGCGTCGCTCAGTACGACTGGAATGTGTTTAGGAGGGAGACTACCTCGATACACCTTAAAAAGAATTACGGAGTACCTATCCTCTTCATCATAGTCGGGATAAATTCGATCAACTTCTTCAACCCAAGTGTCGGGACTACTATATATGCACGCTAGTGACTCTCGGAATGTGTCATCATCAAAATAGATTTGATCGATCACTTGTGGCTCTAGAGAGTCTGAAATGTCCGAATAGAGCCAACGATTTGAGAATCTATATCTAACATTTGGCAACGTATCTTCGACCTCTACCACATAGGCCTTCTTATCACCGAATCTTCGTACAGCCCTTCCAACAGCCTGCATGCACTTCAAAGTTGACTTCATCGGGCAAGCAAGAACAACTGTGTCTATAGTTTTATCATCATATCCTTCGGTTAGCACATCCACATTAATTAGAATTGACCTTTCCTGTGATTTCTCTACTTCAATAAATTCTTTCCGATCGATCCCACGACTATTGTTTGCTGTCCCTCCCAAGATCCAGTTTATGGATGGGTAAACATTGACAAGTGCCGAATTAGTAATTTGTTCATAAAGATCCTTTACGTGATTCCTTGTGCCGACGTAAATAACTACTTTGTTGTATTTACTACTACGCTCGTGAAGAACACTAATTATTCTCCTATTACGTTCTTGATTGTTTAATTTTTCCTTATCTACATCATCTAGATCACCTGCGTTATCTGTGTATCCCGATACAATCGGTGGTTCGTCAATAGGATCAAGGATAATTCTCTTCTTTATCAAATCTGGAAATCCAATTGAGTAGGACTCCCGTTCAAAATCTAGTGCTCGTCCATCATGGCGAGATGGCGTCGCAGTCAAGCCTAATACGCCAACGGTATCGTTCTCAAATATTGGTTGGTAACTAGAAGCTTTCGAGTGATGAGCTTCATCAATCACAACAAAAGCAAATTCCGGCTGCGCGACGACGGAACCGATCTTCTTAAGATCATGAACATAGCTAACTCGGTCTTTGAACGATACTAGATTATCGTCATTCACACCGTAGTCAGAAAACGCATCTTTTGCTTGGTTCTCAAGTTCAATTCTGTGGGTGACCCATAAAACAAAATCTGACCTCGGATTGAGAATGCCCGTTTCAAATAGGCGATTTATTGCTTTAACAGCAGTTCGAGTTTTTCCACCACCTGTTGGAATTACCAGCAAATACCGACCATTCTTCTTCTTCGAGAAATCTTTGACAATTGAATTAACAGCTTCTGATTGAAATTCGTCAAAAACTTCATTTAACTCTTTATCAATCATCATGTATTTTTTGCGCGCGATTGTTTTCGAATATATACGTAAAGAATAATCCTCGCTCGAGAACCCTGAATGTAAAGAGCTTTTGACAATTTTTCTTTTAGGTGGTCTCTATGAACGAACAAAAATACAACGTCGGCCTCTATACCCTTAAATACATTAATTGTCGTAAATCTAACTGTTTTTGAGTTTTCGTCATAATATCGGCCCAACGATTCGAATTTTACTGTGCCAAAACTTCTAACATCCGCCAAACACGACTCGCGTTTGGGCTCATTCAATAAAACAACTATTTGACCCGGATTTACCCCTTGTTTCAAAAGAGTCTGAACATCTTTGATAAATAAGTCCTTTGCCTCATCAGGAGTTTTTACCCTCCGTTCACACACCGCTTCACCTTGTGGTGAAGATGCAAACGGTATCATCTCGGTTGGATTATGATGATTTAGATACGTAATGATCGATCTGGTGTTTCGGCAGTTTTCGGTAAGTTGTTTTCGAGCGATGTTCTCACCGCCCCATGGCAATTCTTGCCATCTACCAAAAAGATCTTGGAACTCATCATAAAACACCACAAAACGCCGTTCTCCAGACTCACTTAGCAAAGACTCAAGATACTCATACCATTCCGGCCGAAAATCCTGACCCTCATCGACAATGATTGCATCATATTTTTGGAGATTTTCAGTCGGTAGGTCAAACAACTTGATCGGCACATCTACTTCCCAAAATTCTTCGTCACTGCGCTTGGAGTTCGTTTCCCACCAGCCTGGGTCTTGCTCACCGATCATTTCTCTCGCAAAACCAAAAAATGTTTTACAGTCAACTGGGCTGTCTCTATCAAAACTTCGTCGAACAGTATTCGCAATAGTTCTATTGAAAAACAATAGTAGCGTTTTGCAACCTCTCGCAGTCAAGCGCTTGGCAAACTCTGTTGCAAGAATTGTTTTTCCAGTGCCTGCAAAGCCACGAACAGCAATCTTTCGATTGATCTCTAAATCCTCTAACACTCTGTACTGTTCTTCGGTCACTTGAATCAATTGCTGAGAATCACGAGCCACTCTTACCCCAACTTTGCTTATGAATTCCACACTTCTTGTTAGCCGACTAACTAGACTTTTCGCCGCTACCTTAGGAATACCAGGCTTGTCGTAGTTCTGTTTGTAATATTCCTCTGCTCGGGAGAGCGAGAGTTGGATATTCGTAAATCCCTCTTGGTCAATAATTACGTGTTTTGGTATTCGAGATGGTGCCCGAAAGTCTTCCGGTAGCAAACAATCGGGAAATCCTAGTACCCAGCCAAAATTAAGATCTTTACCTTCACGTTCTACAAACTTAAGAATAGCTCTCATACCATCCGCAGCCTGCTGGTCCGGTTGCGGTACCAATAGCTTGTCGTTCTGGCGCCAACAATCCTCTTCGCCGTCATACGATATTCGACCACCCTTAACCTCCATACACAGCAGGGTCTGAGAGCCATCAAAGATTATAAAATCAACTTCGCCTTCTTCCTTCCAAGAACCGGTACCTTTAAATTTTTTAGAATAAAAGATTGTGTAATTGTCTGGTAACGTTTTTAGATACTGGTAGGCAACAAACTCTGGGTCATCTGGGTTTGGAGCTTTTGGAAACTGTTGTGGATAAAGGGTTGCCATAGCTTTTTTGTCGAATCAAAAATCGAGACGAGACTCTCTAAACTTCTCGATAGTCATATTTTGTGGAATCCTTTTACCATTTTGGCTTTGCTTAACCCAAACCACTGCACGGCTGTTTTCGGGACCTATACTGATATGTAGCGGCCGATTCGGTCCATAGAAGTAGAGTCGGTCGAATTGAACATTCTCGATAATCCACACAGCGACCTCATGCATGTCCTCGTCTTCAATAACAAAATCCACTGCAGCGCCACCTCGGTCACAAATGACCTGCCCCTTAGTATTCAGCTCACAACTGCTGTGCTGGTCTAGGCGTGGTGCAATACCACCTTTAATTTTTCTCGATAGTGCAGGCGAACAAAACCCGTAGGTTAATCGAATCATCCCGAAGTAATCGATAACCGGATCAAGTGCCTGTCGTGCGAGTTCATACAACGCTAAAAACGAGGCCTGTTGTGCCGGGGTATTAGTTAGCTGCGTATCTCGGCGCGTGTCGCCGCACTCGATTAGATCTCTGTAGGTCAGATACTTCCCACAGTGTTGATCGAGATTCATCGCTGGTAGTCTGGGTTTAATCCTAAACCCATCAATTTCTACACCTAGAGCAGCCAATTTTTCAGCTACTTCAGCCACTGTTGGGTTTGTTTGGTCTTCCTCAATAAAGCCAAAGTCTAAGAAATCTTCTTCAAACGCTTTTTGCTCAGTAAAGTGAACATAGCTAGAACCAATATATTGAGACTTATTAAATAAGTAAGGTGGCTCGTGAAAGATACCGTAGTCAAAGTAATCGATGTCTTGTTCTCGTAGTTTTATTTTGACGCGCTCAATCAATCTTGGTAATGGCAGATTGTCAAAATCATCGAATTTCAGTAAAGACAATTTGCCAGACAAGATATGTATCTTTACTAGGTCTGCTTCATTTCTATCACCATACAAATGATCTGCACATCCAATGTATAGGCGCAAAGAAGAGCTTAACTCATTGACTACAGAACTATGAACAGTGAGCGAATGCTGTTCATCTAAATAACCCAGGCCCGATTGTGAAGCTTCATTACATAAGTCAAATATTGTTTCAGCATCATTGAGCGAAAATAGTAGTGACCGAGCTTGTTCGACCGCATTTCCGTGTGAACCAAAAAGCTGTTTGATGTCCCGCTGTAAATTAAGCGGTTGTTTCGTGTAGCGTGGTCTACCGTGGAATAAATTCAGTGCAAGATAGACCAACATATCATCTGATCGAGATTTAGCGGCCTCCCGAATTTCATCCTCACCTTTAAACTGTACTAAGATCTTAAGCGCACGATTTAAAGTTTTAAATGCTTCTTCTATTGAGCCCGCTAGGTCTGGAATCTCGTCTAAATATGGTGTCCTCCCAAGCTCGAGCCACCGTTCGTAAAGGGCCTCTAGCAAAGGCTGATGTTCGTTGTATTTAGCTAGATTTTTTTCTTCTGCAGTCGGTTTAGGAATAACAACTCGTGGCTTACGGTGAGAAAGGGTGCGTCG
>Ga0315339_1003635_pt1 | contig 10705 bp, 10 predicted proteins | sample ASW17metaG_FD_204514 | JGI IMG/M metagenome (GOLD analysis project Ga0315339, IMG submission 204514) | Ammonia-oxidizing marine archaeal communities from Pacific Ocean, United States - ASW #17 | ecosystem: Environmental > Aquatic > Marine > Oceanic | place: USA: California | collected 2016-12-05
TTATTTTTTCTTTTTCTACTTGTTTACGCTTTTTTTCAATCAGTATTTTTTCGCGTTTAATACGTTCTTCTTTTTTGCGTTTTTGTTCCGCTTCTCTTTTTTTGCTTGTCGCTATATCCAATTTATTCTGAGCTTTTTTTTGTGCCAAATCATCAAATAATTTTTGACTCACCATCGAAGCACTAATAATAACTTGCTCTTTGGGTTTATCTTTTGGCCATGATAAATCCATTCCTACTAAAAGTAGCGCGCCAACGATGAGATGGAGCGATAGCGCCGTAATAAAAGCGATAAAGGTAATGCTATTTTTCATCTTCCACCGGCTCAGTCATTAAACCTAGTGATGGTACACCTGCTTCCTGTAATAACACCATTAGCGCTACAACACTTTTATAAGGTACATCACCATCTCCTTTCACAACAAATTGTGCCTCTTTATCTGTTGCAAGTTGCGCTTTTACCAACGCGCTCATTTCATTAGCATTAAGTGGAGTATCACCACTTTCACCAACATCTAAATAATATAAACCTTGTTTATCAATAGATGCAATAAACGGAGGCTTACTATCAACAGACAGTGCTTCAGCGGTTGATTGAGGAAGATCTACTTTTACCCCTAGCGTTACAGTTGCCGCGGTAGCCATGAAAATAATCAATAAAACCAACATAACATCGATATAAGGAACTACATTAATTTCAGCGACGATCTTTCGTCGAGGTCTACGATATGAATATTGCATAACCGCCCTTATTCACTTTCTGTCATCGCTTGTCTATGTAAAATTGAAGTAAACTCTTCCATTAAATTAATGTAAGCGGTTTCAATTTTTGACATGCTTGTTGAGAATCGGTTATATGAAATTACCGCAGGAATAGCAGCAAACAACCCCATTGCAGTTGCTATTAAGGCTTCAGCTATACCTGGTGCGACCATAGTTAACGTGGCTTGTTGTACTTCACCTAGGGCGATAAATGAATTCATTATCCCCCAAACGGTACCAAAAAGACCAATATATGGACTAATCGAACCAATCGTTGCAAGTGCGGACAAACCTTCTTCTAAATCTTCAACTTCGCGAGATAGTGTTACTCGCATACTACGGTGTGCGCCTTCCGTAACACTGTCTGCATTACGCCCCGGCATACGGTGTAATCGAGAAAACTCTTTAAATCCGCTATGGAATATTTTTTCACCTCCTACAATGCGATCACTGCGGGCAGCCGTCTCCTTATATAAACGGCTGAGATCATGGCCAGACCAAAATCGTTCTTCAAAATGAACTAATGCTTGCTTGGCTGACTTGAGCATTCGTGCTCGTGAGAAAATCAGCGTCCATGAATAAACAGACATGCCGAGCAATAACAGCATTACACATTTCACTAGGATACTTGCCTGTAAAAACAGACCTATAAAAGACATATCAGCATGCACTTGTCATTACCTCAATAATTTCAGCAGGAATCGCTGTTGGTTTCATTTTCTGTAGGTTAACACAGGCGATTAGAGTAGTTGCTTGGCAGATAAGTTCCCGACTTTCATTAAATATCTGCTGTTTAAATACCAAACTCGCTTTACGGTGACTTTCAACCTCTGTTTTAACCATTAATAACTGGTTAAAACGTGCGGATTTAATACAATCCATATCTACTTTTTTTACCATAAATGCAATATTTTTCTCTAATAAACCATCTTGCTCAATATTAATTTCCCGTAAACACTCGGTACGTCCACGTTCAAAAAACTTTAAATAGTTAGCATAATAAACGACACCACCAGCATCGGTATCTTCATAATAAACTCGTACGGGTAAGGTAGCAATCAGCACTCTGTTTTTCCATCATAAATTAATAGCTCTACGCTACTATAAAGTCCTGTTTTTGTCGAATGATGTCGTTATTTTATGTAAAAAAGTAGAGCAAGGTATTATGCTTAAAGGTAAACATTAAATTTATCAATCATTTCTACGTTAAAATGAAGATAATAAATAAAAATAAGCGAGAGAAAACCAATGTATAGAGAATCTTTTTTAAACCGCTTTTTATTGTCTCCGGCTATGCGCCCCTTAGCTCAAACGCATTCAACAAATAAGCTAAAAAAAGCGGCCGTGTTAATCATTTTAGTCGCCAGAAAAAATGGTCTACATGTTATTTTAACTGAGCGCGCATTACACCTACGTCACCATCCGGGACAAGTAAGCTTCCCTGGTGGGAAGTATGAAGAGAGTGATCATTGTTTAAAACACACCGCATTACGAGAAACAGAAGAAGAAATTGGTATTCAGGCAGATTTATTAGACGTTATTGGTCAACTTCCACCATTAAATACCGTCAGCGGATTTAATGTATCGCCCTTTGTCGCCTTTGTGGACGATCATTTTACCTTAAATATTGATGCCCAAGAGGTTAAATCTGTTTTTGAAGTGCCTTTACGATTTTTATTAGATAGTGAAAGTTTTTATCGACAACGCTTAATCGCGAACAAAAAACGGCATTTCACCTATTGTATCGGATATCAAAATCACCTCATTTGGGGGGCAACTGCACAAATACTCAAAAACTTACAGCTAAGCTTAGACCATAACCACTCAGCAATCAGTCTTTAAATGACGCATTATTATTGGTATAACGCAATGCGTGCATTAACACGTTTTAAATAGTGTTTCGTTTCGTCATAAGGTAATTTTTCTAACAATTGCAGGTAAACGTCATGCGCTGAAAGTTGATTAATGACTTTACTGGCTTTATTAATATTACGAGACCCATCTTTATTAAAAACCCGCGCTACATTCCCAGCGCCGGTATTGTAAGCGGCAATAGTACAGTACAAACGACTTTGTTCATTTTTTATCGCTTTTAAATAACGCTTATCTAAAATATTGAGATAAGCGCTACCTGTTTCTACATTAATCGACGGTATATAAAGATCAGCAACACCCATCGGCTTATCAATATTACGTACTAATTTATTGACATCATGGCCTGCAGAATGAGGTACTATCTGCATTAAACCATATGCAGGCACCGCGGACTTTGCTTGCGGATTAAAAGCTGATTCAGAGTGCATAATTGCCATGATCAACGGGGCTGAAATGTGGTTTATTTTACTTTCTTTTTGAGCAAAATCAACGTATTTACTGGCACGTTTACGTAAACTATTTTTAGGTAGTTTAACCACATATGACACTATTTTAGTTTGATTATTTGCATTCTCTTGAGCGGCTACATAATGTTCATCACTATTTTTTAAGCGAATCTGGCTACTTTTTAACAACGCCATTTTTGCCTGAGTTGCACGTATACTTGCTTCCCCTTCCGTTAATGATTTATCTGTCAGTAAAACACTATCCGTTTGTTTATCTATTTCCTGTGCTTGAGCTTGAGTTTGCTTAATAATCACATTTTTACTTTTATGCTTGTTCGCTTCTGAAAATTCAATCGTAGAAATAGTGATTTTCCCTTCATCGCTTATTTCATCTTCACTAAACACCTGAGCAATGTTTGAATTTTTATCTAAAAGTAATGTTTCTATCTGTTTTTTTATCGCCTTTTCGGCATTTTCTAGCGATAAACCTTTATCTATGATGAGTTCAATGCTCACCTGTTCTTGTTGATAATCAATCACTGTTTTACTGTTTTTATCCTCACTAAAGTTAACATCATATCCAGTTTGGATTGGTTCAGGCTTTCCCCACTTTTCAATAATAGATTGTTGGAATTGATCAAATTCTTGTAAATACTCTTGCTGCCAACGTTGATAATCATTCTGTTGAGATTTTACATATTGCTGAAATTCATTCTGTAGCTCTATTGACTCTTTTTTTTCAGTGTCAAAGCGTGCTATTTCAGTATCTAATGCAGCAAAAGGATCCTCTGCTAACACAGTTAAACTGTGAAAAAGTAAAATGAAAAAAAGACAACACCGCGACATAACAATTCCTTTTTATAAAAATAATGTATTCTCAATACCAGATTAAACAATATATTCTAATTAGGTTGATTACCCAAGACTTAATTAAATGTAACTGATTGAATTTATTGTTAATACTATCATAATAGTGACAGGCTTAATTTGCTTGGTATCTGATACGTAAATCACATCGGCAATAACGTACCAACTGATTTAATAGCCAGAAATCAGGTTAAATAAGTACAATAACTTAAGGGACTAAGCGCTTTAGCAACGGTATTTTGACTAAGATGATAGTGCCAGCTAGCGATAGACATAATACGAGTATTGTAATAACAGGAATTGCGAGCCAATTACCAACAAAGAAACTGTAAAATCCGTTTTCTAATTCGCGAACGGGGATCAATAACAACGGATGCAGTAAATAAATACCTAAACTGTATTTTGATATCACCGTGATAAATACACGAAATGCCCCTGTGATTTTATCTGCATAGATTTGTGCCAAAATAAACAACATCCCCCCAATAACCATTGTATTAAGGGTTTTATAGCCCATAAAAAATGAGCTGTACTTCCCTGATTTAATCGCTAATTCCCAAGACCCAAAAAAATTCAGTAACAGCATTGAGACACCGCCAATAACCCAATACGTCAATTGTGCTTTATTATCTCGGTTAAACAAATACCAGCCTAAAATCAGGTAACCGCTGTACAAAATCAAGTTCTGTAATAGAAAACTTTCCACTTTGAACCATTTCATTAAAAACATCACTGCGCAGATCACAATAACCATTTTGGTTAGCTCAGGAGTAAGTTTTTTAAGTAATGGAATTAAAAAAGGGATAACAAAATAGAGAGGAATAAAATCATAAAAAAACCATAAATGATACCAAGCAGGGTTATTTGGCGAATTTTGGATAACCGCTAGCGTTTGCGTTACAGACCAACCTTCAGCAACAAAACCCGCTACAAAGGCATAAATGAGCGTCCAACCAACAAAGGGTATGACAACTTTAGATACTCGTTTTGTTAAATAATGTTCGCAATTAAAAGGCCTTTCTGTTGAAAGTAACAACGCCCCACTTATCATCATAAATACAGGAACCGCCCAACGAGTCATACTATTTATCCCCATAGCAGCCAACCAATCCGTATCAGGGATGTCGCCATAAAGAAAACGAAATGGCCCTAGTACATGAATGGCGATCACAGAAATGGCAGCAATAAAACGTAGGAAATCGATATAAAAAATTGAAGGCCTTTGACTCATGATAGGTATACTTGTTAAATTGTTGATAATAAAAAAGAGAGATTAACAGTTCATTGCTAGAAAGCAATTTTGTTATCATTCAACTTATGCACATTCGGAATAAATAATTGATCTATTTCACTTATTAAAACAACCTGTTTTTACGTTATATGTTTCAAAAAACAACTTTTACGAAAAATTTAACCGTGAAGAATGCCATTCTCCACGCAAAATTTAGGTTACAAACTTAATCAGATTGGTATTAAAAAATGGAAGATGACCGCTTAGCTAATACGATAAATATGGGCAATAACGCTTTATGAAAGTAAAACTTAACTTAAATACGTTATTGAGTCGTGTATTATTGTTATATTACTCCAACGCCAAGTCTTTAAGCTGTTTTTCTCTTTTTTGGTGAAGCTTTAACAATTCTGATTCTACTGCTTTTGCTTTTTGCAAAACCTCAAGTTGTGCAACAGGAATAATCACTTGCTCTATTTTTTCAGCTTCTGAACAACCTAAAATTAAAATGGCTAATATTAACGTCAAAACTTTATACATTGATGTCCCTATAAACGCTTGTTTTGTTTTTGTATCCCTTTATATTGTAGGAGACTATTACTTAAACATCAGGTTACCAAATGTTAAAGCTTTTAAAATATTTTGAAAACTTAGTGCCCGCCTTAAATGATGACGAGCCTACCCAGCCTCCTAATACACTTGTCGCTTTCTGTCTTCATTATACAAAAGGTTATGGTAAACCATTAATTTATATGACTATATTGACTTCAGTATTAGCCATATTAGAAGTCTCACTGTTTGGTTTTATGGGCCAATTGGTTGATTGGTTAATCACTAAAAACCCAGAGACGTTATTGCAAGATGAAGGTATGAGACTGCTAGTGATGTCATTAATCGTACTGGTATTAATCCCTATTCTTACACTTTTTCACTCATTAATTGTACATCAAGTTTTATTGGGTAATTACCCAATGTCCATCCGTTGGTTTGCACACCGCTATTTACTTAAGCAAAGTGTTTCATTCTATCAAGATGATTTTGCAGGAAGAATTGCGACCAAAGTGATGCAAACAGCCCTCGCGGTCCGTGAAACAGTGATGAAACTTTTAAACGTGATGGTTTATGTACTTGTTTATTTTATATCAATGGTCACCCTCGTCGCCCAAGCAGATTACCGCTTAGCCATTCCAATGTTAATTTGGTTGGTGGTATATATCGGTTTGCAATATTATTTTATTCCTCGACTGAAGAAAGTAGCAACAGAGCAAGCCGATGCGCGCTCAACAATGACAGGCCGTATTGTAGATAGCTATACCAATATATCAACGGTAAAACTCTTCGCACATACAGACTCGGAGTCAGCGTATGCTAAACAGGGTATGGCTGGATTTTTAGATACTGTATACCGACAAATGCGCTTAGCGACCGGCATTAATGTTAGTGTGCAAATTTGCAATTACATTCTAGCATTTGCAATTACAGCACTGGCTATTGCGTTATGGATGCAAAGTGCCATTACTGTGGGAGCGATTGCTATTGCAGTCAGTTTGGCACTGCGTTTGAACGGAATGTCGCATTGGATAATGTGGGAAATGAGCGCTTTATTTGAAAATATCGGCACCGTGACAGATGGCATGCGCACGCTTGCAAAACCCAATATCATTGAAGATAAACAAAATTCAAAACCATTAAATGTGTCTCATGGTGCGATTCACTTCGATAATATCAGCTTTCACTATGGTCAAAACAAAGGCGTGATTGGTCACCTTGATTTGAATATTAAAGCCGGTGAAAAAGTAGGCTTAGTCGGTCGTTCGGGATCGGGTAAATCAACATTAGTAAATCTATTATTACGCTTCTACGATGTTGAGCAAGGCAAAATCACCATTGATGAGCAACAGATTAATGATGTACAGCAGGAAAGTTTACGTTTACAAATCGGCATGGTAACGCAAGACACCTCATTGCTACATCGCTCTATACGTGAAAATATTCTTTATGGCCGTCCTGACGCTACAGAAGCGCAGATGATTAAGGCATGTAAACAGGCTGAAGCACATGACTTTATCACCGAGTTAACTGATAGCTCAGGTAATACCGGTTATGATGCGCAAGTGGGAGAGCGTGGCGTTAAACTTTCCGGCGGTCAGCGCCAACGAATCGCTATTTCTCGAGTCTTACTGAAAGATGCGCCCATTCTTGTATTAGATGAAGCGACCTCTGCACTGGATAGTGAGGTAGAAGCAGCAATCCAAGAAAGTTTATATGAACTAATGCAAGGTAAAACAGTGATAGCGATTGCACACCGTTTATCGACTATCGCCGCGATGGATAGATTGATTGTCCTTGACCAAGGAAAGATTCTAGAACAAGGGACACACCAAGAATTAATAAAAGGAAAAGGTATTTACGCACAACTTTGGGCACATCAAACAGGTGGTTTTTTAGGTATTGATTAGTCAATGTTAAGAAGCTGAGTTAATCTATTTTCTTAGCTTCCTTACTGGCTCTTAAAATTCGCCGTATTAGTGCCTCTGACACCTCTTTATTTCAGCATAACTAATAACAAAACAATTACTTATCCTACTATAGACGATGGAAAAATTAACGTATAATACTCGCTTATTTTGCAAGGATGCTATCACTTTTATCTAAGGTACTATCGTGAACAACGCTAAATCAACACCAGCTGTAAAGCCTGCCTTTATTGCACTTTTACCCCTCTTTTTATTTCTATCTCTCTTCATCGGCGCAGGTCTTTATTATCAACATATAGGCGTTGATTTCGCCTTTTATCAATTACCAAGTGTGGTCGCTATTTTACCCGCTATTATTTTTGCTCTGTTGATATCAAAAGAAAAATTAAATACCGCTATTGAAACATTTATTGCCGGCATCGGTCATTCCAACATTATCGCAATGTGTTTGATCTACTTATTAGCAGGCGCTTTTGCAACTGTCGCAAAAGCGACAGGTGGCGTTGATGCGACCGTTGCTCTGGGTATTTCACTTATTCCTGCAAATTTATTATTACCAGGATTCTTTTTAATTGCCGCCTTTATTGCGACGGCAATGGGTACTTCAATGGGGACCATTGCAGCCGTCGCGCCAATTGCGCTAGGGGTCTCACAAGAAGCAAATATAGAGCTAGCCTTAATGGCCGGTACAGTTATCTCTGGGGCATTATTTGGTGATAACTTGTCTATTATCTCCGATACCACCATCGCGGCGACTCGTACTCAAGGCTGTGAAATGAAAGATAAATTTAAAGAAAACTTAATCTTTGCTGTACCAGCGGCTATTATCACAATCATCATTTTAATGTTTATTAGCCAAGGTAGCGCCGAACTAGTACCACAGGAAATTGATTTATTAAAAGTATTGCCTTATTTAACTATCTTAGCGCTCGCAGTTTCAGGGTTAAATGTATTTATTGTACTGACTGTCGGTATTGTGTTGGCTGGCTTCACAGGATTTATAAGTATTGATTATTCAATTGCCCGTTTTGCAGGTGATATTTTTGATGGTTTTAAAAACATGCAGGAAATATTTATTCTTTCTATGTTGGTCGGTGGTTTGGCTGCATTGATGCAACAACGAGGTGGCTTGGCATTTATTACTCAAAAAATAGAATCGATTATTAAGCGTTTTTCTAAAAACAAAAGCAAACGTGTAACAGAGTTTGGTATTGCTAGCTTGGCCTCATTAACCAATGCCTGTGTAGCAAATAACACCGTTTCAATTATTGTAACCGGTAATATTGCAAAAGAACTTGCGCAAAAAGAAGGTATTTCAGCGAAGCGTTCAGCAAGTTTACTAGACATATTCGCCTGTATCATTCAGGGTATATTACCTTACGGCGCTCAAGCATTATTAGCGGCATCAATATTTTCAATCTCCCCATTAGCAGCAGCGATGAATGCGTGGTACTGCTTTGTATTAGCAATCATTTCGATTGTAATCATTAGTTTCAGGAAGCAGTAGCAAAGTATTAAGACTCACCTACTATTAGTGTGAGTCTTTTTTAGGAATTAATTATGCTACGAAAAATTTATCTATTTACATTATGTCTCTTATTTACCAGCATGACATCGCAGGCATGTAATATAGATATTTATGCGAACCAAAATATGAAACCTAAAATATATATTGAGGATGGTAAACCAGCGGGTATTTTAGTCGAAATGATGTCATTTATTGCGCAAGATATTAACTGTCAGTTTAACTACAAATTTTCCACCTGGGCACGCGCTTATAAAAATATGCTTAATGGTAAAGGCGCGGTCATTGGTATCTCCAAAGGACTTAGTCGTGAAAAACTGATCAATTACTCTGATGCTATATTTACTGAAGAAATGCTATTAGTGACACATATAGATAATGTATTTCAATATAACAATATCGATGATTTATTAGGTAAAACGGTCATTGCATCACGCGGAGCCTATTTCGGTGATAAATTTGAACAAGCCGTTATGAACAAATTATTAACCTTTGTACCTGATAATGGAGATATTGCAAAACGCCTTGAACGGGTGGCAAGAGGTCGTGTAGATATTGCGATTATAAGCCCAGGTAAATACGCATTTAAGAATGCCTTTATCAAACACTCTGAATTACTGGCACTAAAAGATCAACTTTATATTGTACCCACTGTTTTTCGCAGAGATCTTAATTTTTTAGGTTTTTCGAAGAAACATAATCATAAAGCGTTTCTGGAAAAATTTAATCTATCCCTGAAAAAAGGACATCAATCAGGCGCTTTCAAAGCCATTAAAGATAAATACCTGCAACTACAGTAATAACAATTATTATTTCTTTTCATCCCATGCAGTCACTTAAATAACCTTTTGCTGTTAAACAATTCTCTGAAATTAGAGAGTTATCACAAAATATAGCTATTTATATAACTCTCAGGGCTTTCTCTTTTAAGCTTCACTACTTAGACTGCTAATAGTCATTATTCAACACGCCTCGTTTATGGGAAATATTATGAAAAAAACAGCGCTATTTACAAAAACAGCAATTGTTGTCGCACTTGCATTAAGTACCTCACACGTAATTGCAGCCGGCTTCCAATTAAACGCACAATCGGCAACAGGCTTAGGTCGCGCATTTTCTGGTGATGCCGTCATTGCTGATAATGCCTCAGTAATGGCACGTAATGCAGCAGCAATGGCACTATTTGATAAAACAGAGCTTTCACTGGGTTTAAATTTTTTAAAGACTGATATCAATGTCAGTGATGCTAACTATAAACAACAACATTTAATTCAACCGGGTGTGGGTTACGCTAGTGATTCTAATTACGACAATGCAGGTGATACCTCACTGGCACCAAACATCCACCTTATTGTCCCACTTAGCGCTCAATTTGCAGTGGGTGTAAACCTGTATTCAAATTTTGCCACTAAAACAGAGTTTGACGATAGCTTCAAAGGTTCTGAGTACGGTGGTTTAACCGACGTTAAAAGTATTAATTTAGGGTTAGCGGCCTCTTACCGTATTAATAACCAATGGAGTGT
>Ga0315339_1003638_pt1 | contig 10701 bp, 7 predicted proteins | sample ASW17metaG_FD_204514 | JGI IMG/M metagenome (GOLD analysis project Ga0315339, IMG submission 204514) | Ammonia-oxidizing marine archaeal communities from Pacific Ocean, United States - ASW #17 | ecosystem: Environmental > Aquatic > Marine > Oceanic | place: USA: California | collected 2016-12-05
CTCGCAGTGTCCAGCGCAACTGTCGCCTCAGCGAGGAACAATATGTCGGGCCGCTTCAAGACGCTGCGCGCGATCGAAAGTTTCTGGCGCTGTCCCGAGGACAGTCGTGAGCCTGAGACACCCACGTTATAATTCAGCCCGATCTCAACCACGGTATCCCGAAGGCCCAATTCGTTGATAACTTCCGTGATCAGCGCGCTAACGCGTTCCGTGGCCTCCGGACGCCCGAAAACGATCCTGCCAAATATAATGTTGTCCTGAATATTCGACGTGCTCGCGTAGGTATCGAGATCAAAAAACTCCACCGAGGACCGAGCGTCTTCGGGCAGATCCCGAGCGAATACTTCGCGCGCGTCCAGCAACTTGATCTGAATTTCGTCATCGATCATGCCCAGGCGATGCCGTGCGGGAATGAGCTTGAACGGCAACGACATGAAGCGTGAGCGCTCCTCCGGCGAGGCATCTGCCAGATTTTCGCGGTCAACACGGGTCAGCCATTGTTGGAACTCACCCAATTCCTCCGCCGAGACAAAGCTGTATTGCTGGAACAATTCATGGTCGGGAGACACGTCGGCGAAAATTTCGACCATCGTGGCGGCAGTGTCATAACCAATTTGCAGGATGCGTTTCGTAAGACCGACTTTTTCGAGTACCTCCAGCACATATGGATTATCTGCGAGCCGCTCCATATCGAAAGCTTCGCCGACGATGTTTCCGAACAACAGGTTTTCGCCCATCGTCGCGTTTGTATTGTAGGCGGAGCGGTCGAATACCTCTATCAGGTCCGCCATGTGTTCATCGTCTCTGAGATGTTCGCGGAACGCTGTTCTGGCCCTGAGAATGGCCTTGGCTAGGTCTCTCCGCTCCTTGGGATCAATTGCACCCCTCAAGCCCAATCGATAAACCTCGTCGTCGAGTCCGACCATTTGAAGCGCGCGAAGACCTTGCGCCTGGAGCGTTTCCGGGTTTTCAGCACCCGCGGCCGCCATGTCGACCCAATCCGCATTGATGTCGAGCGCGGTATTTCCTGCCGCGCTTGCTTCGTCTTCATGCCAGGTTCGCTGCTTCTTGGCCTCATCGTCGTAATCAAACTGCCGCATCGGACGGTGCTTGAGGCCATACAGCAGGTTTAAACCAAGCGACCCGGCGAACACGTAACCCTGCTGACCCACGTAGGCGAGTCGCCGGCCGGTGACCGCCTCGGGCATGCCCGTCAGCTCGCGACCGCCGATAGAAACGCCGCCACGTGTGGGATACAGGAGCCTGCTGAGAAGTTGCGCGAGATCGGCCGTACCACTCCCTGATTCCCCGACGATAGCAACCCGGGCCGGCATTGAAATGTTCAGTGATACAGCGTCAACCACATTGTCGCCGACCTCGTCCGTCAGCGTGAGATTGGCGGTCGTGAGATCACCAGTCAGCGGCTCGCCAGACTCGGGTTCTTCAGTCTGGATGCTTTCGTCCGGCATGCCAATGGGCTCAAACTGACTGACCACTTGGTCGTATTTGATCTTCGAGTCCTCTCGCCGCTGGTAGAAACCGAGCAACTCCTTCCAAGGTCCACCAAGATCCTTGTGGGCGGCAATCGCGGCGACCAGCGTTCCCAATTCGAGAGACCCCCCAATCACCAGATAGCCGCCCAGCGAATAGAAGAAGAACGGACCGAGTTGTTGGATGAAATTGTTGATGAATTTGATCACGAACTTCTGGCGGTAGATGCGATATCGAACTTGGAAAATGTTGCCCAAGCGATCTGAAAAATCCGCCAGCACGAATTGAGATGTGTCGTGAATGTGGATTTCCGAGACTCCCTGCACGGCTTCGCCGATACGGTCAGACAGGCGACGGACGAGCCGCACACGCTCCTTCCCCAGCGCATTTACGCGCATCTGCAAGCGCGGAATGAGATAGAGCTGAATGGGATAAAGCGCCACCGCGGCCGCGGCCAAAACCCAGTTCTGATAAAAAAGGAACCCCAATATCACGATCAGCGTTCCACCCTGGAACATAGGAAGGGCAAACGCCTCACCGATAAATCCGCCCAACGGCTCGACCTCGGCGGTGATCATCGGAATGATTTCGCCTTGAGACATGTTCTTGAACGTGGGTTGCGAGAATCTGAGCACGCGGCTGAACAGCTGATAGCGCAGCCGTCGCAGCATGCGTTCGCCGGTGAGGCCCTGATAGACGTTGATGTAGTACTTAAACGCTTGGTTGATCAGGACAAGGATGAGGAAGCCACCGCATAGCAGGTACAGATATCCGGTCTGATCAAAATCAAATCCGAATATCCCGATGGGAAAATCCTCAGGATCTCCCTGGACAGCATCATTAATGATGCGCTTGGGCAATTCATAGAATGCGTAGAGGAAAGGAAAAGACAGTGCTGCAAGCCCCGTAAGCCAAATCTGCTGCGGCAGGCTGTAGCGGATCAGATACTTGTAAACAGTCTTTTCCATACGACTCGCGCGTCACCAAGCAGCGAAAAAAAGGACAAGCATAAGTACTTGATTCGCCAGCGTCCGGTTTTCCGACCGATTGGCTTTGGACCGTGCCGGAAAATGATGACGGGAAGCAATAGGAAATTCATTGCATCGAGACGATTTACACTTTCTCACCAGAGTTCTGTATGCAAGAATCGTCGCCATGCTACGGGAAATTCACAATCCCGTGATGGCGCCACAAGCCAATCGTGGCGCCAGGGTTCTGATTTACAGCCACGATACTTTCGGGCTCGGACATTTGCGCCGATGTCGGACGATCGCCCATTCGCTCGTCGAAAATCACGAGGATTTATCAGTCCTTATTATGTCCGGTTCGCCCATAATCGGCAGTTTCGATTTTCGCCGGCGCGTGGATTTCGTCCGCGTTCCAGGCGTCATCAAGCTTCGCAATGGTGAGTACACGTCACTCAATCTACAACTGCAATTGGAGGAGACGCTGTCGATGCGCTCCTCCATCATCAAACATACGGCGGCAATTTTCGACCCCGACGTATTTATTGTTGACAAAGAACCCTTGGGATTGCGCGGGGAGATACACGGCACGCTTGAGATGTTGCGCGCTCGCGGAAAACGCCTCGTGCTCGGTCTGCGCGATGTCCTGGATGATCCGGCCACGCTCTTCATTGAGTGGGAGCGAAAGAATGCGCTTCACGCCCTGCAGGAATTCTACGACGAGATTTGGGTCTACGGCCTCCCTCAGATATGCGAGCCCCTGCAAGGCCTGCCGCTGACGGAGGAAATGCTGCGCAAGATCACCTATACCGGGTATCTGCCCATCAAAGTGCCAGAGGCCGAGTTTCCCGCTGCAGTTCCCGAAATTACCAATCGCCCCTTTTTGCTGGTCACAACCGGCGGCGGTGGAGATGGCGACGTTCTGATCGACTGGGTCTTGCGTGCCTATGAGTCAGATCAAATGTTGCCCTACCCAGCACTGTTGGTATTGGGTCCGTTCCTGCAGCCTGAAAAGCAATCACAGTTCATGGCGCGCGCAGCCAAGCTCGATCGCGTCGAGGCCATTGTTTTCAATCCGCACGTCGAACGCCTCGAAGAGAACGCAGTGGGGATTGTTGCGATGGGCGGCTACAACACATTTTGCGAAATTCTGTCGCTTGATAAGCGTGCTATCATCGTCCCGCGAACGGTTCCACGACAAGAGCAGCTCATCCGTACGTCTCGGGCACAGGAGCTTGGTCTCGTCAGAATGCTGGAGGACGACGGTCGCATGGACCCGTCGCGCATGGCGCAGGCACTACGGGATTTACCCCGTCAGCCTCGACCTTCTGAATCCGTCGTCCCCGGTTTGCTGGAAGGTCTCATTAACATGAACAGATTGATCGGGCCTTGGCTTGATCAAACGCAACCTTTCGAGGATGGAGATGCCGTCACGGCGTTTCGCCCGGCCTGACCCGAATCTGTTAGATTCGGTAAATCATGAAGACGGCCGCCTTCATTCTGAAAGGCTACCCACGCCTCTCCGAGACGTTTATTGCTCAGGAAATCCGCTCGCTTGAACGCCGAGGACTCGGAATCGAGATCATTAGCCTGCGCCACCCGACCGATTTGAACGTCCACCCGGTTCATCGGGAAATTTGTGCCCCGATCAACTATTTGCCGGAGTATCTATACCGCGAAATATTTCGGGTTTTGAAAGCGCTTTACTCGATCGGCCGCCGCCCCCGTTTCCGGATCGCGCTTCGAACTTGGTGGAAGGACCTCCTGCGCGATCCGACGCCAAATCGGATCCGGCGCTTCGGACAAGCCATTGTCCTGGCAAATGAGGTGACGCCACACGTAAAACAATTGCATGCACACTTCCTGCACACGCCCGCTTCGGTCGCCCGCTATACCTCCCTCTTGACGGGAATACCTTGGAGTGTGTCGGCCCACGCCAAGGATATCTGGACGACGCCTGATTGGGAGAAAAGCGAAAAACTGGCCACTTGCGATTGGGCGGTCACCTGCACGGCGACAGGATTTCACCATCTCAGGTCGATGGCACCTGACGAGCGCCTACACCTTGTCTATCACGGCCTGGACCTCGATCGGTTTCCCGCACCGCCGCCAAAGAAACTGCTCCATGACAGTTCGAATGCGGACCATCCGATCATCTTGCTGTGTATTGGACGAGCCGTGGAGAAAAAAGGCCTCGACAGTCTCATATCTGCACTCCAACGCCTTCCGGAACATATTGCTTGGAGACTCATCCACATCGGTGATGGCCCCTTACTTAATCGCCTCAAACGGACGGCCGATTCGGCAGGTCTCACCGATCGGATTCAATGGCTTGGCCCACAGCCACAAGAAATTGTTCTCAAGAATTACCGGGCAGCGGATCTCTTCATTTTACCCAGTATCATCGCCAAGAATGGTGACAGGGACGGCCTTCCAAATGTCTTGCTAGAGGCGCAGAGTCAGGGACTGGCATGTATTTCAGCGAGCTTGCCTGGCATCGCCGAGCTCATTTCCGACGGGAGTACGGGCGTCCTGGTCGAGCCGGGCAATTCGGCGGCGCTCGCGGAAGCGATCTCGAACCTCGCACAGGATCCGCAACGCCGTCAGATACTTGGAGACGCTGCCCTAAAACATGTACACGAGCGATTTACCTTGAGCGAGCACATTGGTCGCCTCGCGTCACTGTTCGGACTGCCTCCAGCGACTGAGGACAAAGTTCCGTGCGAATTGCCTTCCACGCACCGCTAAAAGCGCCGAGACATCCGTCACCTTCCGGTGATCGCCGCATGGCACGGCAGCTCATCGCCGCACTCCAGCACGCCGGGCACGACGTTGAGGTTGCATCAAATCTGAGAAGTTTCGAGGGCCGCGGACTGGCGGAACACCAGACCGCAATCCGGATGTCGGCTGAGACCGAAGCAGAAAACATCATCAAACAGATTCGATCCAGTGCACGAGCCGAACGTCCGGACGTCTGGTTCACCTACCATCTGTACTATAAGGCTCCTGACTGGATCGGGCCGACCGTGTCCGCTTCACTCGGACTAGCCTATGTCGTGGCGGAAGCAAGCTATGCGCCCAAGCGCGCAAATGGACCATGGGCAGCGGGTCACGAAGCCGTCGCGACCGCGCTCCGGGCTGCGGACGCCGTGCTCGCTCTCACCCGACGCGATATGCCGTGTATTCAACCCCTGCTCAACGATCACGCCAAACAATTCTATCTACCGCCCTTCCTCGATATAGCTTCAGATTGCGCCTCAGGTTCTGAAAAAGGGATCCGGGATAATCTGCGGAATTCATTCGCGAAGCGCCATGGCCTCGATATCGATAAGCATTGGTTACTCACCGTTGCCATGATGCGCGCCGGCGACAAACTCAATTCATATCGTTTGCTGGCCCGCGCCGCAGCCGCTCTGCCCGGTGACGATTGGCAGCTTGTCATCGTTGGCGATGGCGAAGCGCGGGCCGAAGTGGCAGATGCATTTTCTTCGCTTAGCTTAGTAAGCCAAGGCGATCACATCGCCTGGATGGGTGAACTCCCGGACTCTACCTTGCCCGGCATCTATGCCGCTTGCGATGTGTTTGTTTGGCCCGCGATCAACGAGGCCTATGGCATGGCACTCTTAGAGGCGCAGGCTGCCGGGCTACCCCTGGTCGTTGGAAACGAAGGTGGCGTCCCCGATGTCATGCGTGATGGCATAACCGGACTCCTCATCGATTCCAGCAACCCTGCGGAATTCGCCACCGCAGTTCGTGGCCTGCTCGATAACACCATCCAACGAAAACGGCTCGGAAGCCAAGGAAGAACATTTGTCCGGCAAGAGCGCGCACTGCCGCAAGCAAGCACCATCGTGAATAAAGCCGTTATGCACGCCTCCGAAACACGACGCCAAGACTCTTCACGCGCCTCATGACGAAGCTCGCACTCATACGTCACGGACCTACAGCTTACAACAAGACGCGTCGTCTCCAGGGATTGCGTGACGTACCCTTGTCTAAGCAGGGACGAATAAGGGTCCAGAATTACGACATCCCCTCAGAGCTGCAAGGATTTACCTGGATCACCAGTCCGCTTGTGCGTGCGTCGGAAACGGCGCGATTGTTGACATCTGATCCGGTGGCTGTAGATACGCGGCTTGTCGAGATGGACTGGGGTTCCTGGGAGGGGCGGACGGTTGATGACCTACGTGCCGAACTCGGCCAGGCGATGCGGGAGAATGAAAATCGAGGATTGGATTTCTGTCCAGCCGATGGCGAGAGTCCCCGTGACGTCATGCGCCGTGTCCATCCACTACTTGTCGATATAGGAAAGAGCGGCCGCAATACTGCGGCAATGACCCATAAAGGCGTCATTCGCGCTATTTACGCAGCCGCACTCGATTGGGACATGCTCGGTGAGCCCCCCCACAAGCTCGACTGGTTCTCCACACACATGTTCGCGGTGAGCAATCGGGGAAATCTCAAAGTCCTTGCACTCAATATCCCGCTATCGCAACGGACAGAGACGGTAGAAGCGAGGTCACACGGACAATGACCCGGCCGAGACTTCTCATCTATGTTCAACACCTCGTCGGTATTGGGCACTTCAAGCGTGCCTCAGTAATCGGGCGGGCAGCGGCGGCAAGGGGGCTTGATGTCACTATTTTGACGGGCGGCCAAGCACCACGGGATGCCGACCTTGGTGCTGTGAATCTCACGCAATTGCCCCCCGTTCATGCCAAGGAAGATGACTTCATGACTTTGTTGGCAGAAGACGGCTCGATCGTCGACGACTCATGGCGATCCCAACGCAGCGCCGCCGTGCTTGAAGAGTTCCGGCGAATTCGCCCCGACGTGGTCATGATTGAGCTGTTTCCCTTTGGGCGCCGTGCAATGAGATTCGAACTATTGCCGTTGTTATGCGCGGCACGGGAGGCGGAACCCCGCCCCATTGTGGTCTCATCCATACGTGACATTTTGGTGGGACAAGAGAATCTTCAACGTGCAGATAAAGTGTGCCAATACCTGGAAGATTATTTTGACCACGTTCTCGTTCATGGTGATCCAAACCTCGTCCGTCTGAATACAACGTTCCCGCGTACGGACAAGATCGAGAATATTCTCACCTATACGGGATATGTCGTCGATCAATCCAATAGCGTTCGCCCGGAGCATGGCGCGCAAGAGGTGCTGGTATCCGCAGGTGGGGGCGCGACAGGGCAACGCCTGTTTGATATTGCGCTGGCCTGCCGACCCCTCACTGAGCTAGGGGATCGGACTTGGAGAATCCTCGTGGGAACGCGAGGGGATATCCAGTCTCTACGTGCACAAGTCGGCAAAACCGCGACCAATGTCATCGTCGAACCGGCGCGACCAGACTTCCCCGCATTGCTCAAGAGCTGCGCCTTGTCGATTAGCCAAGGGGGCTACAACACGACCGTAGAGACGCTACAGGCAAAGGCGCCGTCTGTGATCGTGCCATTCTCCACGGACCTTGAATCGGAACAAGTGTTTAGAGCCAACCTTCTGGCGAAACGCAATCTGATCGAGACCGTATCCGAAGCGGAACTTTCTCCCGAAACCCTCGCCGAAGCAGTCAACTTCGCGTTCCGAGCTGGCCGTAAGGAATCGGGGATCGACCTTTCCGGCGCCGAGGTATCGGCTCGCCTGCTTGATGAATGGAGCAGAACGGGTGAAGAAGTTGCCAGATGACAAATCTTCGTGAGAAACGACAGCCCGTCTTTCTTGATAGAAAACACTAATGGCCACCTGGTCGGACTTGGAAGTTGAACTGGGCGCATGGTCCGTAGCTGGTCAAGAAGCGACCTTATGGTGGCGGGATGACGACGTGACGCATCCAACGCCCGCACTCGAACGCCTCCTGAACATCTCGGCCGCAAACTATGTGCCGGTTTGCCTGGCCATTATTCCGGCCGCTGCGCACCCTGGACTCAAATCTTTACTGAAATCTTCTGCGGATGTCGCCATTGCCGTCCACGGTATTTCCCATGAGAATTTCGCCAAACCCGGTGAAAAGAAATGCGAACTCGTCGAAGGCCGCTCACCTCAGATGCTGGCGAGCCAGCTGCGTCAAGGCTTCGAAACTCTCGGCGCATTGGTGGGAGATCGAACGGTTCCGATCGTGGTGCCTCCGTGGAATCGGATCGCTGAATCTTTACTCCCTTTGTTGCCCGAACATGGCTTTCGAGGAATCTCGACTTATGGCGATCGGCGATTATGTGCACCGTTCCAAGGGCTTCTTCAGGTGAATTGCCACGTCGACCCCATTAACTGGCGTGACGGTCGCAAATTCGTGGGCAATGAATATGCGCTCGACATGCTGATCGGTCACCTGGCACGCCGACGTCTCGGGAGTGCCGATCCACGCGAACCCACCGGCTTGCTGACCCACCATGCTGTTTGGAGCGATGACGCATTTGCATTTCTCGCGGAGGTTTTCGCGCGCACCCAGCAGCACCCCGCAATCCGTTGGCAGTCCGCCCACGACGTCTTTGGTTTGATGTCATGAGCGACCGCCGGTATCCGACTTCGAGCCTTGCGGCCGATTACTGCCGGGCAGGGGTCGGACTCACGATATCTGCTGGGCCTTTGATATTCCTCAACCCGATCACCGCCGTCACCTATGTCCTCAGTCCTCTTGCAATGCTGTTCGGCCTTTTCGCGTGCCGCACGCTGCTTCGGCAAATGACGCGGTACGAAGTCTCGGGCACGGGCATTCGGGCCTCCGGACCGCTCAGGTTCGAAGTCTATTGGTCGGATCTCGAGAACGTCGAACTGAGGTACTACTCAACCCGGCTGGATCGTGGCCGCGGTTGGATGCAACTCAGAATCAGGAACAGCAACCGCGTTGTCCGCCTAGACTCGACTCTGCAGGGGTTTTCCGACATTGTTGCGCACGCCGCCAAAGAAGCGGCGCAGCGTAACATCGTCTTGAGCGGGCCGACGCTGGATAACATGCGGGCATTGGGCATTGTTGGGCTGTCGGAGAGTACAAGAGTACCGACTGTTTGATGGGAAACGTCCTTCTCGTTCGCGATCTCAAGGTCGAATTTCACCTTCCTGAAGGCGTCATTAAGGCGGTTGACGGCGTGTCTTTTCGGATTCCGGAAGGCAAAACCGTCGCGCTTGTAGGTGAGTCGGGATCAGGTAAGACCGTCGTTTCCCAAGCCATCATGGGAATTCTCCCCAAACCAGCCAATATCGCCAGCGGTGAGATTCTGTTTTTCGATCCCGAGAAACAAGAAAACTTTGTCGATATCACCAAATTGAAACCCGATGGCCGCGCGATGCGGAATCTGAGAGGTGGTCGTATCTCGATCATTTTTCAGGAACCGATGACATCCTTATCGCCGATTCATACGATCGGAAATCAGATTAGCGAAGCCGTTCGCCTGCACACGCGGTGTGATGCATCGGCTGCCAGCGATATTTCAGTTGAGACACTTCGATTGGCCGGGTTCCCGGATCCCGTGAAGGCCTTGCACACTTATCCGTTCGAGTTATCGGGTGGATTGCGACAGCGTGCGATGATTGCGATGGCATTGGTTTGCCGCCCCGCGATCTTAATCGCTGACGAACCAACCACTGCGCTGGATGGCACGATCCAAGCGCAAATTCTGAAATTGATGCAAGACCTGCAGGCCGAACTTGGCATGGCGATCCTCATGATCACGCACGATCTTGGGGTCGTTGCCAACGTCGCCGATGAAATTGTTGTGATGTATCACGGCAAGATCATGGAATCGGGGACGCTTCATGAAATCTTCAAGAATCCCCAACATGCCTATCTTCAGGCCCTTATGGGAGCGGTACCTCGATTCGACATGAAGGCCGGCGAGCGATTGGTCCCGCTGCGTGAGATTAAGGCAGAAGGGGGGCAACTCCTTAAAAGCAAGGAACCTTGGCCGGATACCGAAGCTGCCCGGAAGCCCTTGCTTTCCGTCAAGAGCTTGAGCAAAGAATTCACTACGCGTAAGACGTCGGTATTTGGTTCCAAACCGGGTGGCAGTGTGCTCGCCGTCGACGATATCAGCTTCGATATTGAGCGCGGAGAATGCCTTGGACTCGTCGGCGAGTCCGGCTGCGGGAAAACGACAACCAGCAAGATTATTATCCGTGCCGTCAGTCCTGGTGAGGGCTCCGTCACATTCAATGACCGTGGAACGCCCGTTGACGTCTTGAAGCTTAAAGGAAAGGGCCTATTCGATTTCCGCCGGAAGGTTCAATACATCTTTCAAGATCCCTT
>Ga0315339_1003642_pt1 | contig 10688 bp, 8 predicted proteins | sample ASW17metaG_FD_204514 | JGI IMG/M metagenome (GOLD analysis project Ga0315339, IMG submission 204514) | Ammonia-oxidizing marine archaeal communities from Pacific Ocean, United States - ASW #17 | ecosystem: Environmental > Aquatic > Marine > Oceanic | place: USA: California | collected 2016-12-05
TGAGCTGTTTGGCGGCTACAGTTGATGTAATACCACCGGCTGATCTCTCAGACTTGATTCTTCTCTTGCGTGTCTCTAGGTTCCTGATCTCCCTTGAGGCGGAATAACCGGCTCTCTTCTTCAGCTTCCTTGTTGACACTGGTGTAGTTTTAATTCCAAAACCAGATAGCCATGCGGCTTCAGGTGTGTATACATCCTTGGTCTTAGAGTATTTCCCTGTCTCCGCCCTCTTGAGCTTTCTTCCAGCCCATGATGGGAATCCGGGGATGGGCCAGTTAGGTGCAAAGTTCTTCATGGCTTGCTCTAGTCGCTCACCTTTGGGAATCTCCTTGCCCATGAATGCTTCTATCCCCATTGCCGGAAATGCTAGTGCGCCGATAGCACCAAACCCCGGCTGTAATGCTTGAGGTACATTAGGTATCTGCCCTATGCCACCTTCACTTCTGCTGTATATATCACCACCGGGAATTATTCTACCTATGTCCATATACCAATCATCCCTGCTTTTTGGTGAAATCATCTCAGGCATCTTGATCATCGGTGATGGCATACCCGGCACACCAAACAGGCCACGGTTCTTCTCTTCAGACATTAAGCGTCTTTGATGCGCTATCTGCTCAGGAGATTTGTCAGACATATCTTCGCCAAGAGCATTAGCCCCATGCCATATCATCCCCCACTTAGCCAGCTTGGCTGGCCTCTTAGCGGCTGTTTCAGCAAGTCGAGGAACAATCCCATACATATAGGATATGAATGGTAGCGGTCCTTCTCTCAAAGCCTCAAGAACTGGTGAGGTTCTCTCGTAGTCTACAAACCATTCCCTAGCTTTCTTTGCGGCTTGCCTCGATGCTACCTCTGAGTTCACTCCCTTCCGCATAAGGTCAGCCTTCTCGCTACGGAACAAGGCCATACGGAATATCTGATCCTCTGCCGTGTATAGTTTAGCCGCCTTATCCCAACTGTATCTTTTCGCAAGTTTAAAAGATTTCTCAGCTATCCGTCCTGCCGCACCAAGGAAACTGGTTGCGTCATCAGTGAGACCCGCACCCTCTCTGGAGTATAGGTCTACAAGTTTGCCGGCATCACCAAGTTCATCAGCAAAGAAACCACCAAACACACCAAGCCTCTCCGCCTCCTTGAACTCGTCAGTTTTTCTGAGCATATCTCTAGCAGCTCTGGCTACGTCAGCTATACTGCCATCGGCAAAGTCATACATATGTACGTTAGACAAGATGTTGTTCATGTGGACAGCAGGGTTCATAATAGTTTTTGTTCCCTTCCACATGGAGTTTAACTTTCTATACTTACTACCAAGCCAACTCTTCTTGTACTTACCTAACGTGTTCAGTTTCCGTATACCCATCAGATCACGATAAACTTCTTCGGGTACAAACTTACCTTTTAATCCGGGGCCGAATTCATTGCCGGTTATTTCTCTGGTGAATTTACCAAGTTGTTCAGTGGATGCTATTTTAGGATCACCAGCTAGATCATTGAAGAACCTGAATGCGGCAACATCGTTGGCTAAAAGTTTCCCGGTTCTATCTAATGAGTAGGCGGCATCGGTGATCTCACCCATTCTCGCTCTCTCTTCAGGTGTCCAATCACGGCGTACCGTAACCCACTTACCGTCTTCAGACTCAGCCACCTTCTGCCAAGGTCCATTTTTATCTGGATACTTAGACATAACGTAGTCTTCTTTTCTTATCCTTCCGGGTAAACCACGCAACTTTAACTCATCACCAATGGTTTGTATCTTGTCGCTGGTGTCAAAGAACTTGTCTTTCTCATGCCGGGTGTATGTTCTGTGTAGATAGGTGTCCACGTTAGTGGCAAATGTGTTCTTATCTATAAGACCCATATCACGCAACTCTTCACCATACTTCTTAACCACCTCTCTAACCTCACCCTTCAAACCTACAAGAGCGTCATCAACAGTGGCGGATTTATCCGTCAGCATATGGTACAAACCCTTCCTTGCGTCAACAGGTAGTTCAGCCACCCGTCTTACAAGCTCATCAAACTCACCGCCGATAGCCTTCCTGTCGCCATAGAACTTACTGCGTCTAGCTATGAAGTCATCAGAGAGGTTCCAATCTGGTACTATTGCGCGACCCAATCTGTTCTTCATGTCGGGAGACATCATCTTTGAGCCTGAGTAACCAGCGGCTCCGCCAACGGTAGCACCTATAAGTGCATTAACTATCTTGTCTTCTATCGGGGCTTTGGAGTCATAGTTGTAACCAGCCGCGCCACCAAGCGTTGCACCTGAGGCATCCAGCCTTGTCGTGAGACCCTTCCATATAGCCTCGCCTACGGGTTCATACATTTTTCCAGCGCCCTTAGCCACGCCAGCCGCCAGTGGGCCAAGAGCGGCACCACCTACAGTACCTAGAGCAGCTTGCTGTCCTCTGGAGAATCCTAATTCCTCATCAACGTATCCAAGACCACCGGCGATTCCGCCTGATACTGCTCCGGGGATAACCAGATTCTTAACTCTCTTAGCCAGATCACCACCATGCTTCAGATACTTTAGTCTGGATACAGGCAGGAACCAACCAACGGGGTCAGCAATAAGACCACCGAAATAAGCGGCTGTTACCATACCACCGTGTTCCTCTTCCAGATCACGCAACTCCTGTTGATCTGCCGCTAGCTCTTCTTCATTAAATCCGGCTATCTGTTGGACACCGCGAACAGTATCTTGGAAGCCAAGTCCGGCGGCATACCACATGGCATCAGACTTAGACCTTTTCTTTTTTTTCTTTTCCTCGTCTAAGTATGTAAAGCTGGAGGTTTTGGGAGCCTCGTCAAGATATGTAAATGAACCCATTTACACTCTAGCCTCTCTACCACCTATAATAATAAGATCACCTTTTTTTATTTTGCCAGCCGCCAAAGCACCTTCCGCTTCTGCCTCATTTGCGAATGTGCCTTTCACGGTTTCTTCTCCGCTAGTATCTACGGTAACATCACCAGTAGCTGTAGTCGCTCCAGTAGCTTCTGCTATCTCCGCTTTACTTGGCTTCTGACCAGTAATAGCTGACCAGCCGGGGACCACTACCTTAACAAGACCTTCTGGGCCTTCCTGCATTAAAGTAACTTCCGGAAGCGATAAGAATTTTTGAAGCATAGTAAAGCTATTTTCACCTTCAGGTATGGTATATATACCATCCTCAATCTGTTTGTTGAACAATGTTATACCAGTACCTACAGCAACCTGTCTACCATCCCTCCTCGCGTTGATGATATTTGCGTATTCATCTGCATAAGGTGATCCTTCATCCTCAAGTTTCCGAAGATGATTCAGAGCTTCTATCGATGCTATCTCCCCCTCTACTGGACTCCTGCTTCCAGCCTTGCCAGCAATCCAATCATCTGTATCAGGTTCTACTTCAAACCTTTGATGCTCCCACTTGGTTGGGTCTTTCGGGTCTACACGATGGTACTGAGCTTTCTTCTTAACGTCTGGAACTGAACCAAATATATCTTTGATCACCGCCGGCCTAGCGCCTGTCTTGGCTGCTCTCTCCGCCGCTTCCCTCTTGGTCTTCGGCATATAGAAATTACCATTAGCATCCGTAAAGACATCCTTCCAGATGTTACTTATTCTGTCTTCTTCGTTGAACTTTTCCATTGCGTCAAGTCGGCCTGTAGCCATTTCTAAGTATCGCTTGGACATGGATTGACCACCGGTGAGGTTAGCTACAACGTCCATCAGCAGCGCCTTGCGCCAAATATCTTTTAGGTTATCAAGATAGAACTTTCTCCTAGCTTTAGGATCATAAGCATACTTTCCCCATATCTTCTCAAGATTGGGATTATTATTCATTTCTACCTGATCATTAGCCTTGCTGTCTTTGCCTGTCGGAAACCCAGAGGCACTTTCAGTAACCTCTCTAGGGAGTTGTTGTCCACGCTTCCTTACATCTATTCTACCGACATCACCTTCTCCACCTATTTCTCTAGGGAGCTGCTGATCAACTCTTGTGCCTATCCCACTCACACTAGGAACGTCCCCACCAACAAATCTTTCATTATCGGGGATCATGGCTGTCTCACGCCTGAACCTCTCTTCTATCATGGCGTCTGTTGGGCCTGTAGCTATGCTATCAGGATCGGGTTGTCTTACGGGTGGGGTTATACCTCTTTGATTGGGGTAAATAGATGGTGGTGGAGTAAGCTGTCTCCTTCTAAAATCTCCGTAACGGCCTAATGACTCCTCTACCTGAGCCTGAGTGGGAGCCGCCCCACCTGTCTGCTGACGGTTTCTCAATTGAGCCATCTGAGCATTCCAATCCTGCATACCCCTCTCATCAAACTCAGCGGTCCTGCCGGGGAAATCACCTTGCCCAACGTCAACCTGTGGTGGTTGGACAGGGCCGGGGGGGAGTCTTGTTCTAGCCCTTTGCGGAGATGGTGTCTCAATCGGGGGCGGTGTAAATTGTGATCTACGAATATCACCGTATCCCCCTAATGCGGCTTGTACCTCCTGCTGGCTTGGCGCGGCAGTACCTTGCTGTTGCCTAGCTTGAGCTTGCGCCATGTGGGCATACCAATCCTGCATACCTCTCTCATCACGTTCCGCTCCTCTACCAGCCCAATCTTCCACAGGGTCACCAAGCAGACCACCCTTTATGGTGGTTGTCTTAGTGTTAGGCGTGTCGTCCTCATACTCTTTTATAACTGTGGTTACATCTTGCGGTGGAACACGGTCTGCTCCCGCCAATGCTCCCAGCCTGTCTTCTTGTCCACCCATGCCGGCTAGAACTTGGCTAGTAGTTTCCGGGCCAACAATAGGAACCTCTCTATGCTGAGTAATAAATGATCCGGGCCTTGGTCCGGGGACGCTAAAAGCCTGCCACCTGAAACCGGGTCTTGGCTCCCTCCTCCAATTTGGTCTATTTATTCCAACCATAAGTTATTTCCTTTGTCGCTTTCTTTGAGGGGGGGCCACGTTAAATTGCCCAACGGAGAATGGATTTGTCCTTCCCGTCCTCACGGCTCTTGTGGGATTGAAGTCCTTTTGTTGGCCTTGAGATGACATTAAAGTCATCATCATAGCTTCTTTGTCTGTACCCTCAAACATATCCTCAGCGGCACCCCTTAGCTCTCCAACCTTTTTGGAAACTCCGGGGAATTGTGTTTTAAACGCAGAGGTAATATCACCCATCAAACCTGTTGGTTGTTTAGCACCACCCCCAGAATATCCTATAGGATCACTAGGATTAAACACCCGACCACCGGGTTTCTTCATAAGCATTCCGGATGCCATTACATGAATCCCATCAGGGCTGCTGAGGCTAGACTACCTAATGCACCCCCTAATCCACCACCCGGTGTGGGTGACGTTGTAGTCCCACCGTAGTTACCCTGAATCATATTCATGTAGTTAGCCAAGGCTTGCTGTGGAGCATTAGCGCTGTACTGGTACCGGTGCATATCAGCATCTATACCACGCTGTTGTGCTTCACGCATCTCACCACCAACCTGTCCTAACGCTCCGTACATAGAGACCGGCGCTGACATTATGGATGGGTACATACTACCCCATTTGGTTGTTCTATCCTGTGCGCCTTGGTAAGCGTCCCCATACATTTCAGCCGCCTTATTGGTTAGGCCGGATTGTACCGCCGCAGCGATAGCTCTGTTCTGCTCAAGGTCGCCACGGCTACCCCCGCCGGGTTGATATCTTACTAAGCTCTCTCTAATGCCGGGAAGTATCTTGCTCTGTAACTGACCCTGAACCTGTCTGCCCATAGCATCAATCATCGGGTTGAAGGCTTGAGTATTAACGCCACCAGACAGGCCACCTATCATAGCTCCCTCAGCCGCTGCCTGTTGCGCCCCTACCCTTGGGCCACCTATATACCTTTGGGTTCCCATCCAGCCTTGTAGCTCACCCACTCCGGGTGCCGCTGTAGTCTGACCGGGATAATAGCCGGGTACATTTCTTCCCCCGCCATATAGCCTAGCGGCCTCACCAAAGCCTGCTTGTAGGTAAGGTTTTTGTTCCTTCCAAGGTTCTGTTGTTGTTGTGCTTGATCCACCTGACATAATTATCTCCTATCTCATACCCGGATGTCCACGACCACCCTGTTGGCCCATGCCGGACTCACTATACCCTTGGTCATCACCCTCTATATCGGCAGCAAGAAGACCCTGCCCAGCCCTTATCGCGGCCTGTTCCATTGCGGCGGCACGTTGCGCTTCACTCATACTTCTAATTGACCTTTGCTGTGATTCATCTAAACTATCTAAGTACCTTTGTTTAGCGGCGGCTGTAGATGCTTTCATCTGGGCTTGCTTCATTCCACTAAAGTCGTCAAATACAGGCGTTGCAGGAGCGGTTGGCGTCATGCTTGGTGGTGACCAAGCGGGGCGTATTGGTACAGGTGCGGTTGGCGCAGACCAAGCTGACCAAGACTCTTGTGGTCCGGGTAGGTTCACTTGAGGTTGATTGTTAATATTAGCGAAAGAATCTATCTGTGGCCCAAAGTCCACCATATCCATATAAGCCTGCTTATCAGCTAAGGGACCACCGGAGAAACTATAACCAGATGTATCTGAATATGCCAGAGGACCAGAGTGTACCCGACCACCTGTTGTGGGAGAATAGCCTGTATTAGCGTCTTGCATAAACCCTATGTCGGTGTCTTCGTAATCCTCGTAGGAACTACCCGTGTCCTGACCTTGGCCCGGATTGTATCCAGCAAAATCTATTCCCATTTTATACCCTAATGGAGCAAACATTGTATCCTGCCACGGGGTTCCAGTAGCTCCCGCATTGCCTACTCCACCACCTTCCCAATTAGCTTCAGCCGCACCACCACCTTCAGCACCAACCCAGTTGTCATCGAGGTCATACATTTGTGGATGGTGTGTTCTACCAGCAGCTAAATCGTTAGCCTTGTCTGAGCCGGGTCGTGGACCCAGAGGGCCACCTCCGCCACCGCCGGGGAACCAACTACCGCCGGGGAATGGTCCACCGCCGGGGTATCCACCACCGCCGATGAATCCGCCGCCGGGATAACCGCCGCCCATCATTCCACCACCCATCATTCCGCCGCCACCACCAAATGAGCCACCCCATCCGCTACCGCCACCAGTGCCGTAGCCCCAAGGGTTCTGATATAAAGCACCACCACCACCGGCTAACCGTGAGTTAGCTGGCATGAATTGAGACCAATTCTGTAGTGGTCTGTTGAACATTTGGTTGTAATAGTCTGGACCCTGAAACGTGGGCATCGCGTTATTTAATGTTCCTGCTCCGTACCCACCACCAGCAGGTAGTCTGGGGGCTGTTGGGGTTGCTGGGAATCTTGACGCGACAGGTGATCGAGGGTCTATAAATGGCGCATTAGAATATATTGATGTGCCGGGTGCAGCCGCCGCAGGGTTTTCTTGAAGAGCCGCGTTTAAAAATCCAGCCTCTCTAGCTCGTCTATTCGCATCAATCTCCTGATCTACGGCACTCGTAAACCCAGCCTCAATAGACCGTCTATTCGCGTCCCTTTCCCTAGCCGCAGCATCTGAAAATCCAGCCTCTTGCGCTCTCAGGTTTGCTTCAATCTCTTTTCTAACGGCTAATGCTTCTATTTGTGCTTGAGTTGCCATATCATTGCATCCTATGTTTTAAGTCTTTGGTGTAAACAATATAAGTATCCTTCCAATCTGGGAGTAGTTTCTTCCAGCCCTTTCTGCCCCACATCTCCAAGGCAGTGCATCCAACCTTAACCGCAAACCCTTCTATCATACCTTGAAAATCTCTAATCGACTCAAAGTCTTCACCGGCTAGAGATATGATTCTCAATATCTTCTTTTGGGGGTATGTTATAAGTTGTGTAACCATCACCGCGTGTACATCACTTTGTTCTGTAGCAATCCATAACTGCATATCACCGTGGGTTAATGGCTCAAGGAAATCATCTGTCTCCAACTCACCCTCAGTATGCTCCTTTACCTTTTCAAGTAGAGGTGCTACCTCTTCCCATATATATGCGATGTCTTCAGGTTGAACAATGTGGGCCTTCACAGTTTATTCCAGCTACTTCCATACCAGTATATCCCCTCACCTGACCCCGGATTCCAATCCGATCCATCTGCGAATCTGATATCTCCGGTTCTGGGTCTTGCCGGTGCTTCATGTGTTCTTTCCAGCCTGAATGTCGCTTGGTTTAACAGGATATCGCCCAGCCTTTTTAATTCAGTAACAAGGTATAACCCCAGACTTTCTGTGTCTGCCGGTAATGGGCCGGGTTCGTAATGGGTTACAGACCTTTCTACTCTATCTACATGAGTAGCCATTAGTTCATCTTGGAGCCTCTATTCCCTGCGTTCATAACGTCAAGAGAATATCCGTCCAATCTCCATGTTTGATCTCCGGTGGATTCAAATTTCACACCAATATATTTTCCTGTAACTCTGACTGGAACCTTTGATTGTGAGTCAGGATTAAAGGTATATGGGCCTTCCCATGTAATACTTTCCTCTGTTGACATCTGTGCGCCTACATAGACGTTCACAGTGTTGGCATCATTAGATGACATCTTGGGCCAGACAGATAGAACCTTCTTTACCATTGTCGCGTTAGGCTGACCTGACTCATCTACAGTTATCCCGGTTCTTTCAATATAGGATGTCATGTTAGTTCCATCCTTCGTGTTTCCGGTTTCATGCCGATACATTTTAGTGTCAGTTGCAGATGCCATCACCAGAGATTTACCAGCCGTGTTAAAAAAGGATGATGAAGCCGCTGTATTCCAATTCAATGTATTACTTGCCCATGTGGTTGTATCAGCAGACCATGACGCAGAGGATAATGGATCACCTTCGATACCATATCCAATCATTGATGTTTCTGGAAGATCACGCTCTGTAAATGTTTGATTTGCCCAGTTCCAGACCAAGGCTTTATCACACTGTGCATTTGTTAAATTGCCAGATGATACATAGCAAGCATACATTTCTGTATTCCCATAGTCTGCAACCACGAATGCCTTTTCATGTTCATCACCATTCATGTTGCCGAATAAATAATCCCTCATCTTATGGGGAAGGATAGACTCAACCTTCATTCCGTCATTAATGTAGATGTCGCCATTACCAAAAATGAAATGCTTATCCCCAAACTCAGCCACACAGTTGGTAGACAGTGCGCCAATCGTCGGGGATAGTTGACGAAAAGCAAAGATAAAGGGAGTGCCAACATAGGACATCTGGTAAATGGAATCCTCTTTATAGATCATAAACTTGTCTGTCAGAGGAAGACCATCTAGTATAGCCCCTTTTGAATCAGCAAGTTCATACTCACCAGCATCAACTGTTGCAGAAGTTTCATCCCAAGAGGATGGAACAGTTTGTATAGCTGCCTCTGTTGACCACTTCACTAAATTGGAATACTTAGTACCGGATTTTGATACGTTAAGGGAAATCAGAAAGGAGCGAAATGCTTTTATAGATTTACATTCAGTGGAGGCAGGCCAGTTAGTCAAATCTGCCATCCTAGTACCTACAGCAGGTACACCAGAACTTAATGCCCAGAATTGTGGGTCATCAACACCGTTGGTCATAATGAGAACACCGGCTAAAACAGTGGATACCCAACCACCTCTGGCTGTGGCACTATAATCACCGGATGATCTGGTTATATCAGTCCATGATGAACCGTTATGAACATAAATCTTAGTCAGTCCACCGATTATCCAGTAAGACGCAGACCCCGCTACTAGATTAGTTATGTAGTAAGGTGCAACAGGACAGGAGGCCATAACCTCTTTATAGCCGGGGGTCTTCTGTATAGCCCCATGCTCTGCTCTTATGTTGTTGCCATCCGTCCAGACGTTATTGGGAAGTTGCCAAGCATTTATATCCTTGATAATCCCAATCTGCCCTACTTGGTCAATAGGGATTAAAGCCATTAGGGTTTAGTCGGCCAGCTTACATCGAATGGATCGGCATTATTTGAAGGAACATCCCTTAATGCCTGACGATAGGTTCTCCAACTTTCTTGATCTGCACCGGGGTAACCGGGAAGATCGCGCCAATCACTACCTGAAAGAAGCGTATCCCGATCATTCCTGACACCTCGCCATTTATCTTCTTCATCCGCTGATATTTCTTCAGCGGTTTTAGCCTGTACTACCCAGCCCTGCGACCATACGCCCCCATCTGCAACCGGCGTACCTTCAACTACTCGCTGTGTACGCGCATCAAACGATGGTTTCGCAACTTCCTCAACCACTACCGCACCATACGCATCCCTGATATGTGGAACTCGCAATGGATCAGTCGGAAAGGATGTATGGGGATATTCCGCTTTCAGTTCTGGAACCCCATAAGGGTACACAGTAACCGAATTATTTTCTACTCTTGCCCATGTCGTCATTTTCTAAAATCCTCTAGTAATTAAATTAAGTTTCCTTGAAGCACCAATCATCGCGTACCAACTTCTTTATCCCTATCCTCTTCATTACAGCATGATGAGCGGTAGCGTACTTGTCTGCCATCGCATCAAGAAAGCAATAAAAATGTTCTATGTTGGGTTCTTTCCCATCCTCCATCATTCCTTCATTTGCGACGATGTAATCGTGCAGATGTTTCCTAGCAGCCTGCGGATGAATGCCGAACTGTTCCAAGTATTCGGCTGAACCCCTACCGATCATTCCATGTGCCATCATTTCCTGAAA
>Ga0315339_1003643_pt1 | contig 10683 bp, 12 predicted proteins | sample ASW17metaG_FD_204514 | JGI IMG/M metagenome (GOLD analysis project Ga0315339, IMG submission 204514) | Ammonia-oxidizing marine archaeal communities from Pacific Ocean, United States - ASW #17 | ecosystem: Environmental > Aquatic > Marine > Oceanic | place: USA: California | collected 2016-12-05
GAGTATACAAAACTGCAAATGTTCCAAGAAAATGTATTCTGTTTTACACCAAAAGGCTCTGTCATAAAATTACCTAAAGACGCAACACCAATCGATTTTGCATATGCTGTTCACACCAAGATAGGTAATACAGCTATAGGGTGTGAAATTAATGGTAATAAATCAGAATTACAGGATTTATTAAGAAATGGTGACAGAGTAAATATCATTACCTCTAAAAAACAATCTCCATCATTACACTGGATACCTATAACAAAAACTGGAAAAGCAAGGTCTGCTATCAGAAAATATTGGCATGATAAAGGTGAACAAAAAGAAGAAAAAATTAAAAAATATAATACCACATTATGGATTTCATTACCTGATCAACCAGGTAAACTAGGTGAGGTCACAACATTGATAGGAGAACATAAATTAAATATTTCAGGTGTCGAAATGAAAGAAAAAACTAAAGATTATATTAATTTTCGGTTTAATCTAATTGTCCTTAATTTGAAAAACTTTACAAATTTTATAAGTCAGCTAAAACAAATGCAGATTAAGTTTAAAATTATTAGACATGAAAATAAAAGAAATGCTTTCACACAAAAAATCTTTAAATATTTTAAAAAAGACTGATGCACTATTAGAGGGGCATTTTATATTATCTTCAGGATTGCATTCGTCAAAATATATTCAATGTGCTAAATTATTAAGTTTTCCACATTTAGCTGATAAAATTTGTAAAGCTTTAGCAAATAAAATTAAGAAAAAATTTAAATCAGTAGACCTAATTTTAGCACCAGCTATGGGAGGTGTAATTATTGGTTATGAAATTGGAAAATTACTCAAAAAAGAAACAATATTTTGTGAAAGAGTAAATGGTAAATTTAAACTTAGAAGAGGATTTAACATTAAAAAAGGAGCAAAGGTTTTAATTATAGAGGATGTTATAACTACAGGAAAATCAAGCTTAGAGTGTGTTAAATTAATAAAAAAAGCAAATGCTAAACTCTTAGGTTTTGCATCTATAATAGATAGATCAACTAAAAAAACACTAAAGATAAAAACAACTATTATATCACAACTTAAAATTGATGTTCCAACATTTAGTGAAAAACAATTACCACAAAACCTCAAGTCAATTCCTATAACCACACCAGGAAGTAGATTTATTAAGTGAAAAGATTAGGTGTAAATATTGATCATATAGCAACTGTAAGAAATGCTAGGGGTGAACAGCATCCAGATCCTTACTATGCAGCCTTACAAGTTGTAAAAATGGGCGCTGACTCTGTAACTATTCACTTGAGAGAAGATAGAAGACATATCAAAGATTTAGACGCTAAAAAAATTTGTAAATCCAAAAAGATTTTAGTTAATCTTGAAATTTCAATGAATAATAAAATTATTAATAATGCTCTTAAAATAAAACCTGATTATATTTGTATTGTTCCAGAGAACAGAAAAGAAGTAACAACAGAAGGTGGATTAAATTTAATTAAGAATAAAAAAAAATTGAAAAGTATGATTGAAAAATTTAAAAAAATTAAAATTCGTACTAGTTTATTTATAAACCCTTCAATTAAAGATGTTAAATTGTCAAAAGAACTAAATGCTGATTGTGTTGAAATTCATACTGGCAAAATATCTAATTTAGTTAAGTTAAAGAAAAAATATAATAAAGAATTAAATAGAATAAAAAAAAGCTCAATACTTGCAAGTAAACTTAATATCGAAGTTCATGCTGGTCACGGATTAGATTATAAGACTACAAAAATTCTAAGCAAAATTAAAGAAATTGAAGAATTTAATATTGGTCATTATATCATTGGTGAATCAATATTCTTTGGTCTATCAAAAGTTATAAAGAATTTTAAACAAATTATAAAAAACTAGCTTATGAAAATTCTTGGTATTGGTGTGGATATAATTGAAAATAAGAGAATTAAAAAATCTATTAAAAATCATAAATTTAAAAATAGAATTTATAGCCCCAAAGAACAGAAGCTATCATCTTTATCAAGAAATAAAGTTAGTTATTTTTCCAACAGATTTGCGGCAAAAGAGGCTTTTGCTAAAGCTTTAGGGACAGGATTTAGAAATAATCTAAATTTTAAAGATATAGAGATAATTAATGATAAATTTGGAAAACCTTATTATACAAAAAATAAAAAAATTATAAAAATAGTTCAAAAAAACTTTAAAATTAAAAATTTTAATTGTTTTCTATCAATTTCTGATGAAAAGTATTATTCAACAGCTTTTACAATTATTCAGTCAATATGAAATTAGATAAAAATTTTTTTTCTGAAAATATTAAAACTTTATTTTATGCACTTGTCATTGCAATTATTATTAGATCTTTACTAATTCAACCATTTTATATTCCATCTTCATCAATGGAACCCACTTTACTTGTGGGTGACAGACTTTTTGTTACCAAATACTCTTATGGTTATAGCAAGCATTCATTTCCATTTAGTCCACCAATATTAAATAAAAGAATTATGTTTGATAGTCCTGAGAGAGGTGATGTAATTGTTTTCAAAACTCCCGCAGATAATAGAACAGATTATATCAAGAGATTAATAGGTCTACCTGGTGATAGAATTCAATTTATTGATGCTAATTTATACCTTAATAATAGTGAAATATTAAAGTCGAAGATTAAAAACAAAACTAAAATATATTGCGGAAATCAGACAATTGATGTTTACAGATTTGAAGAAAAACTACCTAATGGCAAAATATTTCATACAGTTTATTTAAAAGATTACACATATCAAAACTCTGATGAGTTTACAGTTCCAAAAGATCATTATTTTTTTTTAGGAGATAACAGAGATTGTTCAAAAGATAGTAGATTTTTAACAAGTGTTGGTTTTGTCCATAAAGATAATTTAGTTGGCAAGGCCCAATTTATTTTTTTTTCATCTGATAAAAAAATTGGAAGCATTTTTGCTTTTTGGAAATGGCATAAATCTGTAAGATTTATTAGAACATTTAGTAGAATTGACTAATGAAAATTAACTATCAGTATTTACAAAAAAAAATTAATGTTAAATTTAAAAATATAAATTTATTAAAGCAATCACTTACTCATAAAAGCTTTGATGCCAATATAAATAATGAAAAAATAGAATTTTTAGGAGATAGAGTTTTAGGATTAGTTATTGCAAAAAAGCTTTTAGAAACATATCCAGATGAAAAAGAGGGAATTCTGGATAAAAAATTTTCATCTCTTGTGAATAAAAAAACTTGTTTAGAGATAGCTAAAAAAATTAGTTTAGAAAAATTTATTTTAACTTTTAATCCAAATAATAAAAAAATTAAAATTGAAGATAAGATTTTATCTGATAGTTGTGAAGCTTTAATTGGAGCAGTATATCTTGATAAAGGATTAAATGTAGTTGAAAAGATTATTTTAGATTTATGGAAAAATCAAATTAAACAAAGTATTATTACTCAAATTGATGCAAAAACAAAATTACAAGAATTAACATTAAAAAATTTTAAAAAACTTCCAACTTATAAATTACTCTCTAATAGTGGACCTCGTCACAAACCATTATTTAAGGTTGGTGTTAAGCTTCCTAATACAAAATATTTTATTGGTTCAGGTAATTCTAAAAAAGATGCTGAACAAAAAGCTGCTATTGAATGTCTAAAAAGTGTAAAATAATTAGATTATGAACTGGATAGACGAGGGTTTCTTAATTAGCAAAAATAGATACAACGAAAATTCATTAATTGCTGAACTATTCACAAAAGAACATGGAAAAATATCAGGTATAATTTTTGGTGGTACTTCAAAAAAAATAAAAAATTATCTACAAATAGGTAATAGATTACACATTAATTATAATTCTAAAAATGATAACAGAATTGGTTATTTTAAAGTGGAGATTCTTAATGCTTATACTCCATTTTATTTTGACCACAAACAAAAATTGTCTTGCATTACTTCTGCAACTAATTTGATCAAAATTTTAACAGCTGAGTCTCAATCAAATATAAAAATTTATAAAATAATTGAAAATTTTTTTTTAATTTTAGAAGAACAAGATTGGATAAAAAAATATATTTTTTGGGAGTTAGACTTATTAAAACTTCTTGGATATGACCTTTTATTAAAAAATTTTGTGAAGAAAGATATAGTAGAAAATAAAAATGTTTATTATGTAAGTTCTTCAATAGAGAAAAAATATGTTCCTAATTTTTTAATTGAAAAAGATTTAAAGGTTAGTGATGTAAAAACTTTATTGAATGGATTAAAAATAGTTGAAGATTATCTTAATAAAACGATTTTAAAACCAAATAATTTAAATTATCCAAATAGTAGATTATTATTTATTAATTCTTTAAAATAGTTATTTTATAATTTTATCAATCCTATCTGCGTAGTAACTGACAATTGCATTAGCTCCAGCTCTTTTAAAAGCAACTAAACTCTCATAGATAGCGTCTTCGTTTATCAGTTTTTTTTTAATAGCATTTGAAATTAAACTGTATTCACCTGAAACTTGATATGCAAAAACTGGTATTCTAAACTTTTCTTTAATTGATTTAATTATGTCTAAATAGGGCATACCTGGTTTAACCATAACCATATCTGCACCTTCTTTAATATCGAGTGCAACTTCCCTTAAAGCTTCATCACTATTTCTATAATCCATTTGATATGTCTTTTTATCACCTTTTAAAGATCCTTTAGATCCAACAGCATCTCTAAAAGGACCATAGAAACTTGAAGCATATTTGGCTGCATAAGAGAGGATTTGAACATTTTGATAATTTGATTTATCTAAGGCCTTTCTAATCTTTCCAATTCTGCCATCCATCATGTCAGAAGGTGCCAATACATCACAACCCATTTCCGCTTGTAATAAAGATTGATTTATCAAAACTTCTATTGTTTCATCATTTATAATTTTATTTGATTTAATTAGACCATCATGACCATGTGATGTATAGGGATCTAAAGCTACATCACACATTATCCCTATTTGATTTTTATATTTTTTTTTAATTTCAATAATTGCTTTACAAACCAAGTTGTTTTCGTTGAGTGATTCTGAGCCAATTTCATTCTTTAGATAATTTTTAGTCTTAGGAAAAAGTGCAACCATGGGTATGTCTTTTTTAATTACTCTATCTATAATTTGGGATAATCTGTTAATTGTATATCGGTAAACACCAGGCATTGAAGCTATTGACTCTTTTTTGTTTGATCCATCTATTAGAAATATAGGTAAAATAAAGTCGCTAGGACTTAAGGTATTTTCTTGAATTAACTTTCTGGACCAAGAATACATTCTATTGCGTCTAAGTCTCAAGGCTGGATATTTTCCTGTAATCATGTTCTAATTTTCTTTAAAAATGCGTCAAATATAATATACAAATATAACTCAAAAAGGTTATTAAACAATATTAAGAGTAAAAAAATAAACATAATGACGCTAAATTTTCAAGATTTTCAAATACAAGACATCAAATTTGATATTAATGAATTACAAAAAGCATATAAACAAATTGTAAAAATTAAAAACTTCGATGGACCTGAAGGTATAACTAATTTTGGTGCAATTTCTTTAACTCAAATTCCAGGAGATCCAGAGTCTATTAAGGGTCATAAAGCTAGAGGAGTATTTTGGACAAAGCCAGACTCAACAGGAAAAGAAGTGCTTAGAGACGAAACTATCGATGAAGCAGCTTATTCAGAACTCATAGAAGATTTTAAAAATACATATTTTAAAGAAGTATTTGATGTTTTGTCTTCAAAATATAAATTAGGAAGAGTAAGAATTTTATTAAAACAACCTAGATCAACTTTAAGTTGGCATAGAGATCCAGAACCAAGATTACATGTGCCAATAATAACAAATCCAGGCTGTCATATGGTTATCGACAATGTTGCGAAACATATGCCTGCTGATGGATCTGTTTGGATAACAAATAATACTAAATACCATAATGCGTTCAACGGTGGTGAAGAAAACAGAATACACTTAGTTGCTTGCGTGTTGGATTATAAGTTTAACTAATTTGAAAAAAATATTTATTTCATCTGATCACGCTGGATTTAAATTAAAAGAAGCTATCAAAACTTATTTGTCAAAAAAGAAATTATCTTTTCAAGATATGGGGCCATATAGTGATAATAGAGTTGATTACCCTGATTTTGCTCATAAAGTAGCTAGAAAAGTTAAAGTTAATAAAAAAAATGTTGGTATTTTAGTTTGTGGTTCAGGAATGGGAATGAACATAACTGCAAATAGACATAAAAATATTCGAGCAGCACAATGTTTTAATTTAAAATCAACAAAATTATCAAGATTGCATAATGATGCAAATATCATTACATTAGGTTCTAGATTGTTGACTAAAAAAAATGCTTTAAATTGTGTAAGTATTTTTTTAAATACTAAATTTGAAGGTGGAAGACATTCTAAAAGAATTAAAAAAATATAATTATGTCTAGTGAAAAGAATTATTTAAACGATAGTTATAAAAGCTTTTTTGAAGATAGTTTATCAAAGAAAGATCCTGAACTTCATAAAGCAATTAGAGATGAATTGATCAGACAACAACAACACATTGAATTAATTGCTTCAGAAAATATAGTTTCTCAAGCTGTTTTAGAGGCACAAGGTTCAGTGTTAACAAATAAATATGCTGAAGGTTACCCGGGTAAAAGATATTATAATGGTTGTGAACATGTGGATGTTGCTGAAAATTTAGCAATCGAAAGATTAAAAAAATTGTTTGATTGTAAATTTGCAAATGCACAACCTCACTCTGGTGCGCAAGCTAATGGTGCTGTTTTTTTAGCTTTATTAAATCCTGGGGATACTTTTATGGGCATGAGTTTAAATTCAGGTGGTCATATTACTCATGGATTAAAAATTTCTATGTCAGGTAAATGGTTTAATGCAGTAGGTTATGATGTTGATAAAGAGTCTGAACTTATCGACTATGATATCGTTGAAAAACTTGCGCTAGAACATAAGCCAAAACTAATAATAGCTGGTGGTAGTGCATATTCTAGAGTGATTGATTTTAAGAGATTTAGAGAAATAGCAGACAATGTTGGTGCGTATCTAATGGTAGATATGGCACATTTTTCTGGCTTGGTTGCTGGTAAAGGATACCCAAATCCATGTGATTATGCTCATGTTGTTACTTCAACAACACACAAAGTTTTTAGAAGTGCGAGAGGTGGGATAATCTTAACAAACAATGAAGATCTATCGAAGAAACTTAACACAGCTGTATTCCCGGGTTATCAAGGTGGACCTCTAATGCATGTTATAGCTGCTAAAGCGGCAGGTTTTTTAGAAGCTTTACAACCTGAATTTGAAGATTACATAAAATCAGTTTTAGCAAATGCAAAAATACTTGCTGAAACTTTAAAAAATAATGGCTTCAAAATATATTCTGATGGCACCGACACACATTTGATGTTGGTTGATTTAAGACCTTATAAAGTTAAAGGAAATATGGCTGCTGAAAGTTTATCAAGAGCAAATATTACATGTAATAAAAATGGAATTCCTTTTGATACAGAAAAACCAATGATTACATCTGGTATAAGATTGGGAACCCAAGCTGCAACTACGCGAGGTTTTGGATTAAATGAATTCAAAACAGTAGGTGGATTAATTACTAAAACTATAAAAGGTTTGTCTGAAAATCCAACAGACAATAGCAAAGTTGAAAATGAAGTTAAAAATGAAGTTATAGCTTTAACTTCATCATTTCCCATATATAAGAATTTATAATTAATGATTTGTTCTATTTGTAAAAAAGGAGAAACTTCAGTGGTAGACTCTAGACCAACAGAAGATGGCACTGCTATTAGAAGAAGAAGACTGTGTGTATGTGGGGCGCGTTTTACTACATTTGAAAGAGTACAATTTAGAGAAATTATGGTTATTAAAAAAAATGGAAGAAAATCCACTTTTGATAGAGATAAACTATCTAAATCTATTTATATTGCTCTAAAAAAAAGACCGATAGATACTGAAACTGCAGAGAAATTTATCAGCAAAATATCTAGAGCTCTTGAAGAACTGGGTCAAAGTGAAATTTCAACAAACACAATAGGAACAATGGTTATGGAGGGTTTAAAAGAATTAGATCCTGTTGCATATGTTCGTTTTGCATCAGTTTATAGGAATTTTAGAGAAGAAAAAGATTTCGTACAATTCGTGGACAAACTAGATGTCTACAAAAAAAGATAAATTCTCATTCAAAGATCAATTATATATGGAGCTTGCCTTAGATTTGGCAAAAGCTAGAAAAGGACTTACAGGCTCAAATCCATCAGTTGGATGTGTAATTACTAAAAATGATAAGATAATATCAATTGGCCAAACTTCTTTTAATGGCAGACCACATGCCGAATATAATGCTATAAAAAACTGTACTGACAATTTAAAAGGTGCAATAATGTATGTAACGTTAGAACCCTGTTGTCATTACGGTGTTACAGCACCATGTACAACAGCAATAATAAAATCTAAAATTTCTGAAGTTATTTATTCTATTAAAGATATTGATAATAGAGTGAGAGGAAAATCAAACAAGTTATTAAGTTTAAAAAAGATTAAAGTTAAATCTGGTTTGTTAAAAGATAATATTGAACAATTTTATAGCTCATATTTTTATAATAGAAAATATAAGCTGCCATATGTAACAGGCAAAATTGCAATTTCAAAAAACAATTTAATCTATAGTAAAGGTTATAAAAAGATAACAGATAGATTATCTGATAAATTCACTCACTATTTGAGATATATAAATGATTCAATTTTGATTTCTTACAAAACTTTGAATAAGGATGATCCTAGATTGAATTGTAGATTAAAAAATTTGGAAAAATTTTCTCCTAAAAGAATTGTTTTAGATAACAAATTAAAATTAAATACAAAAAGTTACTTATTCAAATCTGCTGACAAAAATAATACAATAGTTTTTTATAATGAGGGCAGTAAATCAAAGGTTAGTGAATTTAAAAAGAGCAAAATTAATCTGATTAAATCAAAGATAAATAAAGATAAGAAATTTGATATTAGAATAATTATGAAAAAACTTTACCATTTAGGATCAAGAAATATATTGATTGAAGGTGGTAACGATTTAACAAATCACCTACTAAAAAAAAAAATCTTTAACCAATTCTACTTATTTAAATCTTTAAAAAAGTTGCCAAAATTAAAAGATTATAAAGAATTTAATGGTTTAAAAAATCTTAAACAATCATATAGAAATAGAATAAAGTTAAAATCTTATTTTGGTAAAGATACAGTAGTATTACATAAAAATTAAAATGTTTAATGGAATTATATATAATCAAGGAATTGTAACTAAAATTACAAAAAGATTTAAAGGAATAAATATTTTTGTAAAAAGTAATTTTAAACTTAACAACAAAGATATTGGGCTTTCTGTTGCTTGTGATGGTGTGTGTCTTACTTTAATTTCACTTAAATCAAATCTAATGGAATTTTATCTTTCAAAAGAAACTATTGATAGATCAAGATTCAAGTTTTTAAAAACTAATGATGTTTTAAATCTTGAATTACCTTTAAAATATGGAACAAAAATATCAGGACATATTTGCCAAGGCCATGTAGATACAATTGGAAAAGTATTAAGTTTAAAAAAGATTGATAAATCTTATCTTTTTAATTTTGAAATACCTTTTAAAGAAAGAAAACACTTAATAGAAAAAGCATCGATATGTGTAAATGGTATATCCCTTACAATATCAAAAGTTTCAAAGAAAGATTTCCAAATATGGGTTATACCACATACCTACAATGAAACAAATTTATCAACTCTTAATAAAAAAGATTTAGTAAATATAGAGATAGATATCTTATCTAAATACGTTAGAAATTATTTTAATGAAAAAAAGTAATTTTACATCAATAGAAAGCATTATCAATATAGCTAGAAAAGGTGGCATGTTCATCCTTGTTGATGATGAAAAACGTGAGAATGAAGGTGATTTAATAATTTCAACATCTAGTTCAAATGCCAAAAATATAAATTTTATGGCTAAGTATGGGCGTGGATTAATTTGTTTAGCGCTAGATACAGCTCAAGCAAAAAAATTAAATTTATCTTTAATGTCATCTAATAATCAATCAAGAAATAAAACAGCTTTTGCGGTTTCAATCGAAGCAAAAAAAGGAATAACAACGGGAATTTCTGCAAAAGACAGAGCTAAAACAATTAATATTGCATCAAAAAAAAATGTTAAAAAAAATGAAATTGTTTCTCCAGGACATGTATTTCCGATAATTGCAAAGGATGGAGGTGTATTAGTTAGAGCAGGTCATACTGAAGCATCTGTAGATATATCAAAGTTAGCAAAAAAAAATAATTCAGCTGTAATTTGCGAAATTATGAATGAAGACGGTACTATGGCCAAAGGTCAAAATTTATTTAACTTTGCAATAAAACATAAACTTAAGATTGGAAAGATAGAAGATCTAATAGCTTATAGATTAAAAAAAGAAAAATTAATAAGATTAAAAAAACAGAGTGATATTGAGGTTAAAAAACAAAAATACAAAATAAGAATTTATGAAAATCTTCTTGATGGATCTGAACATTTTGCTTTAATTAAAGGTACGATTAAAAAAAATGTTACCCCGAGAGTTAGAGTGATTTCATCAAATGTGGTACAAA
>Ga0315339_1003644_pt1 | contig 10683 bp, 7 predicted proteins | sample ASW17metaG_FD_204514 | JGI IMG/M metagenome (GOLD analysis project Ga0315339, IMG submission 204514) | Ammonia-oxidizing marine archaeal communities from Pacific Ocean, United States - ASW #17 | ecosystem: Environmental > Aquatic > Marine > Oceanic | place: USA: California | collected 2016-12-05
TTTATTTTGTTGAAATGAATACTCGTCTTCAGGTTGAACACCCAGTAACTGAATTAGTAACTGGTATTGATCTAGTTGAACAAATGATAAAAATAGCTGCGGGTCAAAAACTTGAATTCAGTCAAAGTGACATTAAATTAAATGGTTGGGCAATGGAATCACGTATCTATGCAGAAGATCCAGCCCGCGGTTTTTTGCCTTCAATCGGTCGGTTGGTGAGATATAGAGAGCCAATCACATCAGTATTTGGTACAACAAAAAATGTCCGCGTGGATGGTGGTGTTAATGAAGGAGACGACATTAACAGATATTACGATCCTATGATCGCTAAATTGATTACCAATGGCAAAACTCGCGGAGAAGCAATTAGGCATATGCGTTGGGCTCTTGACGAATATTATATACGAGGTGTTGCAAATAATTTAGGTTTTTTGGCTGCTGTCACGTCTAATTCGCGATTTCAGGCTGGTAATTTATCAACTAATTTCATTGTTGAAGAGTTTGGAAACCGATTTATTCCAGAAAAAACTGAACACGAGGATATCGAATTGATCGTTGTTGTCGTGGGTGCGGTTAATTGTATTGTCGCTGAAAAAAAATCTCGCCTCCTGCTACGTAGGATGGATGGCACGTCGTATTATCGTGATAATTACCAAGTCAGACAAAAATGGGTAGTTATTTTTGGTGAAGAAAAATATCCAATCCGAGTAATCAGATCTAACAATGGGTTTGACATCAGTGTTGGGAAACGATCGTTCGTGGTAGAAACTGACTGGTCACTGGGCAATCCGATATTTTCCGGCCGAATTAATGGCGAACTTATTTCTATGCAAATTGAAAGGGTGGCTGGGTTTTATAAAGTCCAGCACACAGGCTTAACTACCGACGTAAGGGTGATTTCTCCTATAGCGGCTGATATGCTTTCAATGATACCGGAAAAATTAGCGCCGGATTATTCAAAGCAAGTGTTATCTCCAATGCCTGGGCTTTTAATGTCTATCGACGTAGAAGAAGGACAAGAAGTAACTCTAGGCGAACCTTTAGCTACAGTCGAGGCTATGAAAATGGAAAATAAAATAGTTGCAGAGCGAAATGGAGTTATTACCAAAATTCACTTAAATGCGGGGGATAACCTAGAGGTAGGTCAATTAATAATGGAATTAAAATGACAGTATTAGAAAGAACTAGCTATAAAGTTAGGGTGACCGGGCGCGTACAGGGTGTTTGCTTCCGAGATTGGACAAAGAACCAAGCTTGCCGATTGCAAATATCTGGTTGGGTCAGAAATTGTCGGGATGGCTCCGTTGAAGCTTTAATCAGTGGTTCTCCGGAAAATATTCAAGAGATGCTTAGTGTATTTGAGGTTGGCCCATCGGCGGCTCTTGTTACGTCCATCCGCTTGAAGTCAAGTGGTCCACCTCTCGATGGTGATTTTAAGCAACTTGTCACGGCGTAGTCCACCCTGTTGTATTCCTACCCTCCGGGATCCAGCATTCCTCTCTGACCTATAATTTTGATTAAGGCCAAGATCCCTAGAAAGTCTCATGGAAGGTTTTTTTTAGTGCACGATCGATTTCAGAAAAAGAAATATTTTTCTTTAAATCATGTAGTGATGTTATTCCAAAGTTTGATATGCCGCATGGTACTATGCCATCGTAATGATTGAGAGCCGGATTTACATTAATAGAAACTCCGTGAAAACTGATCCAGCGACGCACCCGAACGCCAATGGCAGCAATTTTCTTTTCCCTATTCTGTGAGTCTGTGACCCAAATTCCAACTCTGCCCTCACGTCTTTCGCCAATAATGTCAAATTGGGCTAATGTAGCAATTAACCATTCTTCTAATTTTCGGACATAGGCCTTGATGTCAGAACCTCTTTTTTTTAGGTCAAGCATAAGATAAACAACACGTTGGCCTGGACCGTGGTAGGTGTACTGTCCACCCCGTCCAGTTTGAAATACTGGGAAACGGTGTGAAGCCAAAAGGTCTTGTTTATTAGCACTTGAACCCGCGGTATAAACTGAATGGTGCTCCAAAAGCCAGACCATTTCTGGTACGCTCCCCTGGTGTATTTCGTTTACTTTATTTTCCATAAAATCGATTGCGTCAGGATAATTTATCAGTTCTGAGCTAGTACGCCACTCGATGTCACCAAGAAGTGTACTCTGAATGTCTCTCACGGACCGAGAAGATAATAGGTTATTAGGTTCCATCTATATTTAACTTTATGTTGAGCACCTTGCTAACATGATGTCTTTTTGCTAATCAGCGGCTAGTTTAGCGATAAATGGATACAATTACGAATTATTCTGTTTGCGGTCGTGGCGGAACTGGTAGACGCGCAGCGTTGAGGTCGCTGTGGGAGAAATCCCGTGGAAGTTCGAGTCTTCTCGACCGCACCATTAATTAGGAAGACTAAGTCCGGAAAAATTGGTTTTCCCTTTGTCCTAAATTTACCAATTTTCCAATACTTTGTGTGTAACATTTTTCTTCTGTCTAGTTACTAGATCTTTGACATTGCTTTTATAAGAGAGAGTGAATTTTTCTATCATACTCTTCCCTTAGAGGGGTGGTCATGATATGCCCTCTGGCTAATAACAATACGTTTATAAAAAGACGGGGATGTAATTATGGCGGATAAATTAGATCAAGACGCTTTAGACTATCATCGATATCCAACGCCTGGAAAAATTGAAGTTGTCTCTACTAAGCCACTAGCAAACCAATATGATCTGTCTCTCGCTTATTCGCCGGGGGTCGCGGCTGCAAGCATGCTTATTGCAGAAGATGAGTCAGAGGCAGCAAACCTTACATCACGTGGTAATCTAGTCGCAGTAATATCAAATGGTACTGCCGTTCTAGGTCTTGGAAATATTGGAGCTTTGGCATCGAAGCCCGTAATGGAGGGGAAGGCGGGCCTCTTCAAAAAATTTGCTGGTATAAACGTTTTTGATATTGAAGTTGACGAAACTGACCCAGAGCAATTTATAAAAATTGTTCGTGCCTTGGAACCCACGTTCGGAGGAATAAATCTCGAGGATATCAAGGCACCAGAATGCTTCACCATTGAGTCACAGCTCAGGGAGAAAATGAATATCCCGGTCATGCACGATGATCAGCATGGAACAGCTATCATAGTGGGTGCGGCCCTGATAAATGGACTTAAGGTTACAGGAAAAGAGATTGGAGCGATTAAATTGGTATGCTCAGGCGCAGGTGCAGCAGCGTTAGCCTGCTTGGATCTGGTGGTAAAGTTGGGAGTAAAAAAAGAAAATATTTTTGTTTCTGATATAGCGGGTGTCATTTATGAAGGTCGGACCGAAGAGATCAACGAATATAACGTTAAGTATGCACAAAAAACGGACGCTAGAACTCTTGGAGACGTTATTGTTGGAGCAGATGTATTTTTGGGGGTATCTGCGCCAGGCGTGTTGAAACCTGAAATGGTGGAGACAATGGCAGATAAACCACTAATTATGGCACTTGCAAACCCGACGCCTGAAATTTTGCCTGAAGAGGCAAAAAGTGTCCGGCCTGATGCAGTGATTGCAACTGGTCGTTCCGATTATCCTAACCAGGTTAATAACGTATTGTGTTTCCCATTTTTATTTAGAGGCGCGCTAGATGTTGGAGCGACTGCCATCAACGATGAAATGAAAATGGCTTGCGTTCATGCTCTTGCGGAATTGGCGCATGTTGAATCGGATGAAACGGTCGTTCGGGCTTACGGTCTCCAAGAGCTCAATTTTGGACCTGATTATTTGATTCCTAAGCCATTCGATCCTCGCCTTCTCGTTGAATTAGCACCAGCCGTGGCGCGCGCCGCAATGGATTCAGGAGTAGCTACAAGGCCTATAGAGGACTTCGACGTTTACCGGCAGAAACTCATGGATTTTGTCTTTCGCTCCGGCATTGCTATGAAACCGGTATTCGAAAGAGCAGTTTCGAATCCAAAAAGAGTTGTTTATGCCGAAGGAGAATCAAGACGGGTCCTTAGGGCAGTTCAAACCGCCGTTGATGAGGGAATTGTGAAGCCGATTTTGGTTGGGCGCCGGAGCGTGGTGTCAATGCGGATTGAGCAGTTGGGGCTTCGGCTCAGTGTAGATGACGATTTTGAATTGGTAGATCCAGATGGAGATGAACGCTACAGAGAATATTGGGAAGACTATCACTCTATTACCAGTAGGGATGGCGTTTCCCGCAATGAAGCGCGATTTATCGTGCGCACCAATACGACAGTAATTGCATCATTAATGCTAAGAAGGAAGGAGGCAGATGCAATGATTTGCGGCGTTACAGGCCGTTATCGGGAGCACTTGCCACATGTGTTTAAAATTGTGGGACTCCGAGAAGGTGTGGGGCGTGCGGCAGCATTAAGTATGTTGATAATGCCCAAAGGAACATTTTTTATTTGTGATACTCATGTAAATCCTGGTCCAACAGCGGAACAAATTGCGAAATTTACAGTACTGGCTTCTGAGACCGTAAAATTTTTTGGAATGGAACCTAAAATTGCCGTTTTATCCCATTCCAATTTCGGGAGTTCTAGACATGATAATGCAAAAAAAATGGAAAAAGCAGTGCATCTGATCCGCGAAATGGCCCCGGGTCTGGAGATTGATGGGGAAATGCACGCTGATGCTGCGCTGTCTGAAGAAGTTCGCGATGCCTTGGTGCCTGATTCTAAACTGACTGGTCGTGCAAACGTGTTGGTAATGCCGTCATTGGACGCTGCAAATATTACCTATAATTCTCTAAGGATGCTTGGTGATGGTGTGTCAGTTGGTCCAATGTTGATAGGTATGAAGATGCCAGCACATGTTCTGCAAGAGTCAGTGACGGCTCGTGGAATTGTTAATATGACCGCATTGGCCGTAGCTGAATCTCAATCGACGGAAGAAAGCGCATAGGTTTCTGCGTTAATTAATCAATGGGAACTAAAGAGAATTACGATCAAACGTCAAATAAAAATACCAAAGCAATTAACGTTCTAAGCCCTGAATTTTTATCTCTTTTCAACGAAGCCATGCATGCGGAGCGGGTCGAAGAAGTTAGGAAACTAACCGACAGACTCCATCATTCGGATTTAGCTGATCTCCTGGAGGGGATGGCGCTTGAACGTCGTGAATGGCTGATAGAAATTTTACGCGAAAATTTAAATCCCAACATGATTACCGAATTAGATGACTCAGTTCTTGGGCAGTTAGCAGATCAAATAGGTATTCAAGAAATGGCGGAAGCTGTTGCAAAAATGGATACTGATGACGCCGTTGATGTAGTGAAAGAATTGCCAATCAAGGATCAACTGAAAATACTGGACGCATTACCTGACGATGACAGGTTGCTCATTGAAGAAGGATTATCTTATCCTGAGGATAGTGCAGGACGTTTGATGGAGCGCGAAGCAGTGGGTATTCCAAGTCACTGGAATGTTGGCCAGGCTATAGAGTTTTTAAGGAATGAAAGGGATCTCCCACGGGATTTTTTTGATATCTTTTTGGTTGATTCAACGGATGTACCGGTTGGTAGTATACCCCTTAGTCGTATAATGCGGGCACATCAACATGTGGCGCTAAATGCTCTCATGGTAGTAGAAATGAAAACTGTGCCGGTAGAAATGGATCAGGAGGATGTCGCGTTTTTATTTCGGCAGCGTGATTTGGTTTCAGCACCAGTCGTGGATAATTCTGCAAAACTAGTCGGGGTAATTACGATAGACGATGTGGTCGATGTGATCCATAAAGAAAATGAAGAAGATATAATGCGCCTGGCAGGTGTCGGTGAAGATGACGATCTTTATGACGCTGTTATCTCAACTACGCGATCCCGTTTTTCCTGGCTACTTATTCACTTGGTTGCTGCGATTACTGCTGCATACGTAATAAGCTTATTTACAGAAACAATCGAGGAATTGGTATTTCTTGCTGTGCTTATGCCTATAGTTGCGACGATGGGTGGGACTGCCAGTGTCCAAGCTCTAACTGTAATCGTACGTGCGATTGCGATGAAAGAACTGACAGCGGAAAATGCCATTCGGACAATTAGAAAAGAAGTAGCTGTGGGTCTATTTAACGGCATAATATTTGCTTTTTTAATAGGAACTGTAGCTTGGGGCTGGTTTGGCAGCCCAGCCTTAGGCGGTGTAATAGCCCTTGCTATTATAATTAATCTTTTGGCAGCTGGGCTCTCGGGCAGTGCATTGCCAGTGATCTTAAATCATTTAGGATTTGACCCGGCGATCGCCTCCAGCGCTTTCTTAACCTCTATTACAGACGTGTTGGGATTCTATGTATTTCTAGGTTTGGCAACATTATTATTACTTTAAATAGCTTAATAATTTGTTTTGTCGTCGACTGCATGTCCACGCTTTGGAATTAACATTGTCCGTTCAAACGTGATTACGACTTCTCCGGTACTCTTTTTTCCTATCGTTCTAACAGTAACAATGCCTTGATTTGGGCGGGACTTACTCTCTCGGACTGCTAAAACTGCACTCTCAGCGTATAGTGTGTCGCCGTTGAACACTGGGTTGGGCATCGTCACTTTATCCCAACCTAGATTGGCAATCGTTTTTTGGCTTACGTCTGAAACGCTCATGCCGGCGACAATGGATAAAGTGAGACAGGAATTGACTAAAGGTTGCTTAAACTCACTACTCTTGGCGTATTCCTCATCAAAGTGCAACGGATGTTGATTCATAGTTAGAAGTGTAAAGGCCGTGTTGTCATATGCTGTGATAGTGCGCCCAGGGCGATGTTCGTAAGTGTCCCCAATCGTAAAATCCTCTAGGTAACGCCCATAAGACTCACGATAGCGGTTTTCTCCTACCTTTTTTGAATGAGCGACCATTCTAAATCCTTGTGATTATTAAAGTTAATTTTATGAGTACATGGTTAATATTGGAAACAGTGCACTATTCTCTTCTGAGACCCTGCGACCAGGCCGATGCTCGAATATGTCGCTCGCATTGAAGTCCTAATAATACTCTCCTGCGGATTCATGCTATCAGTCTTTGCCTACTTTCTTTAATCTATACTTTTTACGAGGCCCTTATGTGATTAAAATATAACGACAGGTTTAAGCATACAGGTTCAGACGCTTAACTTTTATAATAATTACTATTAATACATATATTTTTATAAAAATTATTCCTTTGGGTTCTTCTTAAATTAAGATTAATACTGTATCAGAGCCTGATATTAGAAATAAATAAACTAAAAATAATATCAATAATGTTCAAGCTGGCTTGTGATTCTTTTTAATAGGGTATCCTCTAGGAGACAGTGAGTTAGTGGTATCTATATTAGATTTATATACCTTTTTGACGTGAGGATATAAAATTGTTAGCTATTGAAATTCTGAGGTGGCACTATAAATCGTGTGCGGTATCACCTTAGGTTAGCGGTGCTGTTTGTTGTGCGTGATATCGAATCCAAAAAATTGACGGTTGAAACAAATTGAACAATCAAACTGAACATGATGCTGAGCGATTTTTAACCGCTTTGGAGGAAAAGATTCAAGAACTTTTAGTTCTGTCTAAGATACCTATCTCAAACCCCACTAAACTTAGTTTTGTCGATTATAAAAAGTTTCGTGAAAAGTCAGACGAATGTCTGTCCTTTCTAGTAATCATTGAGGGCCGTATCAGCGAAGTGGAAGGAGAACGAAAGGATCTCTTGTCTGAACAGTTTGATAAACTAGTCGTTGCGACATGGTCTGTTTTAATGGAGGGATCTATTGGTTTTCTGACGGTTCTATCTGAACGTACATATTTGCCAGTCGGTACACGTCATGTATTTGAGCAGGAACTAAAAACACTTTCTGAAGCAGAAGACGTTATGAAGGAAAATAAAAATCAAAAGCTCCTTGCAAATAATATGGCAGAGAAACGGGCAAAGGCTAAAGAAATTTTAAAAGTTGTAATTGAACGCGCTCCAGCGCTTTTAAATGTAGAAAATGACTTGGATGAAGCGATCAAATCTTACTCTGAAGTTGTCACTACCTTAGACCCAGATCAAGAGTCGGATCCGGAAGAGACCCTCGATGACGCTTCTACTTCAGAATTGGAGGCAATATCGGATGACGCAGCTTCTTCAGAGCCGGAAGTGAGTCCCGATGGTGCGGTTTCTTCAGGACCGGAAGAGACCCTCGATGACGCTTCTTCTTCAGAATCGGAGGCAATATCGGATGACGCAGCTTCTTCAGAGCCGGAAGTGAGTCCCGATAGTGCGGTTTCTTCAGGACCGGAAGAGACCCTCGATGACGCTTCTACTTCAGAATTGGAGGCAATATCGGATGACGCAGCTTCTTCAGAGCCGGAAGTGAGTCCCGATGGTGCGGTTTCTTCAGGACCGGAAGAGACCCTCGATGACGCTTCTACTTCAGAATTGGAGGCTACATCGGATGATGCAGCTTCTTCAGAGCCGGAAGTGAGTCCCGATAGTGCGGTTTCTTCAGGACCGGAAGAGACCCTCGATGACGCTTCTACTTCAGAATTGGAGGCTACATCGGATGATGCAGCTTCTTCAGAGCCGGAAGTGAGTCCCGATGACGCAGCTTCTTCAGAGCCGGAAGTGAGTACCGATAGTGCGGTTTCTTCAGAATTGGAGGCTACATCGGATGATGCAGCTTCTTGAGAGCCGGAAGTGAGTACCGATGGTGCAGTTTCTTCAGAAAAAGGTTAGGTTCAAATTTAAATTCGGAATTGAATAATGGAAACGATTCCAATCTAGATTCGATTCCGGGAAGTGACGGAGAAGTGGGGCAAGTTAATAGTTCTGTCGCGGAAAGTTAGGGCCTTATAAAATTGAATAAATTTGAACCGATGGAGGCACGCAGAAATAATACGTGTTTATCAATTTTATACATAATGCAGGCAGAACAATTTAACTTAATGATAACCAACTAATTTTCATTCCAACTTGATAAAGCTGGGAGGTTTTATACGATGATAGAAGACCCTGTAGTGATAGTAGGAGCATCAAGGACCCCCTTGGGTGGCTTTGACGGAGATCTTTCCCCGTTGTCAGCTCCAGAACTTGGTGCTGTAGCAATTTCCGATGCTATTACAAAATCTGGTATCAAGATCACTGACGTTAATGAAGTGATAATGGGTGTCGTGTTGCCAGCTGGCCAGGGACAAGCGCCTGCACGGCAAGCCTCCATAGGTGCTGGGATTCCAAAGGCAGTAGGCGCTACAACAATCAACAAGATGTGTGGTTCAGGCATGAAGGCAGCCATGCTAGCTCACGACAATATTTTATCAGGTTCCCACGAAATTATGGTGGCTGGTGGAATGGAGAGCATGAGCAATGCCCCGTACTTGCTACCGGATGCTCGGTCAGGAATGCGGATGGGGCATGGACAATTAAAGGATCACATGTTTTTAGATGGTCTTGAAGACGCTTATGACAAGGGAACGTTAATGGGTGTCTACGCGGAAAATACCGCTGAGGCCTATCAGTTTACTCGTGATGCGCAGGACGAGTTTTCTATCACTTCGTTGAAACGTGCCTTACTGGCATCAGAGAATGGATATTTTTCTGATGAAATAGTGCCGATTACTGTTCAATCTCGAAAAGCAGAAACTGTAATTAAAAGCGATGAACAACCGAGAAATGCAAGACCTGAAAAAATTCCGGAACTTAAACCCGCATTTAGAGAGCATGGAACCGTTACCGCAGCAAATTCTAGTTCCATTTCGGATGGCGCTGCAGCCTTGATATTAGTGCGGCGTTCTGAAGCTGAGAAACAAGGTTTAACTCCTCTAGCTGCTATACTTGGGCATGCCACTCATGCCCAAGATCCGGAATGGTTCACGACAGCTCCTATTGAAGCTATTAATAAGGTGCTGGAAAAAGCCTCTTGGAATAAAGATGAAGTTGATCTTTTCGAAATTAACGAGGCTTTTGCGGTTGTCACTATGGCAGCGATGAAGGATCTCGGATTGTCGCATGATAAAGTAAATGTACACGGTGGTGCCTGTGCTCTTGGGCATCCTGTCGGTGCAACTGGTGCAAGGATTATTGTAACCTTATTACATGCGCTCAGTAGATATGATCTTAAAAAGGGTGTTGCATCTCTCTGTATTGGAGGTGGAGAAGCTACTGCAATCGCCATTGAGAGGTTAAACTAGTCGTTCTGATGGATTTTAACTAGATGACGGTTGTTTCATTGTCTGGTTCTTCTATTGGTTTATTAAAACCCAAAAATTAGGATATTAAATTCATGCAGTGCCCAGAAAGTGTAAAGTAATATGTCAGAACAATTGATTTTGAAATCACTAAGTAGCCAGGGTGTCGCTACGATTACACTTAATCGCCCAAATATTTTTAACGGTTATAATGAAGAGTTTCTCATACAACTTCAGGGAACAATTAGTGAATTGGAATCGGATACTTCTGTTCGGGTGATTACGTTACGGGGCGCAGGAAAGCATTTTTCTGCTGGTGCCGACGTGAATTGGTTTAAAGAGCTAGCCATATCTACGCCCGAGGTGCAATTAGCTGCGGCCCGACTGAGTACGGGTGTCATGAGGGCCTTGAATAATTGTAAAGTACCGACCATTGCTATGATACATAACGCCTGTTTTGGTGGAGGGACCGGGTATGCTGCTGCATGCGATATCGTTATAGCTTCTGAAGATGCGCGATTTGCTATTACTGAAGTCAGGGTTGGGAT
>Ga0315339_1003645_pt1 | contig 10679 bp, 11 predicted proteins | sample ASW17metaG_FD_204514 | JGI IMG/M metagenome (GOLD analysis project Ga0315339, IMG submission 204514) | Ammonia-oxidizing marine archaeal communities from Pacific Ocean, United States - ASW #17 | ecosystem: Environmental > Aquatic > Marine > Oceanic | place: USA: California | collected 2016-12-05
ACATCGAGCCGGGCAGTCCGTGGGAGAACGGCTACATCGAATCATTCAATGGCAAGCTGCGCGACGAGCTGCTCAACCTGGAGATCTTCGACACGCTCTACGAGGCTCAGGTACTGATCGAGCGTTGACGAATGGAGTACAACACGCGATGGCCGCATAGTTCCTTGGGCTATCGGCCACCGACACCGGAGGCATTCGAGCCGTTTTCAGCGAGCTACGGGGCTCCGCCCCTGCGCCCGCCGAAAACGACCCAGGTCATAACTTAGAAAGTGGTGCAACTTGTGGGGGCAGGTCAGAACCAGCGCCTGGTCTCGTTCGAGCAAGGCCAGGTCACCTTCCGTTGGCGCGATTCGGCCCATGGCAATCAGCAACGACTGTTGACGCTCACGCTTTACGAGTTCTTGCGCCGCTTTCTGTTGCATGTGCTGCCCAGCGGCTTCCACCGCATTCGCTATTACGGCTTCTTGACCAACTCGAAATGCGGCGTCCTGTTACCGCTGTGCCGCCGGCTCATTGCTCGCGTCCGTCCCTCCCGCACGATCTCGGACGGCGACGGCGAACCCGCTCGGACCGGCTGGAGCTGTCCTCGTTGCGGCGGGCCGATGCGGCTCTCCAAGCGCTTCAGCGCAGCGGAGCTGCGCATCCACTCGCCATCCTCTCTCGCCGCTGCCTGATGCCACGTCCCTCTCCATCTCGATCCACTCGGCCGCTTCGGCGCGAACCGTCCTCGTGCGCCTTGTCGAGTTCTCGCGACCTGTTCGGCTCATTCCGGCTGCTGGGGCAGAAGCAAAAACGCTCCGTTCCTCGTCTCCCCACCGCTCCCCAGCCAGCTCTCCAACCCCTCGATCGCCTTCGAACCGCTACCAGTCTCTCCTCACCGCCTTTAACCAATCCGATTCAAAACCCATAGACCTGCAGCCCTCCTCGAACGGCTCCCTTCATATCGTTGTAAACGCAAGCGACTCCCTCTGCCCTCTCGCAGCGCCCTTCTGCTCGGGTCGCCTGCGTTACAACACTCTGATATCCCAACAGTAATCCGCGAACGAACCGCTATGTTGCTTGTTCGCAGGGCTCAGCGCTGCTCCCTGCTGCAAGATCCTTGATCGCAGTTCAGGCAAATAGGACGGGGGAGATGGACGAACTGTTCGCTCCAGATCCCACAGACCGTGCTTCGACGAAAGTGAACCGCTCAATGGAACATGAGTTTCGCAGGTCGCTGTGGTGCAACCCTACCGCCGCGAGTAGGGCTAGGACTCCGCCCGGACGCTCCCTCAGTCGTGGAGGCTAACGGCGGCTCAGCCGCGAGTGAGAGCGCCATGGATGCCCAACTCGTCCCAGCAGCGGAGATCCACTGGTCGTGGCCGTAGGGGAACCCGCTTTCAAAGTACGGCTGCACCGGAAACGACCTTGTCTTCACATGCCATGACCCATCGCGTGCCTGCGTACGGAGGAGGTGCCGCAAACCCTTCTGATAGACCTCGTCCTCGGTTTTCATCTCGCCGCCCAGATGAAGCGCATAGAGGGCCTCACCGGTAGCATACGCGTCGCTTCCCATGGTTGGTAGCTGCGGCCAGCCGCCATCATCGCGTTGCGTTCCGGACAGATCGCCGGCCGACTTCTTGATCACTGCCCCGTCGCCTCCCGCCCACTTCAACCCGAGTAGGTGGAAAGCTCGTTCTTGCGTCGTCACGGGATGCGCGGACTCAAGCCACGCAGCGGCTCGGGCTAGACGTTCTTCTGTATCCCTCTTCTCTGTGAGAGGCGAATAATGTTGTAGGGCCTTTATCACCATCGCGGTGGTGATGTAAGCGTCGTAGGTCAGCGGAGGACGGTTGCCTGTGGTGGACCAGTGCCCCTCGGGCGATTGGTGCAACTTGAGGTAGTGCACGAGGGAATCAGTGTACTCGTCGGCCGGCCTGTGGTTGGCCGCGAAACCGAACATCTCATAGCCGATGCTGTTGGGACTAAACGCCGTCATGTTCATCGTGCGTTCAGGGCTTCGCTCAAGGAGTTCCAACGGAATCTGCGTAAGCACTTTCGGCGCCGGGATGCCTCGCTCTCGCGCCAAGGCCACGGCTGCGGACGGCAGGTATTGGTTGTGGCACGAGTTACAGCCTCCCTTCCTGACAAACTGTGGGCTTTGCTTCTCCAGCAGCGCGATCGCCTTCTCTACGGCATCGGGAATGGATTGCTCACCGGAAGAAAGGGGCGCCTCAAGGGCGACGCCTCCGCTCATGCGCTGCTTTTCTGAAACACCCAACAGACGGGCTACCTGGTTGTCGCCACGCTTACCTGCGAGGGTCCGAGGAGTTTCGCCCTCTCCGCTGACCTCGGTGTCGGCGCCTTTGTCGAGTAGCGTCCTGACGATCCCAGCGGGCATGGCCTCCGAGTACGCCGCCCACATCAAGGGAGAATAGCCCCGGTAGTCCTGCCCGTCCGGCTCAGCCCCATGTTCCAGCAATACATCGGCAATTCCTTCCACTCCCTGCTGAGCGGCCACAGCTAGAGCGGTCTGACTACGCTTCGTCCGAGCCTTGACATCAGCACCATTCTCGATCAACAGTTGGACAGCCTCGAGGTTGCGGCTGCGCGTCGCGTCCGTCAGTGTCCCGGCGCCGCTGCTGCTAAAGGCCGTTGCATCGGCCTTCTTGGCAAGCAGGAGTTCCATCGCCGTCACATCTCCGTCGCGGGCTGCGGCCATCAACGGCGTACGACCGTTCATGGTGGCAATGTTGGGATCGGCTCCCTTGTCCAGCAGCAGCCATAGCACCGAGTGGCTGTCTCGACGGCGGGAAGCGAGATACAACGGTGTGCTGCCGTTCTGGGTTCTGGCGTTGATCTCCGCGCCTCCTTCGAGCAACAGGGCTGTCTTTTCGTCGCTTCGTACGGCCCAGTGTAGGGGCGTCCCATCGAGGCGGTTCTTGGCGTTACTGTCGGCGCCTCTGTCCAACAAGAACTTCAACGTCTTGATGTCCCCAAACCCGGCGGCATGATGCAGCAGCGTTGAGTCACTCTGATCTCTGCCTTTGATGAGCTCAAGATCGTCACGCAGCATCTTCTTCACAACCGTGTACTTCTGGTCACGGACCGCTGTAATCAGCACCTTGAGTTTGGGGTCGAGAGGCTTTGGGGATTCCTGCGGCTCCAACTCGATATCACCCCACTCCGCGCCTTGATCAATCCACGCGCGCAGAATTCCGATGTCGTCTGCATCTAACGGACCGGTCGGCGGCATCTGCATCCCGCCATCTCCGCTCACCAAACGGAGGATCAGCTTGCTGTCGGCGCTCTTGCCCGCAATGATGACGGGACCGTAGTCACCACCCCGCAATGCGTTCTGCCGTTTGTCGAGGCGAAGGCCTGACTGTTGCTGCTTGGTGCCATGGCACACATGGCATTTTGTGGCCAAAAGCGGCTTCACGTGTTGATCAAAGTCCACCTGCATGTCAGCAGGCGGTGGCAGCTCGCTGCCGAAGAGCATCGTTAGCGGCACGCCCAGGCATAAAAAAAGTGCGGCTCCGGTTGTTCTCATCGTCCGATCCTTTCCAAAAGCGTTGCGTGACTGCTGTTGGCGTATGGCCACGGGGGGGGGGGGCCGAGTTCAGTTTCTGCTGGCGCCATTGTACTCACACCTGCGGCGGCACACAACAGATTTCGTTAAGAGCCTTCGGACGAATGGGTTATTGGCTGGGTGCCCGACCAGAGTCCACAGTGTTTCTCCGAGACGTCATGAAGTCTCAAGTGCCGGATTCGGAGTGCGAACGCAATATGATCGGGACAGGGGGAGGCCTCATGGCTCCCCCCTCCCACACCACCGGGCATACGGGTCCGTACCACGGCGGTTCGGACGAGTTAAGCGTTCGAAGTGACGGACACTCGGGGAAGACCGAGCGAGTCGAAATAGGCATTGGGCAGCGCTTGCTGGACCGCCGGGTGCCGTGACATCGACCAGAAACCAGTGGGTGAACCGGCAGCTACTGCCGCAGCGAAGTGCGCCAGCCCGAACTGCCTTAGATTGACGTATCGAGTCTGCCCGTTTCCCCATTGTCTCCAGATCATCATGCGCAACCTCCGACGAATCCGCGCATCCAGTGCGTTGAGCACCAGCGGGTCCTGGCTGAAGCCAAAGTAGCTTCGCCAGCCAAGCAGATACGGCCTCAACGAGCCGATCATCCGCTCGATACTGATCCCGCGTGTCCTGCTCGTCAGTTCTCGTACTCGCGCCTGAAACCTTTGCAACGCCTGCGGCGATATCAATCGCCGAGGTTCCGCACCAGTCGTTACGCGAAAGCCCAGGAACTTTCGATCGTCAGGTCGAGCCACCGCACTCTTCGATTCGTTGACCCTGAGCCGTAGCTTCTTTGTCAGAAACTTGGAGACGCTGAACATCACTCTTTCGCCCGCCCGACGACTGCGAACGTAGATGTTGCAGTCATCGGCGTAGCGGCAGAATCGATGGCCGCGCCGTTCCAACTCCCGGTCTAAATCATCGAGTACGAGATTCGACAGCAACGGAGACAATGGCCCGCCTTGCGGCGTGCCTTCATCCACAGGACTCACCAGCCCGTCTTCCATCACTCCGGCTGTTAGAAACGCCCGAATGAGTTTCAGCAATCGCTTGTCGGTGACACGTTGGGCGACACGAGCCATCAGCAGGTCATGGTTCACTCGATCAAAGAATTTCTCCAGATCGATGTCTACTACCCACTGGTAGCCCTCGGCGATGTAGGCTTGCGCCTGCGCCACCGCCTGATGCGCTGAGCGTCCCGGACGAAAGCCATAGCTGTGATCGGAAAACGTCGTGTCCCAGCGCTTCTGCAGAACCTGCAATACCGCCTGCTGGATCAGTCGGTCGAGCACCGTAGGGATGCCCAACTTCCTGACCCCGCCGCTGGGCCTCGGGATTTCCACCCTTCGCACCGGTTGCGGCTTGTACGTTCCTCGAAGCAACTGTTCCCGAATGGCCGGCCAGTGCTCGCATAGGTCGTCCCAGGTCTCGCCGATGGTTCTGCCATCAACGCCCGGACTTCCCTTGTTACCCTGGACTTGTTTCCAAGCCTTTACGAGATTCTCTCGCTCGCACACCTCCTCGATCAGTCGTTCTTCTCTCGCCGGGCTTTCGGTCTCTCGTTTCACCGCAGACGGTTCGGTCCCTTGTTGAGCGCACCTCGGGGCTTCACCCTTTGGCGCGTCCCTGAAGGCCAGTTGTTGCTGGATTTTCTGCCGCTGTCCGTCCATGAGTTGCGAGTCCTACTTGCCGCTCTCTTCCGTTCGGGCCTTCGACCATCGTTCTCGGCTCGGCCTATCTGTTGGCTCCGTCTTTCGACTTGCGGAGTGCCTCCCGAGCCTCACCGACTGCATGGCCTACTTTGCCTTCTGCTGACTTCTGCGTTTCGATTAGGTCGCCTCACGGCTTCCTCAGTACCGAAACTCAGGACGGAACGCAGACCTCCCGGGGTAAGTCTGACCGCCTTCGCCGCACACCTGCCGGATCTACAGCCCTGGCCCTTGATGGATCTGGACTTCGCGATCCGTTGTCCGCTCGTCCGACCAAGGATGCCTCTTATCCGGTTTCTGTTCGTCAGGTCGCGGTTTTGTTCCACGCTTCCTCCAGACCCCGCCTCACGGCGACGCCCTTGCGCTTCCCTAGCACTTCGTCTCCATCGGACTGTGCAGAGGACTTTCACCTCCAAGCTGTCAAACATGCCCGGCACACAACGCAGCCGCTTCGCGGCAGACGCTTCGCGTGGTAGGATTTGGCAGGGCAACTGCTGATGCGGTCGATCAAACTTGGAGTAGCTACCGTAGCCCTTTCCCAGTTCGCGGGGCGACGACAGCGCACCGCGCCGAACGAGTTGGGATACAAAACCCATAAGAGCAATTGCCCTGCCAAATAGGGCCGCTGTCTTCATATCGTTGTATCGCAAGCGCTTACTTCAGCGTAGGGTCGAGCCTCTCTGCTCCCGGCGCCTGCGATACAACACTCTGATATCTCAACACCTTTCCGCTCACGAGCTCTATGTCGTTTGTTTCGTGGGCATTAACGTCCGGGCACTACTTCTTTAACATCGCTACAAGTGCTGGACCTAGGTGAGATGACGGCTTATGGTCGGGAGTAAGGTTGGGACACCAAGGAGGTGTCCCATGACACGTTTATGCCGGGAGATGCTTGAGGAGCTCGAGCCAGGCTCCCCGAGTCGATCACCCCGACTCCATCACCATCGGGACGCTTGGCTAAGGCGAGCAGCCGCTCACACTGTAGACCGGCCCGTCGTCCGTGGCCGTGGCCTTCTTGTTGTGCGGCACTTCGACCTGGAAGGACGCTGTACCTGAGTTACCGCCGGCGTCACTCACCGCGACGTGGATGGTAAGGGTGGCGCGGGCCGCCCGGGCGGCGCCCACACCGATCCTCTGTTAGTTGCCGACGAGGGCCACCCAATCCAGCATGGCGCTGTTCGAGCAGCCGGCCGTGTCGATGGTCGTGAAGCTCAGACCCGGTCCGTTGCCGTTGCCCTTCGTGATCGTGTCGAAGATGGTGTCTCTGTCGATCAAGGCCCAGCGGTTGGGCTTGAGACCCTGGCTCGGAACCGTCACCTCGGGAATGAACGTACCCACGTAGAAGTCCTCGCCATCCGCCACGGCGTCGTTGTCGTCGTCCGGATCACAGGCATCGCCCTGACCGTCCCCATCGAAGTCGTCTTGATCAGGATTGGCCGTTAGCGGGCAGTTGTCGTCCGTGTCGGGGCGCCGTGCTGCATCCCCGCCTAAGGCGTCCCGACATCTCGGGAGGGGGGGGTTGCATTTTCACCACGGACTGCTAGGGTATGGCTGCCCCTCCCGCGCAGCTTTGGATTGCCCCTTCCTGTTGACCCGTAATGATCCCGGCTTGCTTGAGATCGTTCATCAAATGGGCGACTGCGCTCGTGAAGCCCCCGGGGTTGGTTGCGCCAGCCACCAGGTCGGCGATGAGGTCTGAGAAGCTGCAACCGTTCCCCAACAGCGTGTTGGGCACGCCTGAATCGCAGCCATCGATCACTACCGTGGGAGCCTGGTCGGAGTCCGCACACTGATCCAGTTCGTCGGGGATGCCGTCGTTGTCGTCGTCGGGATCGCAAACGTCGCCCGCCCCGTCACCGTCACCATCGACCTGCGGATCGGAGCAGCCCACAGCGTCCACCGGGGCACCGCCCGCAGTGCCGGGGCAGAGGTCGCTGCTGTCCGGCACGCTGTCACCGTCGGTATCCACGGGGCCGCCAGAACCGACGTACTTGGCCACAAAGATGTCAAAAATGCCCGCGCTGGTCAGGGTGGTTTCGTTGGTCTCCCCCGGGCCAAAGGTGGCCGGATCCCGGAAGCGACCCGTCACATAGTTATTGCCCGAACCATCCACCCCAATGTCTCTGCCCAAGTCAACACCTGTGCCGCCGGCCCGCTTGGCCCACGCGAGGTCCTGGGCCCGCAGTGCCGGGCTCATCGGCAGGCTAAAGCAGAGGCTGAGCGCAGCTATCAGAAGAGATCTGGCTTTTTGCCGGTACGTCGTCCCTGGCATCGGCCACGCCCACCTCCCCACCCAGAGTGTACCTGCGCCTGCGGCGGGCCTGCGGTCCTCGCTGTTGTCCTCCCGATGGCGTGTCCGCCGATCCTTAGATCCTACGGCCGTGTCCTGCAAGCGATCGCTTTTGTGCATCCTCGACTCCTGGTGCTTGGTTTTGTGTGTGTCGCGTTTTTCTGGCTGTCGAGCGTCTCCAGTAGGCTGGGGTCGACAGTATCGGCCCATTCTCAACCGCAATTGGATTGCGTCGCGGCCGGGTAAGCGCACCACATCCTAGCTACCATGATCACAACCGCGATTAAAGTGCTAGTGGACTGTCTCAAAGTAATCTTGCATATAGGGAAGAGTCCCGCGTCAACCGTCGCCTCTTCCGGGTGGAGTAATGGTTGTTCTTCGCCGGGTGAGGGTGTAGACTGGTGCCGTCAGAGAAGCCAAATCGGAAATCCTCGCTAATGATTGACATACATCACTAGAAACGGAAAGATTCCTTGAGAGCGATGACGACAAACCGAACGCTTTCCGGCCTGTGCTCTTTCGGTATCTGCACGGCGGTCTTGTTAGGAGAGCTCCTAGCCGCGCAGGAACCTCCGCGCCGGGCATCGAAGATCACCCGCGTAGAGACGATCACTTTGCGTCATCCATGGGGACCGCTCGAAGACGGCAAGACGAGAGACTTCGGGCTGGTGCTTGTCCACGCCGACAACGGCTTGTATGGGATCAGCCGAGGCGGCAGCAGAAGGCTCATCGAGGAGGAACTGGCTCCGCTGCTTGTTGGCCAGGACCCTCGCAGAATCGCGAAACTCTGGGAGGACATGTATGAGGTGGCGTGGCGCTTCCGCGGGCCAGGGCGCTCGGCCATGGGTTCGATCGGTGCGCTCGACATCGCCCTGTGGGACCTCTACGGCAAGTCGATCGGCGAGCCGGTGTGGCGACTACTCGGCGGCTATCGTGACCGCGTGCCAGTCTATGCGGACGGCATCGGCTACTACGATCAGTCGCCTGAGGAGATGGCGGACCTCGTCAAGAAGCATGCCGACCTGGGGTATAGCATCGTCAAATTCCATACGACCCATCGGGATTTCGAGGGAGCGGTACAAAAGGTGAAGCTCTCCCGCGAACGAGTCGGCCCGGACATTCGGCTGATGATTGACATGTTTGGTATGTGGGATGGGCCGCAGGCTGCCTCACTGGCCAAACAGTTCGCACCCTACAACCTGTACTTGATTGAAGAGCCGGTCGGCGGTGACGACCTGCTCGCCTACTACCGCATGGTCGGCGCAAGCACCGACGCCCTGCTCGCCGGCGGCGAGGGAGAGGGGACGCTCTACGGCGTGCGTGAGCTGATCACCCAAGGCGGTCTGGAAGTTATCCAGAGCGACATCCTGACCGGCGGCGGCTACACCGGGCAACTGCGAATCGCTGCTCTGGCGGAAGCCCATCACGCGAAGGTCGCGCCACACGGCGCGCAGTATCCCGATCTCAACTGCCATCTCGTCGCCGCGATTCCCAACGGCCTGATGATCCCAGCGTGCCCTCGGACCGAGCCGTATCAGATCTGGTCCAAGCTCTACAGCCCACCGTTACGAGTCGTGGGCGGCTATATCCAGATGACGGAGAAGCCCGGCGTGGGATTGGAGTTGGATTGGGACTTCGTGAACCTCTATCGGGTTGAATAGGCGACGAGGCGTGCGAAGCTGACCGAACCTGCTCCTGTAGTGTGGCACGACTTCGGCTCAGAAGTCTTCCTTGCTGTTGAAATAGCCGAATAGATCCACCCTGACTGCGAAAGGTTGATCCAGCTGCAGAGATGTGACTCTGCGCTCCAAAAAGCTACATCTTGAGACGACAAACGATGCCAATGTCATCGCAGTACCACATCGTCCGTTCGCGAATGGACATGCCGTGTGGCAGCGGGTCAGAATCCCCGAGCTGAATCTTCTCGATGATCTCGCCTGAGTCCGGATCGTGCTTGAAGAAGGCGTTCAAGTTGCTGTCGGTGCACCACAGCCAGCGGCCTTCCCAGCCAATGCCGTGCGGGCGATTGCCCGCCGTCGGGAACTGATGCTCGACCACCCACGACTTCGGTTCGATGCGATAGATCATTCGCGAGGGGGGCACAGCCGCCCAGAGCCTTCCCTCTCACCATTCGAGCCCGTGCGCGCCGGTTCCCATCCGCGGTGCCGAACTCGGTCCGCGACTCCGCTCCGGACGGGAGGCTACTGGCGGTGGTAGGAGCGGACTACGGCGTCCCGGAGCGTCGTTCGGCATCCGGTAGATCACGCCCGCACAGGGAGTGTAGAACTCGGCCAGCGTTTCTCCGGTCTTGGCATCGGAGCGAATAATCTTGCGGTTGTAGGTCGAGCCGATTCAGATCGCTTCGCCATCGAAGGTGATGCCGCTGCCTCGGTCTGAGTCCGTATGGAGGTCGCGCAGCACCCTACCGTCCTCGAAGCTCACTAAGTAGGCGTGATTGTTTCCCTGGTCTAGGATCCACAAACCTTCGTCGGTCGCTTGCAGTCCGTTGGGTTTCGGACCGGGCGAGTCGAAGACCTTCTCGACGCGGGCTCCTCGGATCTTGATCTTCTCCCTTCTCCCATGCCGGCGCCGCCGCAGCAAGCGCCAGGAAGCTTCGTCTCAGCATGCGATTCTCCTTGGCCACAGCGATGACAGTGGAGCGGCCGTCGCCCTCCGGTCCGAGACCTGGACGCCGCTGCAGGTTTATGATCGGTGATCTCTTAGCGCGAGATGGTCTAGTCGGTCATCGACGGCTCGATTGTACCGCCACTCAACGGCTCTCAGGAAAGGAGCGACGGTCGGCCCACTTCGGTCGCCACTCCAAGAGGTCAGATCGAGGCGCCAAACCCCGTGCAACATACACACGAGTCTTCGGGGCCGTTGAGGGATCCAACCCGGTGAAAAGAGATCGAACATTTTCTAGCTGGGTAGGTACGATCCTTCGACTGCATTCGGAGAATCCTCTACCGTCCCTGCCACACGGGTCCCCGGCCTGTCTCCTCCCAAACACTTCGAAACTGCTGGCTGCCATCGTCATCCCAATGGTCGGTCAGAACAGCATTGCCGTATCCCGGTACCGGTCCGGGCAGGTCTGAAGAGCCAGTGCTCAGGG
>Ga0315339_1003646_pt1 | contig 10679 bp, 11 predicted proteins | sample ASW17metaG_FD_204514 | JGI IMG/M metagenome (GOLD analysis project Ga0315339, IMG submission 204514) | Ammonia-oxidizing marine archaeal communities from Pacific Ocean, United States - ASW #17 | ecosystem: Environmental > Aquatic > Marine > Oceanic | place: USA: California | collected 2016-12-05
GTTGCGCGCGGATTCGTAGCCAGCGGCGCTCGAACTCCACTCGATCAGGCGTAACGCCGCGCTGCGCTGCGCAGGGCCAAGTTCATCGAGCAGCAAACCGTGGCGCATCAGGTAAGTATGCATGTTGTGCCAGGACTGCCAGGCGCGGTCGTCGATGTCAAAAGTCACATCGCTCCATTGTTCCCTCGCTAGCGAGGTCCTGAAGGCGTTTGCCGCATTGACGATAGGTTTCACCGAAACACCGGATATTATGATCGGAAAAAGCCCTTCAGCCAGAACCCCACCGGCTGATATGCCTGAGAAATCTTCTGCAAGGGAAGCCTGTGCCCTGTCAAAGAATTTCTGTCTCCGGGAGCGCGCGGGCTCCGGCAAACTCGAGAAGGGCGTAAAGCGCGTGGCCGAGGCCCCGCTAGAAGGGCGGATATTCCGGGCGGTGTCGTTGTCCATGGTGTCCTCCGGTTTTGCGCGGAATTGCGAAGACTACACGGTTTCCCGAGGGCCCTGCGACCCCGGCCGACGGCGCTGTCCGCTTCAGCCGCAAAACGGGCCGCCAAATCACTGAAGGTCCGCTTTCGGGGGAGGAGTGGAAGTGATCCGTGAGGCCGTCTAGGTCCATGTGTCGCCAATTTTAGATCCAAGCGCGTTGGCCGAATTGTGCCAGCTGGCAGCCTGGGTTTGGCGATTTCGGGCAATTTGGAATCTGGTTCGAATTGGACTGACAGCATACTCGCGCATCATTCGGTCGCCGGCGTGTACGCCTTCAGAAAGGTGTGGACGTGCCGCAGGGCGAGGTCGACATGGCCCGAAGGCTCCCGCCAGGGATAGAGGCAGACCTGGGCGTTGGGCGCGAGGCGCGCCGCCTCCATCGCGGTTGCATAGGGGTGGGCCGCCACGTCGTCTGGCATGATCAGGATCGGAATGTCGCAGGCGCGCACGAAATCCCGGCTGACGGTGAAGACGAAATCGGGATTGGCACGGTACATATTGTGCAGGAACTGCGCCACCATATCCCGGGAAAGGTCGCGGCGGCTCTCCAGCAGCCCGGGCGCCTATCCATCGATATTGTTCTGGTAGAATAGATCGGGCCGCTCCGCACGGAAGCCGCTCGGATGCGCGAGGATGGCGGCCATGACCCGCCCCGGCGCCCGGCGGATCAGGTTCCAGATCAGCGGACCGCCGATACAGAAGCCGGTCACGACGAACTTATCTATTCCAAGGTGGTCCATCAGGGCGAGCTGGTCGTCGGTATTGGCGTCCCAGGGCCGCTCGACCTCCAGGGGGCCGGTGGTGCCGCCGCCATAGGCGTTGCGGATGTCGAGCGCGACGCAGCGATGGGTAATGGTGAACGCGACCAGTGGATTGAACGATTTGTCGCTGGTCAATTTCTCGACCGTGGCGTTCAGGCCGCCGCCCGGAATGACCAGCATCGGGAAGCCGGAGCCCGCCTCTTCATATCGAATACGAACCGGTCCGTTTTCGAAAATAGGCATGAAAATACTCCCCTTGACCGGACATGTTAGGCGCTGCCACCCGCCCTTGACAAGCCGCATGACCTTGGCGGGGAATAGCGGCGCGGTGTAGACAACGGCGGCCCATAGCCTCAGCGGATGCGATATCCCTTTCGCTAATTCAACAGTTCGCCCTAGGTCACCTTCAGACATTTTGAGCGTCGTGGGCGACTTCTCCGTTGCCTCCAATAGCGAAAGTCTTGGGTCAGATGTTGGAAGCGAGCGTTTGGGATTTTGAGTCGCACCGGGCGCGCCAGCTCTTCAAATAAGTCCCGCGTTGCCGGCGGCGAGCCAGAGGATGCGCAAAGCCAGCCCGGTGAGGACGACCCGAAACACTTGCCGGAACGCATGCTCGGGCATGTGGTTGAGCACTCGGCTGCCCACTAGGTTGCCCATAGCCGCCGTGGCGACCATGGCCACCATCAGGGGCAGATACGGCGCCAGCGTCGCGCCGAGCAACCCAAAGGCTACCATCTTGCACAGATGAACGAGCCCCATCACCGCCGAGAATGTCCCCATAACCTCGCGCCGGTCGGTGCAGGCAGCGGCGACAAACGGCCCTACCAGGGCACCCACGGCGCTTACGAAAATGCCGACGAATGTGGCGGTGAAACCGATAAGACCGAAGCGGCCACGGAGCGATCCCGTACTGGCAATTTTAGGCATCCATGTGAAGACGATGATGAAGACGCCCAGGATGAACTGCAGCGTCGCAGTCGGCAGGGTCACGAATATCTGGCCGCCGGCGATCGCACCAAGCGTTGCGCCTATGAAGAAGGGCAGCAGGGCTGCCTTAAGAACATACCGCCTTAGGATGGCGACCCGACTGACGTTGTCGCCAAGCATCACGACCGTGTGCAACGGGATCAGAACCGAGGGCGGAAAAACCAGCGCGAGAATGCCAAGCAGAAGCAAGCCCCCCGCCGACCCGGTTACCGCGGTGATGAAGGCAGCGCCAAACGACGTCAGCGCCAGCCCGATGAAGATCAGACCATCCATGTCAGGGACACCTAGAAAATCGGTTTCCATAATGGGTCAGGCCATCCGGATCATGCTGTGGCGTCCTGGTTATGCGCGTTATTGTCGAAATTTCATGCGCAGGTGGGGAGGGTGTCTTTCGATATCACATGACCGCCGCGGATCGTAAACGGAAATCCGGTGGCGGCGTTTTCATATCCGCTACACATTTCGGAAACGGACAAAAACTGCCCAAATGCTAACCGGGATCAGGTTGTTCCCAGTGATCCGCGGCTTTGTCGTCTTCTTCGCGGGCTGCCACCCATTTTTTTCCGCTTTGGGTGTCCTCGAGCTTCCAGAAGGGCGCCTTGGTCTTGAGCCAGTCGATCAGGAATTCGCAGGATTTCAGCGACGCCTCCCGGTGAGACGACGTGGTAACCACCATGACGATACGATCGCCGGGCAACAGCTGGCCATAACGGTGGATGATTAGCAAATCGTGCAGCGGCCAGCGCTGCCGAGCTTCCGCTTCCAGCTTTTCGAGCTGGCGTTCGGTCATGCCCGGGTAATGTTCCAGCGTCATTGAAGAGATTTTTGATTCACCGGCGATATCGCGCACCAGCCCGACAAAACAGGCGAGGCCACCGATTGACGTATCGTCTTTGGTCATCCGGCTGATTTCTTCACCGATGTCGAAATCCTCGCACTGGACTTTGATCACGCCGCCTATCCCCCGGTCATCGGTGGGAAAAGTGCCACCTCGTCATTGGCGGCGATGGAGGTATCCATTTCAGCCATTTCCTGATTAACCGCTACCCGGATGACCGACAGATCCTCCAGGGCCTCTGAATGGACGTCGCCGCGGTCCTGCAGCCAGTCTATTAGGGAGCGTACATCGCTGATGCCGGCTGGCAGCTCGATTTCCTCGCCACTGATGCCGATTTTGGCGCGAACCCATCCGAAATAGAGTAGCTGCATCAACTAACCTCACTGAACGGCAGAAAATCCACCATGGTACCGGGCTCCAGCCGGGTCAAGTCTTCGGGCAACTCGACCAGACCGTCGGCGCCTACCATGGACGATAAAATACCGGCGCCATCGCGCGGAAATTTCAGCGCCTGCAATTCTCCTTCTGGTCCTGGCACCAGCGTCGCCCGCAGCCACTCGCGCCGGTCGGCTTTTTTATTATAGGTAAAATCGACCGGCACGCGAAAAAAAGTGGGTTCTATATCCCGGCAGCCGCCGAGCAATTGCAGCGCCGGGCGGGCAAACCGCATGAACGTCACCATGACGGCGACCGGATTTCCCGGCAAGCCGATAAACGGTACTCGGTCCAGCTGGCCGAGCGCGATGGGCCGGCCCGGCCGGATGGCAAGCCGCCAAAAATGGAGACTACCCAAGGCCTCGACGGCGGCGCGAACATGGTCTTCTTCACCGGTCGATACGCCAGCTGACGTCATGATGACGTCATGCTCGTCAATCGCGTTCCTCAGGGCCGCCAATATGGGTTCATAACGGTCTTCCAGAATGCCCAGATCGTCGACAACGCAGCCGAGATTTTCCAGCAGGGCGGCAATGGCATAGCGGTTGGAATCAAAAATGCCCCCGGCCGGTAACTCGTCGCCTAGGTCGTGGACTTCGTCACCCGTTGAAAACAGGGCGACACGCAATTTGCAATAAACCGGCAAATCGTTGCACCCGATTGAGGCGGCAAGACCGATTTCCTGTGGCCGCAGCTTCCGGCCCTGTGACAGGATGGTACTGTCGGCCTCAATGTCTTCGCCGGCGAAACGCCGGTTTGCACCCCGCCTGATCCCGGCCGGGATGGTCACCCTGTCGCCGTCGAGGCGGCAATCTTCCTGCATGAGGACTGTATCGGCGCCGCTGGGCATCGGCGCGCCGGTGAATATTCGATAGGCCTCACCGCATTTTGCTGGTCGTCCAAGCGGGTGCCCGGCGGCGATGCGGTCCGCCACCGGCAGAATTGTTTCTCCTGTCGCATTCAGATCGTCAAAGATAACCGCGAACCCATCGACCGCCGCATTGTCATGCGGGGGGACCGCGCGATCAGCGACGATGTTTCTAGCAAGGATGCGGCCCGCGGCCGCGCGCAGTGGCACGATCTCTGTCCCGACGACGACCGAGAGCCGGTCCCGTAATGCTCCAAGCGCTGTTTCCGTCTTCATCAACGGATCGCCAAAGGCAAAACAATCGTCGGAAAGCTGGGCCATGTTCAGGGCGCGCCCTCGGCCGAGGCGGTTGCCAGGCCACAATGGTCGAGAATGAAGGCGGCGATCGCACCCGTATCCGCCAGATCAAGAAGCGGGATTTTGACCGGCGACATGGGTGTGTCGCTGGCCACCGCGACAATATGGCGGTCCCCGCCATACAGAAAGGGTTTGCCGAGACTGCTGCGGTGGACTTCCAGCTTAGGGTGCGGGTAGGTCTTGAACCCTTCAACCAGGACAAGATCGACGTCGGTCATGCGTGCGACCGATTGTGCTAGGTCGGGTTCCGTGGGTTCCCTGTTTTCGTGCATCAACGCCCAGCGGTTCTCGGATAAAACCATGACTTCGTACGCACCAGCTTGTCGATGGGTGTATGAATCCTTGCCGGGCTGATCGACATCGAAACGATGATGCGCATGTTTGATGGTGGATACAAGGCGCCCGCCCTGGGTGAGTTCGGGCAAAAGGCGGGCAAGCAGGCTGGTTTTTCCGCTGCCGCTCCAGCCTGCCAGACCAAATATCTTCATTGGCGCCATCTTGTTTGCATGGGCATGAAGAGTCCGCTAACCGTCATCCCGTGCGTCATCGTCCGGAACCGAGTTGTCGTCTGTCTCGCCCGTGATGTGATACAGGCTTGCACGCAAATAGTCATAACCGGTGATCAGCGTCAACACGGCTGCCGCCCACAGTCCCCATTCGCCGATCAGCCGTGTGGGAAGGGCGTCCGGACCGGAATCCCCTACGATCAGGAAGCCGATGGCAAACATCTGGATCATGGTTTTCCATTTGGCCAAGGTACTGACCGGTACGCTGATTTGAACCCCGGCGAGAAATTCCCGCAAGCCGGAAACCAGAATTTCGCGGCACAGGATTACAACCGCCGGCAAGATTGTCAGGCCGCTGATTTGCCCGAAGCCGGTCGCCATCAGGAGCGCTGATGAAACCAGCAGCTTGTCGGCGACCGGGTCGAGAAATTTGCCAAACGAGGATTGCTGGCCGTAGGCCCGCGCCACATAACCGTCAAAAAAATCGGTTATGGCGGCGATGCCGAAGAGGCCGCAGGCCAAAAATTTTCCCAGGTCCGAATCCAGAAAAAACAGCGCGACGATGCCGGGAATGGCGGCAATTCGAAAGAGCGTCAGCAGATTGGGTAGGCTGGTTAGCATTACAAAATTCCAAAGACGTGACGCCAGCCATTGGTCGTCGTTATTTTCATTCTAACCGCCCACGTTAAAATGGTCATAAATCTTTTTTGCGAGAGGCCCGCTGATGCCGTTTACCGTCTCCAAATCAGCTAGTCCGGCCTCGCTGACGGCGCGGCTGGATCCAAAATGATGAAGCAGCGCCCGTTTACGGGCGCCGCCGATGCCGGGTATTTCATCCAGCGGTGATTGCGCGATGGATTGGCTGCGACGCATGCGATGACTGCCGATGGCGAAGCGGTGCGCTTCATCGCGAAGGCGCTGCAGGTAGTAGAGCACCGGGTCGTTCGGTTTCATGATGAAAGATTGGCGGCCGTTCGTATGAAACCGTTCGCGGCCGGCGTCGCGGTCGGGGCCCTTGGAGATGGCCACCACGGGCACATCATCCACCGCCAGTTCCTCCAGAACGGCCCTGACCGCGCCGAGCTGTCCTATTCCGCCATCGATCAACAGCAGGTCAGGCCAATTGCCCGATTGTCGGTCGGGGTCTTCCTGTAAGGCCCTGCGAAACCGCCGCGTCATGACTTCGCGCATCATGCCATAATCATCGCCGGGCGAAAGATTTTTGTCGTGTATGTTGAATTTACGGTAAGCCCCTTTGATAAAACCTTCCGGGCCGGCGACCACCATGCCGCCCACCGCTTTGGTGCCCGAAATGTGGCTATTGTCGTATACCTCAATTCTCGATGGCGGTCCATCCAGCCCGAACGCTTCGCTGACGCCATCGAGCAGCCTGCGTTGCGCGGCGCTTTCGGCAAGCCGGCGCGCCAGCGCTTCGCGCGCATTCGCCACGGCATGGTCTATCAGCTTTTTCTTGATACCCCGCACCGGACGAGAGACAGCAACCTTGCTATCCGCCCGCACCGCCAGGGCGTCTTCGATCAGCGCTTTACCGGGCACGTTTTCGCTCACTAGCAACAGGGGCGGTGGTTCCTTATCGGCGTAAAACTGGCCGAGAAACGAAGCCAGAACCTGATCATTGGGCAATCCAGCGGTCCGGCTCGGGAAATAGGTTCGGTTACCAAAATTTTGGCCCGCACGGTAGAAAAACACCTGAACACAGCACGTCCCGCCAGCGTCGGCGGCGGCGATGATGTCCGCGTCGCCCAACTTGGCTATATTGACGTCTTGGTGCGCCTGGATTTGCGTCATGGCTTTGATGCGGTCGCGAAATATCGCCGCTGATTCATAAGCCATCGCGTTTGAGGCTTGCTGCATACGGTTGGACAGAGTGTGCTGCATGTTGCGGCTATGACCGGTCAGGAAGTCCCGTGCCTCGCCGACGATGGCGGCGTAATCGTCGCGGCTGATCCGGTCCACACAGGGTGCGGTGCAGCGTTTGATCTGAAATTGCAGACAGGGCCGGGTACGACTATGGAATATACTGTCCGAACAGTTGCGCAGCGGAAAGGCGCGTTGCAAGGCGGCCAGCGTACGGTTGACCGCCCCTGCCGACGCGAACGGGCCGAAATACTCACCTGGGCGGGACCGGGCGCCACGATGTTTGATTAACTGCGGCCAGTCAGAGCCGCCGGTTAGCAGAATATAGGGAAACGATTTGTCGTCGCGAAGCAGGATGTTGAAACGCGGCTTGAGCTTTTTGATCAGATTGCTTTCAAGCAGCAACGCTTCGACCTCGGTGTGGGTATTGATGAATTCGACACTTACCGTGGCGGCTATCATTCTTTGGATGCGGATCGGCAACCGGTTCGGGCGCGTATACGCCGCGACCCGTTTTTTCAGGTTCTTCGCCTTGCCGACATAAAGCGGATTATTCTCGGCATCGATCATGTGGTAAACGCCGGGGCTGCCGCTCAGGGTCTTCAAGGCGGCCGATATCGTAGCCACGCCGCGAACCAGCGACGGTGTGACCGGCACTTCCTCGTCCGCAGTGAGAGCCGGTTCAGACAATTCGATTTCCTGGTTCATTTGATCGCTATCCCGCGACTATCGCACAAATTCCCTCTTCATAGCCTTGTCCACGCGCTCTGTGGATAAGTCTGTCGACATCTTCCGAATCCGGCCATCACACTGTTGCAATCATTGTGTTTCTGCCCGAATGCCCAATTTTTGGGCAAAACTAATGGGGCACTGAAAAATGGCGAGAAAGCTCAGTCTCCCAAATTAACTTCCGTTAAGCATAGTAAATAATTTATGAAATAATGGTCGGTATCCACCGGTAATGGTGGAAGCGCAACGGAAACATGTAGCTGTGTACAAATCAATTGGCGCGGCTCCCAATTTTCCAGCTCACAAGGTTCAGGTGGCTAGCCAAGATTAAAACGCTCAATTTCCACACCAACACTTGATGCATCCGCGAAGACGTCGAGTTTTTCTACCCGCACCTGGACTTTTATTACCCGCGGATTCATCAGGCACCTGTCGGCGACAAGCTCGGCGAGTGATTCAACCAAATTGATATGTCCGGCCGAGACAATTCCGCGGATCGCCGTCACCACGTCCTCGTAGCAGACAACGTCGGCCAACCTGTCTTGTACGGGCTGCTCGGTTTCTACAACTTCCATTTCCAGATTGATCCGTACTCTCTGGCGGCCGTCTTTTTCATGGCGGTGTATGCCGATGAGCGCTGCCAGAACCAGATCCTTCACAAAGACCCGGCGGACCGATTGCCGGACCTGCTGTTGGGGAAGGGGATATAGCGTTTTTGATGATGTGGTCATTGGTGGTTCCTAAAGATACAGCCCGTTGCCGATTATTCCTCTGGATTGCCGCCCGAATTTCGCCAGCCCAGATGCTGCCCGCCATCGAGAACAATCATTTGGCCTGTCATGGCGGGCGCGGCAAGGATAAATCGCACGGCGTCGCAAATTTCTCTAGGATTTGTGCCGCGGCCCAAGGGTGTTGCCCTGCTTTGGCGGGCAAACTGCAGATCATCCTGGCGCGGGCTCGGCAGCGTCGGACCCGGCCCAATGGCGTTGACGCGAATGCGCGGGGCCAACGCCAGGGCGAGCGTCTGGGTCAGGGTCCAAAGCGCCGATTTACTGACCGTATAGGAGATGAAATGAGGCGTCAGGTTCCACACGCGTTCATCTATCATATTGATCACGCAGCCTGTCGCTTCCTCATTGGTATTTGACGCCACCGCCCTGGCGAATTCCTGAATGAGCACGAAGGGCGCACGTAAATTCGTTTCCAGATGCCGGTCCCAGGATTCGCGGGTTGCCGTATCGGCCGTGTCGCGTTCAAATTGGGCCGCGTTGTTGACAAGACAGGTAAGCGGCCCGATCGATTTGGTTGCCTCGGCGATGAGCCCGCCGGTTTCCGTCTCGAGCGCGAGATTGGCGCGAATTGCCGTGGCCCGCCCGCCGTCGGCCTCAATTTCAGCGACCGTCGCCAGCGCTTGGTCCCGCGATCCATGGTGATGGATTGCGACCCCCCAGCCATGGCGGGCGAGATCAAGCGCGATTGCCCGGCCGATACGCCTGGCGGCACCGGTGACAAGCGCATTCCGGATTTGTGGTTCCGTCATGGAGGCAGAATGAAAGATTGGCGCGGTTGTATCAAGGCCCACTCGTAATTGCCGTTATTAGGCCTCCGGGTAGAAGGTGATGCGTTATATAGACCGAGTATAAAAGCAGCAGGCCAGCGCCCTCCGCACGTTGCACACGGCGCCCTGCCATCATAAAGGCAATCAAGATAACGGTAATGGCAGGCAGGTCCCAAAGGTCGTAGGTGATAATGTCCAGTTTGAAGGACAGGGGCGTGACCATGGCGGCAGCGCCGACGATACCCAGTAGATTGAAAATATTACTACCGATGACATCTACTATATGATTCAAAAATTTCCTGCCGAGAATTATGCCCCGCTGACTGATGTAATTTTCCCCGCCGAAACAGATCCGCCGCCCGAACGCCGGCGCGGCGACCGGCGGGCGGAGTGAGCGGTGGTTAGTTCCGACGCCGCTTTGTGGAATCGTTCTTGCGCTGGCCCTTGGTCCGGTACGCCGATTTGCCGCGTTTTCGGGCGTCCACGGCGCGGATGCGGGCGGCGAGGCGTTTGGGGCCGATGGGTTCGGGGCCGGCGATGCCCAGATCGACCTGTTCCAGCCGCTTGATCTCATCGCGCAGCCGCGCCGCTTCCTCGAACTCCAGATCGCCGGCGGCGGCGTGCATTCGTTTATGGAGATGCGCAATATGGATCTTGAGGTTATTGCCCACCAGATGGGGCGTTTCGTCGTCGCCGGTATCGACGGTGTAGTGATCGCCCTCATAGACGCTACCCAGGATATCGCCGATTTCCTTGCGTATACTTTCCGGCGTGATGCCGTTGGCGGCGTTGAAGGCCTGTTGTTTCTCGCGCCGCCGGTTGGTTTCGCCGATCGCGTAGGTCAGCGACTTTGTCATGGTATCGGCATAGAGAATGACGCGGCCATCGATATTGCGCGCGGCGCGGCCGATGGTCTGGACCAGGGATGTGGCCGAGCGCAGGAAACCTTCCTTGTCGGCGTCTAAAATAGCCACCAGGGCGCATTCCGGTATGTCGAGCCCTTCGCGCAGCAAATTGATGCCGATCAGGATGTCGAAGGTGTCCAGCCGCAAATCCCGGATGATTTCGATGCGTTCCAGCGTGTCGATATCGGAATGTAGATAGCGCACGCGCAGCCCGGCTTCCTGCATATATTCGGTCAGATCCTCCGACATACGCTTGGTCAGCGTGGTAACCAGCACGCGCTGGCTTTTTAGCGCGCATTCACGGCATTCATAGAGAAGATCGTCCACCTGATTTTCCACCGGACGGACGATGCAGACCGGATCGATCAGCC
>Ga0315339_1003647_pt1 | contig 10677 bp, 9 predicted proteins | sample ASW17metaG_FD_204514 | JGI IMG/M metagenome (GOLD analysis project Ga0315339, IMG submission 204514) | Ammonia-oxidizing marine archaeal communities from Pacific Ocean, United States - ASW #17 | ecosystem: Environmental > Aquatic > Marine > Oceanic | place: USA: California | collected 2016-12-05
CCTCGGGGCGTTCAACGCCGCTAAGAAGCTCGTCCAGTAATTCCTTGGAAATCGCCATTGTCGTCATGCTCCTTCGTTGGTGAAGCATGGGCCAAATCAGTCATACACAGAAGGTCGGACACTCTCTGATTCAACTGACTTTATGGGGACAAGCCGTACTGTCGGTCAGACCGCCGCCACCGCGATATTCTCGCAACATCAATACTCGGCCACGGTAGCCCCAGCCTTGTTTTGTCACGGGCCGTGCATCACGAAGTCAGGCTGGATATTGGATTGAGCAATCGCCCTTGTGGCATCGACGCGGGCCAAAAACCCGTATCCGGTAATCAATGCAGACGCTATTCCGGCGGAATGCGCGCCCAGAACGTCGGTATGCAATGTGTCTCCGACCATCAAGGTACGACCCGGATCAGCCCCGACTCCTAGATGAGCAAAGGCCAGCTCATATATATTGCGGAACGGTTTGCCAAAGAATCGCGGCTCTATTCCGGTACGGTCGGCGAGGCGATGCGCGAAATACCCAGGCTCATATGAAAACCCGTCTTCGCGTGGGGCAACGATGTCGGGGTTGCCGACCCAGACCGGGCGTGGCCGCTCTATCAGGGATTCCTCCAACATCTTCTGGCGCTCAATCGTCCAGCCCTTGGCGCTCAGCATCACGATGGCATCGGCCTCTCGATAGGCAGCGGGCGCGTCGCCAAGGATTGTGAAATCCAGGCCCGTCAGATCCTCGGTACCAAGGCCCGGTGCCGTGACGATGCCAAAGCGTTGCGCGGATTGCTGGGAAAGCTCTGCCAGCAAGGCCATCCGGCTTGAAACAATATCGTCCTGGGTCATGGCATAGCCAAGACGGTTGTATTTTGCCGCCAACGTATCCAACGTATGGCTGGCGGCATTGGTCAGGATAACAACACGCTTGCCCGCCGCCTGCAGCGCGGCCACGCGTTCGGGTGCGCCGGGAATGGCTGTGTCACCGATGTTGAGAACGCCAAAGGCGTCCAGCAAAAACGTATCGAATTGATCGGCGATATCGGCAAGCGAGCCGACTTGCTGGCAGGCCCCTTGTCTGGTGAACTGCGGCAGCCGATGACGGGCCGCTTCGTAGGCGGCAAAGGCACTTTCTGTGCCTAGCGGCATCAAATGATTGCACCCCGGACTTTTGCAGAAACCCATTCGCTGATCACGACGGCCAGAAGGATCACCAGCAGGATCAGGCTGACCTGAGGCCAAGCCAACACGTTTAGCGAGGCTGATAGTTGCAGCCCGATGCCGCCCGCGCCGACCAGCCCCAAAACGGTGCTTTCGCGGATGTTGATATCCCAGCGAAATACGGCGATGCCTGCGAAAGCCGGTAGGATTTGCGGGACGATGCCGTAGGCCATGACCTGCCAACGGCTGGCACCGGTGGCGGTTATCGCCTCTACCTGGGTTTCGTTGATTTCCTCGATCGCCTCATACAGCAGCTTAGCGCAGAACCCGATGGATCGGATCGCGATGGCGACGACACCGGCAAACACACCGGGGCCGATGATGGCGATCAGCAGCAGTGCCCAGATTAATGAGTTGATTGAGCGGGTCGATACGATAATCAGCAACGCAATCGGCCGGATGAACACCCGTGACGGCGTGGTGTTGCGCGCGGCCAAAAAGGCGACGGGTACGGCGATGCATAGCGAGATCATGGTGCCGAGTGTGGCGATGTTCAGCGTATCCCAGATGGGGCGGCCGAGTTGTGAGATATACGACCAGCGAGGTGGGGTTGCGCGGGTCCAGATGTCATTGGCGATGCGCGGTGCGTCCCAAACAAAGAACCATGTCGTGGCGTTAGATATCTGCTGCCAGCAATACATGAAGATGGCGACGCCGATCAGCCAGATCATCCATTGCTGAACGGATTGGCCGGTGCTGCGGCGACGCCAGATCTGGGTGCCATTTTGGTCTATTACAGGCATTATTGCACCCTCGCGCGGATCAAGCCGGACAGATATTCCAGCGCCATGACGATAACGATGATGATCAACAGGATTGCGGCGGCGGTATCATATTCATAGCGATCAAAGGCCGTATTTAACGTGGCCCCAATGCCACCCGCGCCGACCAGCCCCAAAATGGCGCTTTCGCGGAAATTGATGTCGATGCGATAGATCGACAGGCCGATCAGGCGCGGCATGACCTGGGGTTGAATGCCGTAGTTGATCCACTGCATCCAGCTTGCGCCGCTGGCGCGGATCGCCTCTGCCTGCACGCGGTCCATGCTTTCGATTTCTTCGGCCAGAAGTTTGGACAGAAAACCAATGGTGGCAAAGGAAAGCGTCAGGAAACCGGCCAGTGGGCCAAAGCCAAAGATGGCGACCAACAGAATCGCAACGATGATTTCCTGCAAGGCGCGACTAACCGCAACGATGCCACGGCAGATCATATAGACTGGCAGCGGGGCAACGTTGCGCGCGGCACCAAGGCCGATCGGGATTGAAATGGCGATGCCAACGACCGACGCGGCGACGGTCATGATGATGCTTTCGATCATCCCGTCGCGAATATCGCTATAGCGGCTGGTGAAATCGGGAGAAGTAAAGGCCAGCACAAAGGCCCAGCCGCGATCAAGCCCGGCATAAACGCGCGACCAGTCGACCTCGATAGTCATGAAAGCAGCGATCAGATAGACCACGAAGGCGGCCCCAATCAGATAACGCAGCCAGTCACGCTTAATGAAACTGGGCTTGCGCCAGCGGCTGCCCAGCATGTCATCAAGTTCTCGATGCATATGATGGATGCCGGTTGTTACACTGTCGTCAGTCATTCGGCGGCGACCTCTTCTTCGTCTTCGTCGACCTTACGAATTGTGGCTTCCCAGTCTTCTTCGCCGTAGATCATCGTCAGAACGTCTGGTGTCAGAGTGTCGGGCGGCCCGTCAAATTCCATCGCGCCAAGACGCAGGCCGATGACGCGCGACACGAACTGCTGCGCCAATGCCACGTCGTGAATGTTGATGATCGCGGCCAAGCCACGTTCGTTACACAGCTCGCAGATCAACCGCATGATCTGGCGGCTGGTTTTCGGGTCAAGTGAGGCGGTGGGTTCGTCCACCAACAAAAGCTGGGGGTTTTGGATCAGGGCGCGGCAAATTCCGACCCGCTGGCGCTGCCCCCCCGAAAGCTCATCGGCGCGTTTGTCGGCCATGTGCAACAGCCCGACACGGTCCAGCAGGCGAAACGCCTCATCCACGTCTGATTGCGGATAACGACGCAGGAAAGATCGCCAAAACCCGACATAGCCAAGCCGACCAGACAGCACATTTTCCATCACGGTCAGGCGTTCGACCAGCGCGTATTCCTGAAATATCATGCCCATCTTGCGGCGCGCCTTGCGCAACGCGCCTTGCGACAGGCCGCTAAGTTCAGTGTCGCCCAGCCAAACCTCGCCGCTGGTGGGTTCGACCAGCCGGTTGATACAGCGGATCAGGGTCGATTTACCGGCACCTGATGGGCCGATAAGCGCCAAAACCTGGCCCGAAGGGACCTCTAAGTCGACGTCTTTTAGCGCCTGATCGCCGGTTTTATAGGTTTTCACCAGCTTGTTGAGCCGCAGCATGGGCGCTCCTTGCGTGTCTTGTCGGGGAATTGCAGTTAAACAAACAGGCGACCCCCGAAAGGGCCGCCCATTCAGGGAGAACTTTATTCGCAGGCGTAGCTGACGCCGTTTGCGGTATCGATCTTGCGGATCACTTCCCAGAATTCCTGGTAAGTCATCTCTAGGAACTGGCCTTCGTTCGACTTTTCAAACTCTGCCTGCAACGAGGAGCCTTCCCACTCAAACGTAAAGAAAGCTTCGCGGATTTTGTCCTGAAGTTCCGGCGTCAGGTTATAGACGGTACCGAAACCGGTGGTTGGGAAAGTCTGCGACTTGTAGATAGAGATCACCTGATCAGGGGTGACGACATCACGGCTGATCATCCGCTTTAGGACAGAGTTCGCGATCGAGGCGGCCATGTAGTCCTGGTTGGCGACGCCCAGGATCGAGTTGTCGTGCTTGCCCGAGAACACAGGCTCAAAGTCGCGGTCCGGCAGCATGTCGAAATCACCCTTCAGGATGGCCGACGGGGCTTTGAAACCAGAGTTCGAAGTTGGCGAGGTAAAGGCCAGCTGTTTGCCCGCAATGTCCTCGACCTTTTCGATCCCGGAACCTGGGAATGTGATGATTTCCATCTCATAGCCAAAGTTTCCGTCTTTGCTGGCCATGATGGTAAAGGGGCGGAAACCGGCGCAGTTCACTGCCAGTGGGTTGGACCCGGTGTTAAAGCCCGCGATGTGCAAACGACCCGAACGCATAGCCTCGATCTGGGCGGCGTTCGACTGAACTGGGAAGAACAGAACGTCCTTGCCGGTGGTCGCCTTCAGGTGATCCAGAAAGTCGGACCAGGCGGTTTTATAAACGGCGGGGTCTTCGACTGGAGTGTAGGCAAAGATAAGCGTGTCCGGGTCCTGCAGCATTGCCGCGTCCGTTGGGATGTCGGCGATCAGGTCACCATCGACGTCGCAGAACCGCGCGTCCAGATCACCACGGGGACAGTCTTGTGCCATCGCGGCACTGCCCATAAGCCCCATGGCCAAAATCGCGCCGAGCGCGGAAAGTTGTTTCTTTAATTTCATGTCGTTTCCTCCCTTTGGATATTGTCGTTCTTTATATTTTTTGCGGTGCGACGATGACCTCTACACCGGCAGCATCAAGGGCGGCTCCCAATCCGTCCTCTGGTGCGCGGTCTACGATGACAGAGGCGATGGCGTCTAGTCCACCCACTTGCACAAGACTGGGTCGTCCGAATTTCTCGCGGTCAATCAGCAAATGCGTTTGCCTGCTACGTTGAAGCATCGCGCGTTTTACGGCGGCAAACCCGCGAATTGCCTCTGATGGACCATCATCGGACAGGCCAGAGGCACCGATCAGGCAGCGGTCGACACTATGTCGGTTTAGAAATGCGACCGCTTCGGTTCCCACAACCGCGGATTCTGATCGCAGATATTCACCCGGACAGATTATCACTTCTGCGTTGTCACCTTGCCCGAGCGCCATAGCGACCGGCAGGCTATTGGTGATCACGGTACAGGGTGTTCCGGCAAAAGCCAGGGCGCGGGCAAGTTGCAAGGTGGTAGAGCCGCTGTCGATCATCAGGGTTTCGCCCGGTTGCACCAGCGCCGCCGCGCGCCGCCCGATGCGTTCGCGTTCTTTCTGCCGCTCGCCGCTGCGCTCGTCAAAACCCGGGTATTGCCCCTGTGCGGGGGCCGACGCCCCGCCATGGGCGCGGTCAATCAACCCATCACGGCTGAGTTTTTCTACATCGCGGCGCACGGTTTCGGTCGATACACCAAACCGTTCGGCCATTTCGGAAATGCGAAAATGCGGACGCAGTTTAAGCTCAAGCAAAATCTGCTCGCGCCTTTCAGACTTTTTCAGCCCTTTGCGTTTGACTGGCAGCGCCGCCTCTACCGCATCCACGTCGTCGCCTTCCCCGCATAGCCCCAACGGGCATGAATTTGGATTTTCCAACCCGATTTACGGCGATTGTGTGGGTTTCCCAGCGATTTCGCAAGATATTTGTTGCATATCGGACAAATTGGTGTGAGCTTTCTGGAAATACCAATTGCGACCACACCGGCGGAGGCAGTCCGCACCTAAAACCTGCATGTTTCACGCAGGTAAGGCAGCAAAAGAGGCGACCACAATGATCACTGAACGATCCTTTCCAGCTGGCAGAGCGCCAAGCGCGACGTGATCGTTTTCGCAATGCATATGGCCGGGGCAGTCGCTTTGCTGCTTTGGGCGGTTCGCTTGATCCGTTCCGGGGTAGAGCGGGGCTTTATGGCGCAGTTGCGCGGTGGCGTGCGCCATTCGGGCCGGACCCCAATTTTGGCGGCCTGCACCGGCGCGGTGGCCGCCATAGCCTTGCAAAGTTCGACGGCAGTGGCGGCTTTGATCGCCGGGTTTGCCGGGGCCGGAACGATTGCGGGCGCGATGGGGTTGGCGATGTTGCTGGGGGCTGATTTCGGGTCCGCCATCGTCGCGCGCATCCTGCTGACGCCACTGACATGGCCAGTTCCGTTGTTGCTGATTGTTGGCGTGACACTGTATTTGCGCACAGAACGCGCAGGGCTACGCCAATTCGGTCGCATCCTGATCGGGCTTGCGTTGATCTTTGTGTCGCTGTCGATGATCCGCGAGGCGACAGAGCCGCTGCGCGACTCTGGTTTTATAAAGGTCGCTGCCGAATATCTGGCCAGCGATTTGCTTGCCAGCTTTGTGATTGGCGCGGCGTTCGCCTGGGCCATGCATTCCAGCGTGGCGGCAGTGCTGACGTTTGTCACGCTGCTGGCGCAGGGGCTCATTCCCCTGCCCGTCACGGCCGCCTTGATCTTGGGGGCCAACTTTGGCGGTGCAGTGATCGCTGTCACGTTGACCCAATCTGCGGCACCTGTCGCGCGCCGGATCGTTGCCGGAAACCTTGTGCTGCGTGGCGGCGGGGCGCTGATGGCCTTGGCGCTATTGGCGATATTGCAGCCGGACCTAAGCGTTCTGGGGGCGGAACCACAGCATCAGGCGATCCACCTGCATATACTGTTCAACCTGATTGTGCCGCTTATCGGCCTGCCACTGGTGTCTCCGCTGATGACCACTCTTACCAATATCTGGCCCGCACGCCCCCGGCCGGCAGACACACCACAAAGCGCGCTGGATTCTGCCGCCCTTGGCCACCCTGACCGCGCATTGGCCTGCGCGGCGCGCGAGGTATTGCACATGGGCGAGTTGGTGCATGAGATGCTTAGTCCGTCGATGGCGCTGTTTGAGGATTGGGACGACACTATTGCGGCGCGGATCGACGAACAGGAAGATCAGATTGATCGGATGCACTTTGAAACCAAACTTTATATCGCGCGGATACAGGAAAAACGGCTTACAGCAGACCAGTCGCGCCGTGCGATGGATATCGTCACGATCTCTAATAATCTGGAAGATGCAGGCGACAAAATTTCGTCTACCTTGCTGGAATTGGCTCGACGCATGCGGACCGAAGGTCTGGCATTCTCTAAAAAGGGCGCGCGCGATCTGAACGATTTCCATGATCGTGTTTTGTCGAACACGCAACTTGCACTGAACGTTCTGATGACCTCTGATCCAGAGGCCGCGCGCCAGCTTGTCGAGGAAAAAGACCGCGCAAGGCAAGCCGAACAGACGCTGCAGGTGCGCCACCTTGCCCGGCTACGCAAAGGCAACAGCGCCAGTATCGAAACCAGCAACCTGCATCAGGAAACCGTCCGTGCGCTTAAACAGATCAACAGCGCGCTGTCTTTCGTCGCCTACCCAATTGCAGAGCAAGCCGGTGACCTTTTGTCTAGCCGCCTTGCCTCACCGGGGATAAGCGATTCATGACCCGATTGAACCGGCAACTCGCACAGGACGACACCACGCTGGCAGAACAGGTCGCAGCCCTGCCGATACATTGGAACGCGGACGGCGTGTTCGAGGTTCTGATGGTGACATCACGCGACACCGGTCGCTGGGTGATGCCGAAAGGCTGGACGATGGATGACCTTACGTTGTGGGAGGCTGCACAGGTCGAGGCGCTGGAAGAGGCCGGCGCAGTCGGCCCGATCGCCACGCAGGAAATTGGCCAGTACAATTATGGTAAGCGATACGACAATGGTGCCATTGTTGATTGCAGTGTGCATTTGTTTCCTATGCTGGTCAAAGAGTTAAAGAGCCACTGGCAGGAAAAACACGAACGGACACGACGTTGGTTTACCCCCGCCAAGGCGGCAAGTCTCGTCCATGAAGCTGGTTTGGCAACGCTGCTTGACCGGTTGCAAAAAGACCCGCAAGATCAGCCTCTGATCCGCGACCTGTTGGAGGGGACTTCGTGGTAAAAGTTTTTAACCCGGGAGGATAACATGACAAAAATGAAAGCAATGTTCGGAGCGAGCGTAATTGCGATTGCGGCCTCGGCTGGTGCGGCGCAGGCCGCAAAGCTGACGCTTTATTGCAGCGCACAAGAGGACTGGTGCCAGCTGATGGCGCGCAGCTTTGAAGAAGCGACCGGCATTAACGTCAACATGACCCGCAAATCGTCGGGCGAGACCTTTGCACAGATAAAGGCCGAAGCGTCCAACCCCAAGGGCGACGTCTGGTGGGGCGGCACGGGTGATCCGCATCTGCAGGCCGCCGAAGAAGGGCTGACAGCCGAATACATGTCACCGGTGCGTGGCGAACTGCACCCTTGGGCCATCGCGCAGGCGGAAAGTGCTGGCAACCGCACCATCGGTATCTATTCGGGCGCACTGGGCTATGGCTATAACACCGACATTTTGGCGGCCAACAATCTGCCCGAACCCGCCTGCTGGAAAGACCTTCTAAAACCGGAATACAAAGGCCACGTGCAAATGGCGAACCCGAACTCTTCGGGCACCGCTTATACGACGCTGGCCTCTATGGTTCAGCTGTTCGGCGAAGGCGAAGGCTTTGATTTCATGAAGGGGCTTCACGCCAACGTGAACCAATATACCAAATCCGGCTCTGCCCCGATCAAGGCTGCGGGGCGTGGCGAAAACACCATCGGTATCGTGTTCATGCATGACGCCGTGAAACAGGCCGTTTCGGGCTTCCCGATCAAGGTTGTGGCCCCATGCGAGGGCACGGGCTACGAAATCGGCTCGATGTCGATCATCGAAGGCGCACGCAATCTGGAAGAGGCGCAAAAGTTCTATGACTGGGCCTTGTCTCCAGCAGCACAGAACCTTGCCTTGCAGGTCAACGCGTTCCAGGTGCCATCGAACGTTGGGTCCGAGACTTCGGCGTCCGCACCGGATATGTCGACAATCAAGTTGATCGACTATGACTTCAAGCTGTACGGATCGTCGACAGAGCGTAAGCGGTTGCTGAAAAAGTGGGATGACGACGTCTCGACCCTGCCGCAGTAAACCTGATGCGTAAGGTAGCCGCCGAACAAACATACCATCCGATTTTGATTTTCTGGATCATTGCCGGTTGGGTCGGGTTCTTTATTCTGCCCTGGTATGGGGTCGAAGACGGGTTTTTCCGCCTGCTATGGCTGTTTGACGGCTACCCATTTGACGAAGACTATGCCCCCGCTGCCTTTTTGGTGGCACAGGGCGAAAAGATGTGGCTGGCACCGCTGGTGCTGCCCTTGCTTGCGCCGCTGCTGGTCTTGCGGCGGCGCAAAACCGATCCGATTTATTCAATTGTGCTGATACTGGCCGGGGCAATCGGGTTTTCCTACCTGATCGCGCAGGGCTTTGGCATCGGCATTCGCGGCTTCACCTTTGACTGGCTCAATGCCCTGTTCGGAGAGCTGGGCGACCGACAGTTCGGTATGGGCTATGGGGCGATGATCCTGGCCACCGCTTTCTTGTTTCTGTTCACCCAAGGCATCGCGGCGCGCGGGGCGATCAATGGCGATGTCTTCGTGGTCAGCGCCATCGGTGCGGTAATCGCCGTAGTTGCAACCTTTGTGTTTTTCCCCATCGCCAAGATGCTGATCGCGGCCTTCATCACCGAAGACGGCAGTTATTCCGGGTCGGTTTTTGTCTCAAAGTTCTTTGATGATCGGCTTTGGGGCCTTGGCTGCCTGTTCGGCACGCGATGCGGCGTGGCCTGGAACTCGCTGTTTCTGGCAATTTTCGTGGGCATCGTCACCACCGCCTTGGGTCTGGTCTTCGCGCTGGTAGTCACACGCTCTGGCTTCAGGTTCAAACGCGGGTTGCGCGCGCTGACGGTTTTGCCGATTATCACGCCGCCCTTTGTGATCGGCTTGGCGTTGATCCTGCTGTTCGGCCTTTCAGGCTCTGTCACCAAGTTCGTCGCCGACCTATTCGGTGTGCAGCCTACCCGCTGGTTATACGGCCTGCCCGGATTGCTGATCGCGCAGACGCTGGCCTTCACCCCCATCGCATTCCTAGTGCTGATCGGCGTCGTTGAGGGCGTATCCCCGTCGATGGAGGAAGCCGCGCAGACCTTGCGCGCGAACAAGTGGCAGACCTTCAAGACCGTCTCACTGCCGTTAATGCGTCCAGGGCTGGCGAATGCTTTTCTGTTGGGGTTCATCGAAAGCATGGCCGATTTCGGCAACCCGCTGGTGCTGGGCGGCAATTTCGATGTGCTGAGCACCGAGATTTTCTTTGCCATCGTGGGCGCGCAATATGATCAGGGCCGCGCTGCCGTGCTGGCGATGGTGCTGCTGTTCTTTACGCTTTCCGCCTTTTACGCACAGCGCGTTTGGCTGGGCAAAAAATCCTATACGACGGTGACGGGAAAGGGCGACGCGGGTGTGCACCCGCTGATGCCGAAACGCCTGTCGATCCCGGTTTTTGCCATCGCCGGTATCTGGGGTGCCTTCACCATTCTGGTCTATGCGATGATCGTCTACGGCAGCTTTGTCGAACTTTGGGGCGTGCGCAATACCTTGACGTTCAAGCACTACATCACAGCGTTTTCGGTTGGCTGGACAGAACATGGCCTGCACTGGACGGGAGCTGCTTGGGATAGTTTCTGGACGACGATTCAGGTCGCCGCCGCCGCCGCGCCACTGACCGCTGCTGTCGGGTTGATCACCGCCTATCTGCTGACCCGGCAGACGTTTGCGGGCAAAAACGCGTTTGAATTCGGCACTAT
>Ga0315339_1003649_pt1 | contig 10673 bp, 9 predicted proteins | sample ASW17metaG_FD_204514 | JGI IMG/M metagenome (GOLD analysis project Ga0315339, IMG submission 204514) | Ammonia-oxidizing marine archaeal communities from Pacific Ocean, United States - ASW #17 | ecosystem: Environmental > Aquatic > Marine > Oceanic | place: USA: California | collected 2016-12-05
GACATGGTGCTGTTACGCAGCGATGGCACACCGACCTACATGTTGTCCGTGGTCGTAGATGATCATGATATGGGGGTGACGCACGTCATTCGTGGAGATGACCACCTCAACAACGCTGCACGGCAGGGACTTCTCTTCAAGGCATTGGGCTGGAAATTGCCGAATTTCGCCCACATACCCCTCATCCACGGGCCGGACGGCGCAAAAATGTCCAAGCGCCATGGCGCGATCGGTATCGCGGCATATCGAGATCAAGGGTACTTGCCCGAAGCAATGCGCAATTACCTCGTCCGCTTGGGCTGGAGCCATGGCGACGATGAATTATTCACGACGGACCAAGCGATCGATTGGTTCGACCTCGATCACGTCGGCCGTGGGGCAGCCCAGTTCGATTTCGACAAGCTGCAGAGCGTGAATGCGCATTATATCCATCAGGCCGATGACGCCCGCCTCGTGAAAATGATCCAGGGACCACTCGGCGCGTGTTGCGGACGAGAGCTCACGCCCACCGACATCAAGCGCCTAATCGTCGCTATGCCTGAATTAAAACAAAGAGTGAAATTTATCCCACAGCTAATTGATAATGCTTCATTTATTGTTTATAATCGGCCTCTAAACATTGAAGAGAAAGCGGCAAAATTAATAACCCCCGATGCGAAATCTCTTCTCAAAGAGCTTTCGCAAACCCTGACCAAGGTTATTGATTGGGATATCGCATCTATCGACTTCACGCTTCGGCAATTCGTGGCATCTAAAGAACTAAAGCTCGGATCAGTTGCGCAACCCTTACGAGCAGTTCTTACGGGAAAAACTACATCCCCTGGAATATTTGAAGTCTTATCGATATTAGGACGAGAAGAGAGTTTGGGGCGTATCGATGATGTTGCGGGTACGTAGGGTGCTCAGACTTTCACCTTTATTGCTTCTCATCGTATAATAGCGACAACAAATTGTGCCGTGCGCCCAGCCAGCCGATTCCACCGCAAGAAGGACGAATGCATGGCTCAGGATTCTGAGACTCAGACGAATGGCAGTGATTTCAAGCTAACTTCGGGTAGCGATACTTCGCTTGATCTGCCTCGGCTTAAGGGCACCATCGGCCCAGATGTCGTCGATATTCGTAAACTTTACTCAGAGATCAGGTGTTTTACCTATGACCCCGGCTTCGTCGCCACGGCAAGCTGTTCATCCGAGTTAACTTATATAGACGGCGAGGAAGGGATTCTTCTGCATCGTGGTTACCCCATCCAGCAGTTGGCCGAGCACAGTACGTTCACTGAGGTATCGTATTTGCTGTTGAAGGGAGAACTGCCGAGCACCAATGAACTCAGCGTGTTCGAAGACGATTTAACACGCTACAGCATGATCCATGATCAACTCACCCGGCTGTTCACTGGATTTCGCCGGGATGCACATCCCATGGCAATCATGGTTGGTGTCGTCGGAGCACTCAGCGCCTTCTATCACGACAGCCTCGACATCAACGATCCACAGCACCGAATGGTCGCTTCCTATCGATTGATAGCCAAAATGCCGACCATCGCGGCGATGGCGTACAAATACTCCATCGGCCAACCGTTCATGTATCCAAGAAATGACCTGAAATATCCGGAGAATTTCCTTTACATGCTGTTCGGAGTGCCCACGGAGGACTACCAAGTCAATCCGGTACTCGCCAAAGCAATCGACCGCATATTCATTCTTCACGCCGACCACGAGCAAAACGCCTCGACATCGACGGTAAGGCTGGCTGGCTCTTCGGGTGCCAACCCCTTCGCCTGCATTGCCGCCGGTATTGCCTGCCTTTGGGGCCCAGCTCATGGAGGGGCCAACGAAGCCGTGCTGGCAATGCTCAGTGAAGTCGGTTCGGTCAAGAACATTCCCGAGTTCATCAATCGGGCCAAAGACCGTGACGATCCTTTCCGCCTCATGGGATTCGGGCATCGAGTGTACAAGAACTATGACCCCCGGGCCGCGGTACTTCGAGAAAGTGCTCACGCAGTGCTGGAAGAGCTTGGTGTCATGGACGAGCCGTTGTTGGAGCTGGCCATGGAACTCGAACGGATAGCACTCGAGGACGACTATTTCGTGGAAAGAAAGCTTTTCCCCAACGTCGACTTCTATTCCGGCATCATTTTCCGAGCGATGGGGATACCGGTTTCCATGTTCACAGTGCTATTCGCGCTCGCGCGAACCGTTGGGTGGATTGCACAATGGAATGAGATGATTGAGGATCCTGATCAACGGATCGGCCGGCCGCGCCAACTATACACCGGGCCTGCCGAACGGGATTACGTACCCTTGGATAACCGTACCTGATCCGGCGCGGCAAGCCTCATGATCCCGTGAATTCGGCGGGTACCGTCGGAGGGACCGCAGTCGATAATTCGTGACGACTGCGGTCTTGATACGTATGGCCGCCAAGGCTTTGCGGTGTGTCCGCCCCGCGCATATCCTACGAGCTTCGGGTGGGCGCTCTAGCTGCCCGTCTGGATCAGCTCGATCGGACGGCCGTCTGGATCTTCAACGAACGCAATGATGGTCGATCCGCCTTTGACCGGACCAGCGGGTCGTGGAACGGCAACGCCTTCCTTCTCAAGCGTTTCACACGTCGCGGCGACATCGGGGACACCGATTGCCAAATGTCCGAAAGCCCGGCCCAGTTCATAGGGTTCTTCCTGGCCCCAGTTGCAGGTGAGTTCAAGCACGGTGCTGCTGTCTTCATTCCCATAACCGAGAAAGGTGTTCGTATACTTGCCAACCTCATTGTCGCTTTGGCGCAGCACTTTCATGCCAAGCAAACGGGTGTAGAAATCAACAACCTTTTCTTGATCCTTTACACGGACCATCGTGTGCATGAATCGGAACTTTTCTGACATGGTTGCGCATCCTCTCCCTGATTGACGAATATCAATGTATCTCGCACAAATCCAAAGCGATTTAAAGCCGTCGCATAGAATTCGCTATACAGCATGATCAGGGATTGCCGTTAGTCGTTGCCAGCATCCTGCGGAACCACGCCCACAAGAAACAAGTTCGCGGCGTTTGCACTTTCGATCACGGCATAGCGCCCCAAGATAATTGTTTCTCCTGCTTCAATGGCAATCCCCGCAAGGTGGGCCATCGCCGCATGTCTAATCGTATCGATCCCGATGGTCGGAAGATCGGCGCGTCGGTCTTGGCTCGGTTTACAGAACTTGACCAGTACCCCACCACGATCTTCGCGTCGCAGCGATGCGGCGCGCTCGATCAACGCATCTGTTCCTTCCGCGGCTTCAACCCCAAGGACGTAACCACGATGAACGATGGCAGCTTGACCGACGTCCATCGCGCCGATCGCGCAAACAACTTCAATTCCCCGATCAATATCACGCCAATCGTCCTGATCCGGTTCACGCGCTCCGAGCGTTCCTTCGGGCGCCAGTAGTTCGGTTAGCACATCGTCCGCCCCGATGACGTTAAACCCCTCCCCTTCCAACTCCCCGATTACCACGGTCAGAAGCGCATCATCTCCTCGTGCAAGAAGTAGCTTGGGTAGCATCGCCGCGCCGCGACGATCCAGCCCCAACGACGTCAATTTAGGCCGTCGGATCGGTCCTGCCAGCACGACATCCCGACAATCCGCATCCTTTAGCGCCTGGATCGTGCTGCCCACCGCGCCCAAATCGAGCCAAATATGAGACACGTGGCTTACGGAGTCAGGGTTTGATTCGCCGTTAAATGCGACGACAAATACGTCGCGGCCAGTCGCCCGACATACGTCTACAAGCCTGACCGGAAGGTCCCCGTCACCGGCCAGGATGCCCAGCCTATGAGCCACGATCCTCCCTGGGCAAACAGAACGAGCGGATCGAATCGCCAGCAAGAAACTTCACGATATCCATGACTTCCGGTGTATCCGTGTACGAAGTTCCAACTTGTTCAACCCGTTGCTTGAGCGTTCCCTGCGGATCGAACAGCTGACGGTAGGCATCGCGCATGCTTCGAATGCTGTCTCGCGTGAAACCTCGGCGTTTCAGCCCAACTAGGTTGAGACCGCAAAGCGCGGCACGCTCTCCCATCACCGATCCGTAGGGTATGACATCCTGTTCGACACCGGACATGCCACCAATCATGGCATGAGGCCCAATACGGACAAATTGGTGGATGGCCGCGAGCCCCCCGATTATCGCGTGATCACCAACAAATACGTGACCTCCTAGAGAGGCATAGTTCGCCATGATCACGCCGTCACCGATGATGCAATCATGCGCAACGTGTGCCCCAACCATAAAGGTGCAGCCATTGCCGACCCGGGTCTCCATGCCGCCACCTTCGGTGCCCGGGTTCATCGTAACGTATTCACGAATAGTGTTGTCCTCGCCGATCTCCAGACGAGATGCTTCACCATGGAATTTTAAATCCTGGGGCTGCTGTCCAATAGAGGCAAATGGGAAAAGCCGACACCCCCGGCCAATTCGGGTAGATCCTCCGATAACGACGTGGGAATTAACCTCGACATCATTCCCCAATTCGACATCGCCGCCCACGCACGAATAGGCACCAATTTCGACACCGTCACCAATGATGGCACCGTCCTCGACAACAGCCGTCTGATGAATTTCTGTGCCCATTAGTCGCTTTGCTCGTTCATGATCATCGCGGTGAATGCCGCTTCCGCAACGCGGGTGTCATCGACCGTCGCTTGAGCGGAAAATTTCCACACATTGCCTCGGCTGTGCGTCTTGGTGACATGAATCCGCATAGTGTCACCTGGACCAACCGGCTTTCTGAAGCGAGCATTTTCAATCGCCATGAAGTAGACCAACTGACCTGCAGTGACACCGCCCAATGTGTGGACAACGAGTACCGCCGCTGTTTGCGCCATTGCCTCGACGATCATTACGCCGGGCATAACAGGACGTTGAGGAAAGTGCCCTTGGAAATGTGGCTCATTGATCGTGACGTTCTTAATCCCAACAGCAGATTCGTCGGCAACAATATCAACGACGCGATCCACCATCAGCATCGGAAACCGGTGCGGAATCATGTCCATGACGCGAAGGATATCGGCCGAATCCAATTCTGTTGCTGTTGGCCCATTTTTAGCCATCAGTTGATCTTCCCTTCTCCCGTATCAACTGCCGCAGTAACACGGTTTGTCGATGCCAGTCCCGGATCGGCTGTGCCGGTAGGCCACCCACGGTAGCCCCAGCCGGGACATCCTGCATGACACCGCACTGTCCAGCGACCTGAGCGCCTGCACCAATCGTGAGGTGCCCCGTGATTCCTGCCTGCCCGCCAACCATAACCCGGCGCTCAAGCTTTGAGCTCCCAGCGACCCCAGCCTGGGCAACGATCACACACCCTTCACCGAGCGTAACGTTGTGCGCGATTTGAACCAAGTTGTCGATCCAACACCCGGCACCGATCACCGTATCGGACGCACTTCCCCGATCAATCGTCGTATTTGCGCCGATCTCCACATCATCATGAATGATGACCCGTCCCAATTGAGGAACTTTGACGTTTCCTTCAGGATCAAGCGCAAACCCAAACCCATCCTGCCCGATTTGCGCTCCTGGATGGATCGTCACACGACGGCCGACGATACAGTGGCTGAGGGAAGCTCCCGAACCGATCGACGTGCCCTCGCCGATTGTGACGCCAGCACCGATCACTGCATTTGGCCCGATCCGGCACTGCTCGGCAATTTGCGCGCGCTCGCCAATTATTGCACCCGATGAGACGTCGCAACTGGCGACAACAACGGCACTGGCCGCGATTTGAGCTCCTGAAGATATTTGGTCTGCAGGCGCTGCAACGGGATAGAAGGCTTGAGCGATCAAGGCGTAGGATTTGTACGGATTTTCGCTGAGCAGCAGCGCCATTTTTGCGGGAGCACGACCCGCGTACCGCGGTTGTACGATGCATGCTTCTGCTTTACTACGCCCGAAAGTCTGCAGATATTTGATGTTATCCAAAAACGACAGTTCCCCGGGTCCTGCCGTTTCCAGCGGGGCAACATCGTGAATTTCGATTTCGGATTGCGAATCGGTGTTAAGGGAGGCCCCGCCGATCTCGGCAAGAGTTTTCAAGTAATAGGGTTCGCTAACCGAATAAAACCGCGGATCGGCCATTATCCGCCTTCAGGTGGTGGGACCGTGACCTGAGGCAGACGCCCATCCAAGTGCTGCAGTACGACCGGTGTAATGTCGAACCGATCATCAATGTAACGCACCTGACGTTTGTCCAGAACTAAAGTAAAGCCGAACTCGCCGGAAAGCTCCTTGATAATCGGACCCAACACTTTGTTCACTGAGGCTAACGACGCCTCAATACTACGTTCAAGGCGTCTGGTACGGTTCTGTACTTGACGTTGAAGTCTGGCAACACTGTCCTCAAATTCGCGCCGCCGTTGCGCGAATGCCTCGGGAGACAAGATCGCCCGTTGGCGCTTAAGCTCCTGCTCTTGCTGGCGAAGCTGTTCCTCCTCATGACTAATCGTTGCCGCATATTTTGCGCGGTAAGCCTCGACTTGAGAACGGATGTTTTTCGCTGCAAGAGCATCCCGCTCCAATTTCTGAAAATCAATCACGGCGACAACTGTTTCAGGTAAGCCCTGAGAAATAGCAGTTATTGGGTTCGTACATACCATGCAAAGAACGACAAAACCCTTTGCAATAGTCGATACAAGTAGCGGATTCGATTTCATTTAAAACCTTGTGCCAAAGTTGAATCTAAAGGTTTCTTCGCGATCAAACTGCTCTTTACTAAGTGCCCAAGAAAAATCCAATTGGATGGGACCGAATGGTGATCGCCACGATATTCCAAACCCGGAAGATACTCTCGGCTTACCGACGTCAAACACGTTCACCTTAGAGTCAAGATCAGCATCAGCGAGACTTCCGACCTCAGTAAATAACCTTCCAAATACTCCGAATTCCTGAAGAATACCCAACGGAACCGATGCCTCAGCCGTACCTAGGTAGTAAATAGTACCACCGAGAAAGTCGAGAGTATTGGTGTCGCGAGGGCCGACGCCCCCGGCTGCAAATCCGCGGAAAGAATTACCGCCAAGAATAAACCTATCGGAAAGGCTCACGTTCTCGCCAAGCCCGAGGATATGACCTTCCTCAATCGACAGTTCACCGATCCATTCTCCCCACAGTCGTTTGTGATACGCGTAATTGAGAACGTGCCGGAGATAGTGAACATCTCCACCCAGTCCCGCCAGATCTTGGGACACTCGCAACAGATAGCCTTCAGTCGGGAAGAAGCGATTGTCTCGTAAATCATAGGTTATGGTCTGCCCGATCGACGATGTCACACGCGTCCCTATTTGATCTTGAATGAATCGAGATGCCCCTTCGTCGACATCTTTGATCTCGTTGCTACGCAAAGTGTAGCGGACCGCGTGGCGCAATCTTTCGGTAAATGGGTACCCGGCACGCAATGTGAACCCTGTTGAATTTCTCTCGAAGGACGCATTTTGCTGGTCACGCTGTTTGTTAAATATATCGAACCCGGCCGCGACATCCCGGTTTAAGAAGTAAGGTTCGGTGAATGAGAGATCAATATCTTGGCTGCGCGTGGAGACAGCCAGCGACAAGTTTAAATACAGGCCGCGTCCGAGCAGATTTTTTTCACGAATGCTGATCTCAGCACCGATTTTTTCGCTCGACGAAAATCCAAGGCCGAATGAAAGCTCACCGGTGGACTGCTCCTCCACGTCAATGGTAATCGAGGTCCGATCGTCAGAGAAATTATCTTCAGCTGCACCCAGCGCCTTATCATCCAAGAGGCCTTTTTCATCCCGCACTTCAACTTTCTCGAAGAATCCAAGACCTCTAATCCGTTGCTGGGACCGACGCAATTTTGCGGCGTTGAAAGCGTCACCTTCGGCCAAGCGCATTTCACGCCTCAGAACTCGATCCAACGTCCGAACATTACCTACGATGTTGATTCGATCGACGTAAACGCGAGGACCTTCGTCGACTTTGTAATTGACTGATATCTGACGGCCTTCACGGTCACGTTCAATTTCTGGCCGGACATCGACGAAGGCGTACCCCAAACGGCCTAGCTCAAAAGTCAATTTCTGAATGGAATCTTCGATTTTGTCGGCGTTGTAAGTCTCACCGGAATTGGTTGTGACCAGTGGTCGTAAAAATTCGGAGTCCACCCCCCGTAGATCAGACGATACGTCGATGTCACCAAATGTATACCGCTTTCCCTCTTTGACGGTGATCGTAATGAAGAAGTCGGCGCGATTTCGGCCCAGTTCGGCGACGGCAGAAACAACGCGAAATTCCGCGTAGCCATTTGCGAGGTAGTGTCGGCGCAAGAGTTCGCGGTCAAAGTTCAGGCGGTCGGGGTCGTATTTGTCCGCGGAAGTGAAAAACCTGTACCACCGCGCCTCCTTGGTGGAGATCGTTGACCGCAGGCGTCCGTCCTGGAATATCCTGTTCCCAATGAACGTAATTTTTTGAATTTCGGTAAGCGGTCCCTCGGAAATCTCAAATACAAGATCAACGCGATTTTGAGGAAGCTGTATGACTTTTGGTTCTACCGTGGCAGCAAATCTACCGCTACGCCTGTAGACTTGGACGATCCTCTGGACGTCACTCTGAACTCGAGATCGTGTGTAAACAATCCGTGGACGAAGTTGCACCTCCGTCTCAAGGGCTTCGTCCTTAATGCGGCGGTTACCCTCGAAGGCCAAACGATTGATGATGGGGTTTTCAACGACCCCCACAGCAAGAGCACTCCCCTCTCGTCGAATGTTAACATCGGCAAAGAGGCCCGTCGCATATAGCGCCTTCAGGGCGTCGTTGATCGCCGCTGGATCAACCCGATCCCCAACCACCACTCCGATGTAAGAGCGCACCGTATCGCCTTCGATACGTTGATTGCCTTGCACAAGGACTTTTTTAACTACAAAGGAAGAGTTGGATTGCGCGTTCGCCGTCAACGACAGCATCGACGTCAATCCAATCAGCACCGCCGCCGCGACGGCGGCACGGCAATCGCCGAACAAACGGTGCCGCGCCAATATCACGAAAATAACCGAACCACGTATTCGAAAACCTCCAGTTGAACGAGATCGTTCCACGTCGCTACCATCATGAGTCCGACAACAAGTGCGAGACCGACCCGAAATCCATACTCTTGCGCTCGCTCACCTAGCGGTTTGCCCCGCACGGCCTCGAATGCGTAAAACAGCAAATGCCCCCCATCCAATACGGGAATGGGAAAGAGATTGATTAGACCCAGGCTTATTGACAACACCGCCATGAATTGGACGACGGACGTCACCCCGATCTGAGCCGCTTGACCAGACATTTGAACGATGCCGATGGGACCACGCAAATCGTCCGAAGATCTCAGCCCGACGATCATCTGGCCAACATACCGTAAGGTCATCGCAGTAAACGTGTATGTCTGCTCAACGGCATACCAAACGGCGCTCAATGGATCATGCCGAATGAAATTGACGCCGCTTCTCTGAACGCCGAGAAACCCAACCTTGTGAACGTTCCCAAAACGGTCGGTAAGCGTCCGCACACCAGGTGTCACTTCCAATTGAAGTTCGTTGCTTTCTCTTTCGACGATCATGACAAGAAGCTGACCTGGGCTCGACATGATCACCTGTTGCATCTCCTCAAACCTGTCGATGCCCTGACCGTCGATTTCCACGATCCGATCTCCAGCCTGGAACCCTGCGGCTGATGCAGCAGTATTTGGCAAAACCTCATGGATGACCGGTGGCGTAAAAGGCTGACCTACAATCGCGAATAAGCCAGTGAGGAGCACGATGGCCAGAAGGAAATTTGCGATCGGACCAGCGGATACAACCGCTGTTCTCACGCCCAATGACTTTTCCTGAAAGTAGTTTGCACGTTCTTTAGGCGAGACTTCTGAGATATTCGTGCTGCGAACCGAGGCCGCATCTGCGTCGCCCAAAAACTTGACATACCCTCCTAACGGCAACCATCCGACACGCCACCGTGTACCTTTGGAGTCGTGCCAATGAAACAGTTCATGCCCGAAGCCGATCGAGAACGTTTCCACGGCGACACCACACCAGCGGGCCACAAGGTAGTGCCCCATCTCGTGAACGAACACCAGCACCGTCAGCACGAATAGGAACGGTACGAGATAGGTCCAAAGGTCGCCCAGAAATTCCATTTATTCAGCTTTCTGCCCTACAAATTCACCATCAGCATCGTGGTCGGAACTACAGTACTTACTTCGAATCTTTTCTCTCGCAATTCTCCGCGCCTCACCATCAATGTCGAGGACATCTTCCAGTGATTGCGGGTCGATGCCAACCTCTACAGCCAGAACTTCCTCTACAACTTGAGCAATTTCCAAGAATCCAATCGAGCCTCGGAGAAATCCATCTACGGCCACCTCGTTTGCAGCATTGAGCACGTTCGGTGCGGCGCCACCTTGTTTCAAAGCCTCGCGCGCCAATCGCAGCGCTGGGAAACGATGCGGATCAGGCCGTTCAAATGTCAGTTGCCCCAATTCTGCCAAGTCTAGCCTCGCAGCAGGTGTCGTCATTCGGTCCGGCCAGCCAAGCGTATAGGCGATGGGGGTCCGCATGTCAGGCACGCCGAGCTGGGCCAAAACCGATCCATCAACGTATGCAACTAAGCTGTGCACCACCGACTGAGGATGAATCAGGA
>Ga0315339_1003650_pt1 | contig 10672 bp, 10 predicted proteins | sample ASW17metaG_FD_204514 | JGI IMG/M metagenome (GOLD analysis project Ga0315339, IMG submission 204514) | Ammonia-oxidizing marine archaeal communities from Pacific Ocean, United States - ASW #17 | ecosystem: Environmental > Aquatic > Marine > Oceanic | place: USA: California | collected 2016-12-05
ACACGGGACGAATTCACCTATCGCCACCGCTGGCGCGTCGGCGATTTGATCATGTGGGATAACCGCTGCACCCTGCATCGCGCCCTGATGGATTATTCGCATGAAAGTGACCGGCGGCACATGCTGCGCACGACAATACTCGGGGAAGCGTCCGGTACTTTGGTTTAGCGTATCACGCCGCGGCTAAATTCATCCGGGGTGTTGGCTTGTCGTCCATGAAAATCTGTGCAATTCCAGCGGTCACGCCGATGGCGACGCCGATTTGCCAGGCGAGATCGTAATTCCCCAGCGCATCAAATATTAATCCAGCTCCCCAGGCGCCGAAAAAAGACCCTGTCTGGTGGCAGAAAAAGGCGAGACCCGTCAGGGTCGCCATGTAGCGTAGTCCAAAGATCTGACCCACGAGCCCTGTAACAAGTGGAGCAACACCGAGCCACAAAAGCCCCATGACAGCGGCAAAGACTAGCGTCGTGACTGGCGTCGCGGGCAGCAGGAAATAGACCACAATGAAGGCTGATCGCAGGATATAGACTGATCCCAGCAACACATGCTTGGGATATTTGCTACCCATCCAGCCGAGAATATAGCAACCGATCGCATTGAACCCGCCGATGACGCCAAGTGCCTGCGCACTGAGGGTCGGTGACTGGCCGCAAAGTTCCAGATAGGTCGGCAAATGGGCGGCAATAAATATCAGCTGTAGCCCGCAGACAAAATAGGCCACCGCCATGGTCACGTAACCCTTGTGTTGCCATGCTTCCGCCAAAACCTCCTTGAGCGACAGATGGTCATCAGACGCCGTAGAGGTGCGCGCCATCTGCATGGCTGTCTTATCCCCGGCGCCAACGAAAAAGGCGGCCGGGATCATGACAACACACAGGCCGAGGAAGCCAACCATCGCCATGAGCCAACCATCGCTGGCGATCAGTCCCTGCGCGAGTGGCGCGGCGATGAAGGTCCCGATCGACCCGGCGGCCGCTACGGTCCCCAGCGTGACGCTCCGTTTTACGGCGGAAACCGCGCGCGCCGATGCTGACAGCGCTAGGCTCAGCGCCGTACAGGCTAGGGCCAGCCCGACCATGAACCCAAGCCCGATCCAGAGCGCGACCGGTCCCTCCGCCATCATGGTGACGCCCAACCCGGCGGCATACAGCAGGGAGCCGAACACCGTCATCATGCGGCACCCAAATTTATCGGCAAACGCGCCGATAAATGGTTGGCTCAGACCCCAGGTGAGGTTCTGGATGGCGATGGCGAGGGTGAAATCAGCGACCGAAATGCCGAGATCCAGTGTCACAGGCGCAACGAATAGGCCGAAGCTCTGGCGCATACCCATGCTCATGATGAGCATGACGCTCGCGCCGGTCAGTACGGCGATGGTCTGGGCACTACTGTACCCGGCTTGGCTGGTGGTGTCTGTCATCTGGAGATCGTTCGAAATGAAGGCCGGAAGTCTGCCATCAATGTACCGAAGCCGGCCCCGTCGCGCCAGCCGTTGATTATGCCACCCCGTGTGGTTTAGGTTGAACTCCCGCAAACACCAACCCAGGCAGGATCATGGCTGAAACAGCAATTTTCGCCCCCGGCGGCTACCGGTATGTACGCGGGCCTTTTCAATATTCGGGCGGCGTTGCCGCGGAACCCGGATATACCATCGAACGCGTCCGGTTTTCGAACCCGGTGCCGGTAGCAAAGGGTTTTGATCTAATCGAAAAATATCTGGCCAATATCGGCCGGCCATTCACATCGTTTTGTGCCTGCGAACTGCGATCACCGGCGCCTTTTACTGAGCAGGGATTTATCGATTTCAACCGGATCTATGTGGGCACGCTTGAACGCTGGGGCATTTTCAAGAACGACGAAAATCCAGTTGCCAGGTCCAATGTCTGTCCCGACATCAAGGCGCCCCCCGAACCCAGCTTCGAGGCGTTTTCATTTACTGTGCCGGCGGACGGGGCGGTTGGCGGGATCAGCAGTTTCGTCATCGCCGGCGCCGCTGAATCGTCCGAAGGGCCGGGCACCCATGAACAGCGCATTCTCCGTTTTGGCAATACATCGGCCGATGCAATGAAGGAAAAGGCGCAACATGTTCTGGGCACCATGGAGACCCGTATGAAGGCGCTCGGCCTCGGCTGGGCCGATGTGAATACGACCCAGGTCTATACGGTACAAAATTTATATCCGTTTCTGGCCGACGAGATCGTCGCCCGCGGCGCCGCCCGCGGCGGCCTCACATGGTACTACGCCCGTCCGCCCGTCCAGGGCCTGGAGTTCGAAATGGACGTCCGCAGCATCCCGGTGCAACGGATAATTTAGGTCGATTTACATTAGCGTGTTGGTCGCGGGTGGGGATCAGCCCCGCCCCTACGTCAACGTCCCCTAATATAGAGGCCGGTCTCAGACCGGCTCGGCTTCGGTAACTTCACCTATTCTACTTTCAGGAACAGATCCTCGGGCGGGATTATGTCGGTAATGTAATCCTGCTCCACCATGTAGCGGATCTGGGTATTCAGGGTCGCCCGGTTGGCCTCGATGCCGTAGGCGTAGGGGTCGCCGCCGAAGACGGTATCGATTTCTTCCAGATCTGCGGCGAGGAACGGCATCATCACGGCATTGGCGCCGGTATGGCGTTGTTTTTTCATGGCCATGGCCTTTGACTCGTTCATTGCCGTATAGAGCGCCTGGGCAAAGCCCGGATTGGCCTCATGAACATCCTTGCGGATAGCCACCAGATGCATGATCGGAAACAATTTGGTGCGGATGTGGTAATCACGTTCTACCGCGCGGAATTCCGGAAACAGACGCCCGATGGACGGATGCGGCCCGCAATCGGGGGACTGGGCACCCATGGCCGCGTCGATCTCACCCAATATGAGAAGATCGGTGAGCGATTTGCCGGGATCCGCTTGGACGATATCCGCAGGCTTGAGCAGCTTGGGTATGCCGGTCGACACGCTGTGGGTGCCGGCGGCATTGATGGCGCCCTGGACCCATTTGATGCTGCGCCAATCGACGCCGTATTCGTCCTGCAGCATACCCCGTTGCCACAGCGCCGCGGTCATGGTGTAAAGCGGCACGCCGATGCGCTTGCCTTCGAGATCCTTTGGCGTGCGTATATTTGCACTTCGATTAATGAAAATGAAACTGTGGCGGAAGACCTTTGACGGAAACACCGGGATGGCGACGAACGGGCTGTTGCCGCCGGCGAAATGCATGACAAATTCGCAAAACGAGAACTCCGCTGCGGAGAATTCCTGGTTCGACCCCATCCGGTCGAAAATATCGCGGTGGCCAAGTTCGAGGCTTTGCACGTCAAACCCTTCGATGGGGACCGCTCCGGTACGGATGGCCTCGGTCCGGTCATAGCCCCAGCAGGCGAATGTCATGCTCATGGTTTTGCTCCCTGTTGTTTGTGTAGGTTGATTGTCAGTCGGAAACCCGTAACCAGCCGAGCGATTTCATGATGGGCTCGTCGCTCATTTCAAACAGCGTCGCATCGCGGGAGGCGGTATGCTGGAACGGACGCCAGCCCGGCACCGCGAACACGTCACCGCGTTGCCACGCGAGCTTGATTCCGTCGATGAGCGTGCTCCCGGCGCCCTCGGCGACACAAATGATCTGGTTGGCCGTCGTGCGGGTGGTCTTGGTCTGAGTATCGCTTTCGAGCCGGTTCATGTGGAGTGCGATGGAATGCAACGCTGGACTGCCGAGTTCGATACGCCGGCCATACCGGCCATCAGGGTCGAGCTCGGTCTGATCAAGACGCGCCTGAACATCTTTCCAGGAAAACAGATAGGGCGAGCTAACGGGCGTCTCGGCGATAGGTTCATAGGTTTCCGGGTGTTGTTCGAAAAACATCGGCTCCAGGAAATGAACCAGCGGCACGTCGAGACAATCCATCCAGTAGCACGCGCCCACGGCCTCGCTGGCGTGGCCGTGCCAGCACCAGTTTGGCGTCAACAGCACATCATTGGGATGCATCTCCAGCCGTTCGCCATTGACGATGGTGTAGGAGCCTTCACCTTCTATAATAAAACGCAGTGCATTAGGCGTATGGCGGTGCGAGCGGGCCTGTTCCCCCGGCAGGATCATCTGATAGGCGGCGATGAGGGTGCGCACCGTCGCGTAATCGTTGCTCTCCACCGGATTATAGAGGATCAGATTGCGCCGCTCGGCTAAATCGGTGCCAATCAGCCTTCCCGCCGCATCAAGGGCCGCGCGTCCATCCGCCCAACCCCACAGAAATGGTTCGAAGTTTTGGTACGGCTCGGGGTAAAGAGACGGTGTCGGCTTGGCCCATCCGGCCCCGATACTACGATCATGCAGCCGGTCATAGAGGGTTTCCAGATTGTCGGTCGCCGCCAGTTCTTCGGTTGTGCTCATGCAGTTGAGTCTCCCGTCGGGAGGTGGACCCAAAATACATTCAAGTGATTAGTGCTCATAAGTTTAATATCGTCAAAACTGGACAGGGGCACTGGAATCGGGAATTGCTTTTGCCATCGTCGCACCTTATTTGCACCAAATATACCTGTCATCCCGGCCTGCGGCTCTCGATTCGTTTGGGGGGGGATGACAAATTATTATAGTCACCCAGACTAATGTAATTCCGCCAACGCCTATTCAATTCTAATTTGAGTCAGACACCATGCTTGCGCCACGAACAAGATTTATAAGTCGCGCCGAGTCCGGCGGTACCCCGTGGCCGCGCCAGGCGACATGACCGTCGGGACGCACCAGAACGAGACAGTGTTGGTAGGCATCACACACCGCCGGCTCCTCGATTGTTACAATGTCGAGGGGCATTTTGCAGCATCGCGCAGCCGCGGCCAATGGCTCGGTATCGGGTGCGTCTGCACCAAGCCGCAGGAGCACGAAGCCGCGGCCAAAATCATCCAGCGTGGACTTGCCGTCGGCGCGCCACACATGGGGCGCGCGCGATCCGGGACAGGTAGTCTGGATGTAATGGGCGGGATCATCCGGCGGGGCTGCGTTTCCGTCATGGGCACAAATGGGCGAATTGCCATAGCAATAGCCGAGATGAATGCCCAGCGTCTGCCATTCGCGTTTCATTCGCTCCGCGAACCGGTCACCAACTTCTTTCCGAACGGCATTGCCCTCCGCCGTGTCTTCCAGAAATGCCCCATTGTCTTCCGGCAATAACATCCGGGCCAAATTGCCGCTTGCCTCGGTCACATTGCGCACGGCCACGGGATGACGCTCAATCTCGTAGGAATCCAGCAATGCCTCTCCGGCCCAGCCCATGAGCACTGCACCAAACTTCCACGACAGGTCCACCGCGTCGCCAACGCCTGTATTCATGCCGAACCCGCCGGTGGGTGACATGCAGTGGGCCGCATCGCCGGCGAGAAACGCGCGGTCCTGACGGAACCGCTCGGCAACCAGCCCGCGCCGCGTCCACGGCACCACCGATAGGATCTCATAATGGAAATCGATGCCCACGGCCTTGCGGATCGCCGCATGCACCTCCTCATTGGAAAGCTCGCGGGGATGATCGCTGCTGCGCACGATCGACATGCGCCATTGATCGCGTCCGTTGATCGCGACGATGGTAGCCCAGGTTCCGGTCGCTGTCAGAAAGATAAACCGGTAACCAGGGCGCTTATCATGCAGTTTCTCGAAACCGGCACAGTAAAAGATGACATTGGTGGTGTAGGTCAGGGCCGGGTTACCCTGCATGGTTATGCCCAGCGCCGTGCGAACCGCGCTACCGGCGCCATCGCATCCGACCAGGAATTTGGGCGTCATATGGATGGCCGTTTGCCGCGCCACATCTTCGATCTCCGCGATCAAACCGTCTTCCGTCTGCTGCAGAGAGCGAAACCGGTGATGGTACCGAAGATCGACGGTTTCGTGCGATGTTGCAAATTTTTTCAGGATCGGATCGAACATATTCTGTGGGCAGCGTTCGCGCCTTTGCGGACTTTGCGGCGGTGGAATTTCGTCGTCCATGGTGGGATTTTCATAACGCCCGATTTCCCATCCATTCACGAGATCGCCGGCAATATAGATATTGTCCTGCGGGTAATCGCGCGGGTAGGGCGCGGCCTCCACATCGCCGACGATGCCCCAGCGGCGGCAGAACTCCATGGTCCTAATACCAACCAGATCCTGACGCGGCTGGTATATCGCGCCATCCGATTGTTCTATGACCGTACAGGCAATACCGCGCCACCCGAGATCGCCGGCCAGCGCCAGCCCGACCGGCCCGGCGCCGACAATGAGAACCGGTGTTTCGATGGCTGAGGTGGCGCTGTTGGGTGTGGACATGATGTGCCGTGGCTAGAGCAATAGCCGGTTGGTTTTACTCAAGAAAGTTCCCTCACCCACTGCGGCCATTGCTGAATTGATTTGCAACAACAAATCCAACCACGAACGAATTATACGGCAAAATGTGGTATTATGGTACCGAAAACGCTTAACGCATGGGGTTGATTATCTAAACGATGGTTTTGGCCCCGGTCAGTTACCTAAAATTGGCATGACCTGTTCCGAGAACAAGCGCATGGAGGCAGCGGCTTCATCGTAGGTGACCATGTGAAAGTTGACCTGCATGGACAGATATTCGAAGTCGCCGGCCACACCAATGTAATCGCCCAATTGCCGGCAGATATCGTCGGGCGTGCCGGCGAGGATGGCGCCGGCTTCCAGCATGGAATCGAACGAGGTTTCGCGCAGTTTCGCCATGTGCTGCTCGTAGCCCGGATAATCCTTTGACGAGGCGGTGCCCTTGCCCCAGCCGGCATTGCATTCGATGGCGTTGATGAGGGATGCAAAATATTTGTTCACGTTGGGTCGGGCGATGCGGTAGGCCTCCTCGCGGTCCTCATGGCAAAACATGTGAAAGCCCATAGCGACTTTACCACGGCCTTCGTGCCCGGCCTCGTCCCAATTTTCACGGTAGACCTTCAGTACGTTGCGCATGGCCGGTCCGGCGAAGGCCACCAGCATCAGATTGTTACCGGCTTTACCCGCGGCGCCGACCGATTGCGGCGTGCCCAGGGCGGCGGTCCAGATGGGCGGACGTGGTAGCTGGGTCGGGCGGGGCAGGGAGGTGACGTTTTTGAAACTATAGAACTGCCCCTTGAAGGTAACATTCTCCTCCTCCAGCAGGCGGCGCACGATTTCGACGCCTTCTTCGAAGCGGGCGCGGCTTTCGTCCATGGAGCGGGCAAAGCGTTGGAATTCATGGGGCAGGAACGCGCGGCCGAAGCCGCAATCGATGCGGCCGTTGCTGATGGCATCGACCATGCCGATTTCGCCAGCGATCTTGAGAGGATGGTTGAAGACCGGCAGCACTGCGCCGGTCAGGAAGCGTGCCTTCCTCGAGCGTTGCGAAGCCGCTGTTAGGAAAATGTGCGGCGCCGGACTGTAGCCGCCGTAATCCTCGAAATAATGTTCCACGGTGCGCACCTGGGTATAGCCCAGCGCGTCGCACAGCCCCACCAGATCAAGGCATTCATTCCAATATTGTTGGGCCGATTTCTCGTGCGGGCCGATGTCGGGAAAGAACTGCAGGCCGTATTCCATGTGGTCTTCGTCTCCATACTCTTGCTAGGCCGCCGTTCCGGTCTAACCGATCGCAATCGTGTGCTTGTAGATATCGTCATACATCAGATGCTGCACATCGATCATCTGCTGGACCGTCTTGAGTACCAGCCTGCGGTCGTCTTCGGTCTTGGCGAAATGGTCGAGGAGTTTGAAGCCGACGTCGGAATGTTCCTCATCGGCGCTGTCATGGATCACCCAATAGGCGACAGCCTCGTCGCTCAGGTCGAACTGTTCCTGCAATTTGCGGGCGATCTTGATATAGAGGCCGGGGATAGCCGCCTCGCCGGCCAGCATGTGCGCAGCGACACCTTCGAGAAAGCTTTTCGAACAGATCAGTGTGAAATAGGCCTGAAATGCCACCACCCCGCCGCAATAGGGCGGGTCATACATTTCGTCGGGCTCCAGCCCCATGCCCTTGGCGTAGTTGAGATAGAGCCGATGGTGCGACACGCCGTTCGACATCAGCCTGCCGGTCGCTTCCTCATAGGCTACCTCGGCGATCATCTCGCGCCACGCCGGATCTGGACAGATGGTATAGAGATTGCCGTGATAATTATGGTTGTGCAGCGGAATGCCGCCATGCTGCTGGCAGACATAACGCGACTGCTCCCAGTTCCATGCGCCTTCGACCATACCGGTCCACAGCGGATGGCCGTACATAGGCATTTCCTTGTGGATCTCGGCGATGCGGTCGAGCACCTCCTGGGTCATCAAAGCCATGGTAGATCCCCCTGTAACATTTGTTTCCACTATTATGAAAGAGTGGGCGGATTCTGTCCAGTTGCGCGGCGCTTTATCGCGGCGAACCGCCGCATAGCTGCTATAAGACGAAACAGGCCAAAGGGAGAAAATCCGATGAATTCATATGCCACGGGCGGTTGTTTATGCGGTGCCGTACGGTACCATTGCGCCGAAGCGCCGTTGATGATGGGTACCTGTCATTGCCGCGATTGTCAGCGCCATTCGGGCAGCGCCTTTGCCACCCTGATGATATTCAGGAAAGACACCGTCGCGGTCACCGGGGACGGGGATTCGCATTTCAGCCATGCGGGCGGCAGCGGTCAATCGGTGAAACGCTGTTTCTGTTCCGGATGCGGCTCGTCCATCTCTGCAATTTATGAGGTGACGCCGGATTTCACCGTGATTTTCGCCGGCACTATCGACGATCCCAGCCTGGTCAAACCGCAATGGAATATTTACACCGCCGGCAAACAGCCCTGGGTCGAGCTGCCGCCGCATATGAAATTGTTCGAGGGTGGGTATGGCAGCGAGTAGGAAGTTCTGCACTCCTGTCTCCCTTCTTCCTGCTCTAACGCCACTGTCATCCCGGACTTGATTCGGGATCCAGAAAACGTGAGAAACACAGGATTACGGGTCAAGTCCGGGATGACAGTTAGTGTATGGGGCTTGTAGCGAGGTCAGTCGTTTCACACTCAATAATTATTACAAACGCCGATGCGTCGAGTGTGCCGGTGACGAATAAAAGGTAAATATAATAAATCATCGGACCACCGGGGAGGGGACAACCGTGCCATTCGCTGTCAACAAAGGGGTGAAAACCTATTACGAAGTCACCGGCGAGGGGCCGAATTTTCTGATGCTGCATGCCAACCCGTGTGATCATCGCATGTGGATGTACCAAATCGCGTTTTTTTCTCGGCGTTTCCGTGTCATCGCCACTGACATGCGGGGTTATGGCCGGACCGACAAGCCAGCGGAACCCTACGTGTTCGAGGCGCTGGCGGAGGACGCCTTAGCGGTCTGCGAACAGGAACGTATCGCCAGCGGAATTATCGCCGGCGCCAGCATGGGCTCCAAAATCGCCTTCAAGATGGCAATCGAACGGCCGGATCTGTTCCAGGCGATGATCCATGTGGGCGGCAACGCGCACCGCGGGAGTTCCTATGACGGCAGGGCAGCGGGCTATCTCGGCGCCGACGTGCCGTCCTACCGCGCTCGCCATTTGGCGGAGCTGTTCGCGCCGGGCTTTTCTGACACCCCGCGCGGAAAGTTTCACAGCAACATCATTCTGGACGATTCAGCCGCCTTGTCAGGCAAGGCGATCTCGACGCTGTTCCACAGTTTCGATGGGGTCGATCTGGTGGGTCAGGTGCCGGGGATTGAAATTCCCGTGCAGATAGTCAACGGCATCCACGACAATTCCCTCGAGGGCGGGAAGAAAACCGCGTCGCTGATCAAAGGAGCGCGCCATGACGTAATCGACAAGGCCGGCCACCTTTGCTGCCTGGAAGACCCGGCCCGCTTTCAGGATATTTGCGTATCGTTTTTGATCGAAAACGGACTCTATCCGGGCATTTAGGCGCTGCCCTGGGGCGGGCCGCCCATGACGCTATCCTCCTTGATACTGTCTTCAATTTCGTCAAGCAGATCGGACAAGGCGGCTTCCAGCTCGCGCCGCGGCACGCCTTCTTCCATTATCACGCCGAGCAGACTGGCGGCGCCATGCAGGGCGATTGAAAACCTGGGAAGCTCGTTAGCAAGTTCCCAGGCCGCGGCGGCCGGAATCAGCGCCATTGAGACGACATCCTGGGCGCGGCAGACAGCGCAGTCGTCGCTCAAATCATGATTGGCGAGTGCTTCCAGATCGATAGTCATGGGCATTACTCGTTCTACTTTTAAATTACATTCGCACAAATCCATAGCATCTTTCCACACTGCTTGCATGAAAAGATATTGCAGAGTTTTTGGCTAGAAACCGGGACACTAATGGATAATATCCAACACTAAGCGCCCGTTAATGTCTCCATGATACGCGCAACGCTGGACATGAGTTGGGTTTGGAATTCAAAGACGCCGACTCCACAGCCCACAAGATTCAACACCATAATCCAGGTCGTTGTGCCCAGCAGCCGTGATATTTCGAGCTCTTCGTCTACATCCTAAAAGGTCGGGACTAGCAGGTTCAGCGGGTTCATGCCAATTTTTTGATTTTGCCCTCTTTTTCGGCCTAGTTTCTTTATCGACGATTATGGCTGGCGCATCGTTGCCGGTATCGGCGGGGGTTTTAGAAGACAGCTCGGACATGGTGGCCTCGGGGGACTCGGCATCAAGGGTTGCAACCCCGGCCGACTCCGCGCCATTA
>Ga0315339_1003651_pt1 | contig 10668 bp, 1 predicted proteins | sample ASW17metaG_FD_204514 | JGI IMG/M metagenome (GOLD analysis project Ga0315339, IMG submission 204514) | Ammonia-oxidizing marine archaeal communities from Pacific Ocean, United States - ASW #17 | ecosystem: Environmental > Aquatic > Marine > Oceanic | place: USA: California | collected 2016-12-05
AAATTTGGATGGTTTGAGAGCGGTAATGATAAAAAGCATTGGAAATATATAGGAGAAATCAAAAAAGGGGAACCAAATGGAACTGGGGTATTAAGTCATACTTTTGGAAAATATTCTGGAGAAGTAAATAATGGGATAGTGCATGGTCAAGGGACTTATACATACAAAAGCGGAAGAAAGAGAGTAGGTGAGTTTAGAAAAGGTAAACCATGGAACGTTAAAAGTTATGACAAAAACGGAAAAATAGAAACTGAGTGGGTTAAAGGTATAAAACTTAAAGAGGAAGGATTACCCGCAGTAGCACAAATGGCACCACTTGAAATAGAAGCACCTACTCAGGTAGCAATGAAACAAGAAGAGGAAAAAGTGCCTCGTTATGGTCTTGTTGCCTATAATACGGAAGATGAAGCACAAAAAATAGTGGATGAAATGCAAAAGAAGTTTGTTGGAGACACAACTGGTACTTGGGATTTCACCATTGTTAAAGTAGGAAAACTATATCAAGTACAAACTCAATATGGAGCTAATGTAACAGAAGAACAAAAGGCTTTTTTTTTTAATATACTAAATTTTGAATATGATGGACAAATGGGTAATATGAAAGCTGTCACTAAAGAAAAGGGCTTCGTCCAGATATTCCCAGCAAAACCTAAAACTAAAAGGAAAGCGGAAATGGAAGATGGTCATATTACATTGGGAGTCGAGGGTGAAGTTGATTTGGGTGTCGGTGTAGAACTTGATTTAGAAGTTGATATTAATGCTGCCCAAATCGCGAAGGATGCGGAGGATGCTTTAAATCTTGCACATGAAGAAGCTGAAAAGGCTGCCAAACTTGCAGAAGAAGAGGCACAGAGATTATTAAAAGAACATGCTGCAGAAATCGCTGTAGCAAAAGCAACTGCTGAAGAAGAAGAAAGAATCGCAGCAGAAACAGCACAAAAACTTTTACAAGAGGCAGAACAGGTAAAACGATTAGCAGCACAAGAGGCTCAAAGAGTAGCAGAAGTCACAGCAGCTGCAAGAAGGGCTGCGGAAGAAAAAGCAAGACAAATTGCAGTAGGAGCAACAAGAAAAGCAGCAGCAGCAAAACGATTAGCAGCACAAGAGGCTCAAAGAGTAGCAGAAGCCACAGCAGCTGCAAGAAGGGCTGTGGAAGAAAAAGCAAGACAAATTGCAGTAGGAGCAACAAGAAAAGCAGCAGCAGCAAAACGATTAGCAGCACAAGAGGCTCAAAGAGTAGCAGAAGCCACAGCAGCTGCAAGAAGGGCTGCGGAAGAAAAAGCAAGACAAATTGCAGCAGAAGCAACAAGAAAAGCAGCAGAAGCAACTAGAAAAGCAGCAGCAGAAGAGGCAGCAAAGAAAAAGGCAGAACAAGCAAAGAAAGCAGCAGAAGCTGCAAAAAAATCTGCAGCGGCTAGAAGCGATCCTCCCAGATTTAAGGCTATGGAAAATATTGTTCAATTTGAATCACCAGTAGAAATCGAGGAAGAGAAAGACTTAGGTTTAGTGTCCTTTGTTGAAGACTTCACAGGTGTGGAAAAAGAAGAGATTTCGCCTATAGAGGAGGAAAAAGAAGTTACAGAATACAAATCTTATAAAATGGGAGTTCGTGTTCTTTTAGGAAATACATCTGGTAAAGCTAGTACGACTAATAGCTCTCTCTCACTAATCTTGGAGAACTATGGCTTGGGATTTAATCAGATGTCATTCAAAACAACATCTTCAAAAAACAATGTGTATGAGATGAAAAATTCTTCTCTAGACTTGTCATATACATTAGACTTGACATCTACAATTGTAGAAGATTGGTCTGCAACGGCAGGACTTGGATATGTATATGAAGGAAAGGGCTCAATAACCAGTGCTTCATCTGCCATAAAATATGAAACTGAAAGTGTTTCAGGTTTTGGATTATTCGGATTATTAGGAATCGTATGGGAAGGTCTAGAAGGTTTAATTGGTGTAAGGTATTACAGCACAAATTATACAGACTTTAACAGTACAAATACATCTGAGGTTTTTTCACTAGGAAAACCATATCCCATAAGTTCTGCTCAACTTATCTTTGGCTTAGGATATAGTTTCTAATGAAAACTATAATCAAATTTTTTTTATATATAGTCATATTACACATTTTTTTAGCAGGATGTAGAGATACAAATGAGGATGAATTAGACACAACTATTGTCACTAAAGACAAAACCGCCACTACTGCACCAGTTATTGCAGAAGTTACTGCAGTGACTACTCCTACCAATGACACAACACCAGATTATACATTTTCCTCTGATGAAGCAGGAACCATCACATATGGAGGTTCCTGTTCTTCAAGTACCACTATTGCAACCACTGGCAACAATACAATCACTTTAGTTTCAGAGATTTTTTTCGCTTTCTTGCGTGATTTGAATGATGGTACTTATTCGAATTGTACAATTATAGTTACAGACTCCACAGGGAATTTAAGTAATACCCTTACAATAACATCATTTATTGTAGATTCAACAGCACCAGTTATTGTAGATTCAACAGCACCAGTTATTGAACCAGTCACAGCAGTCACAACTCCTACTAACGACACTACACCAGATTATACATTTTCATCTTCTGAGGCAGGGACAATTACTTACGGTGGTTCCTGTTCTTCAAGTACCACTATTGTAATCTCTGGAAATAATACTATAACTCTAAATACTTTGAGCGATGGGACATATGATAATTGTACAATTACAGTTACGGACAATTCAGGAAATAGTACCACATTGAATATAAGTACGTTTGTTATTGATACAACATTGGAGGTTGGAACCATTACAGGCGGCGTCTTAAGTCAAGTCAATGATAGTGACTTGTCCGGTGTCAGTGTGAGTTTTGAAAAATCTGGAACAACGGTGGATAACAAAACTACGGACAGCAATGGGGATTTTAGCCAACTTCTTACTTTGGGCACATATACTATAACTTACAGCAAGAGCGGTTACCTGGATGAAATCCAGTCAGTAACACTGGCAGCAGATAACCAGACACTTGTTGCTTCGACTCTGAAGATGCTTCCAGACAGCTGTACCTCAGGTACTATTTCCGGAATTATCAAGGATGCAGTGAATAATAATCCAGTTACCGGAGTTTCTCTAAGCGTTCGAAGAGGAGTGAACGTGACCAGCGGGACGATCGCTAAAACAGACACTACAAGCAATACTGGCACTTACTCATTTAGCAGCATGAGCCCTGGCTGGTATACTGTTGAGACCAGTAAATCCGGATACATAACGTCCACCCTTAACGTTTATGCCTGCGGTAACCAAAGTGGGCAGAATACCTCGATTTCTACGACATTGGCTACCGGAGCAATGCGAATTGTGTTGTCCTGGAAAACAAACGATGATTTGGACTCACATCTCACTGCACCAGATAATCTTAGTAGGCAAGGCCATTCTAATGCTGTTCATGAGCAGTTTCATTTATATTATCCTGATGATTACAGCAATTTTTACTATGCTACAAACAACTTCTCTTGTAGTGGTTGTTCAGTTAGTCAAATGATCGATAACGTAACTCTTGATTTAGATAGCAGGAAGGGTATTGGAACCTGCGCCAGATGTGGTCCTGAAACAATCACAATTTCTACTGTTCGAAGCGGGACCTATAGTTATTACGTACACAATTATAATGAAAGGGGTCAAAACAACCTTAAATTAGCTGCCTCGGGAGCTTCTGTTAAAGTCTATTATAATGACACTGTGACTACCTACAATGTACCGAACAGTGCTGCAGATCTCTGGTACGTCTTTGGTTTCGATAACAGCAGTGGTTTTACTGCAATCAATACTATGGGCTCTGATAGTGAATTCACCGCAGATGTTTTTGCTCCAACAATAAGTGAGGTAACAGCAGTCACCACACCAGACAATGACAGTACCCCAAATTATACATTCAGTTCAAACGAGGCAGGAGAAATCACATCTGGAGGAGGCTGCTACATTGCTAATGATAACGATACTGCCTCGACGGGTAACAATACTATAACCTTCAGAAATTCTAGTGGTGGAGGCCTGGTTGAGGGAACCTACAGCAACTGCACCATCAGGGTCACAGACGAAGCAGAAAACACGAGCGATAATTTGTCGGTGAGTGCTTTTACTATTGATACAACCGCTCCAACACTGACGCGGGTCACGGCTGTACCAACACCAACCAGAGACAATATAACACGTTACACCTTCACCACAAACAAGGCAGGAACCATATCATATACAGGGGGCTGCAGCAGCAGCAGCAGTGATAACACTACAGCTGCGGCTGATGAAAATATTACTATAACCTTCAATGCACTTGCTGACAATACCTACAACTGCACCATCATTGTTACTGACAATGCAAGCAATCCAGGAACCTTACCGGTGAATACTTTTACAGTCGACACAACTGCTCCAACACTGAGTGAGGAAACGCCAATAGCCACAATAACCAACGACAACACACCGAATTATACTTTTTCTGTTAATATAACAGGAACAGGTCAATCAAACGAGGCAGGAACCATCACATATGGAGGGGCCTGCGGCAGTTCGACCTCGTCATCGGCGACACACGGAAACAAAATAATCACTCTGACACAGCCGGACAACTCCACCCCTTTGAGTGATGGGACATATTCGGATTGTACAGTTAGAGTTACCGATTCTGCAGGGAATGTAAGCGATGCTCTTGATGTAAGGGAATTTAGAGTCGCCATACCACCTGTACTCGCAGAAGTTACACTGGTACCAACTCCAACCAGCGACAGCACCCCGGATTATACCTTTTACTCAAACGAAGCAGGAACCATCACATATGGAGGGGCCTGCGGCAGTGATAACAGATCTGCGTCATCCGGAAACAACACAGTCACTCTGACACAGCCAGACAACTCCACCCCTTTGAGTGATGGGACATACGACAACTGCACTATTGCTGTTACAGACAATAACAGCAACACGAGCGACAACCTGTCGGTGAGAGGACTAGATAAACTTGGAAATATTACTGACAACTTCACCATTGGTACGACCGAACCTGTCCTGGTACAGATAACTCCAGTGCCCACACTAACTAATGACAACACATCAGATTACACCTTCTTTTCGACTCTGTCGGGTAGGATTAATTACAGTGGTGACTGCGAGAGTACAGATAACAGATCTGCTGTGGGTGAAGACAATAATACTGTAACGTTCGATGCCATGGGTGAGGGGACCCACTCCAACTGCAAGATCAGTGTGACCACCAGCGACAACGTGACCAGCGATAATCTCTCGGTTAATTCTTTTGTGATTGATACAATTGCACCAGTACTGGACAATGTCACAGATGTAAGAAATCCAATCAACAGCCATAGCCCGAATTATACGTTTCATTCAGACGAGGCAGGAGACATCAATTACTCTGGGAGCTGCATAGGTGAATTCCCATCCGGCCATGCTAACGCGGGCCAGAGAAAAGAAAATGCTGATGCTGATAACAATACTATAACCTTACAAAGAACTAATGGTTTGGTCCTGGTAGATGGCACAACCTACAGCGACTGTAAAATCAGTGTCACTGACAATGCAACCAATACGAGCGATAATTTAACGGTGAATACTTTTACTGTCGATCTAACTCATCCTACACTGGGCTATGTCACAGGCGGTCGTGTACCCACACCAACAAGTGACAACACCCCGGATTTTACATTCAGTTCAACCGAGCCTTCAGACAACATCACATATGGAGGGAGCTGCAGCAGTGATAACGATACTATCTCGGCAGGTAACAATACTATAACCTTCAATGAACTGCAGGACGTGACATACGAAAACTGCACCATCACGGTCACTGACAATGCAACCAATACGAGCAATAATTTAACGGTGACTGGGCGAGATCAACTTGGAAATACTTCTGATGACTTCACTATAGGCGCAACCAAACCAGCCCTTTTCGAAATTACGCCTGTACCAACTCCAAGAAATAACACCACACCAAATTACACCTTCTTTTCGACTCTGTCCGGGACGATCAACTACAGCGTGGACTGCAGTAGTTCAGACAATTCTACTGAAGGTGATAATAAAACTATAGAATTCAATGCCCTGACGAACAATACCTACAGCAACTGCAAGGTCAGTGTGACCTCCAGCAGCGGCGTGGTGAGCGATAACCTCTCGGTGAGTTCTTTTGAAATAGATACAATTGCTCCCACACTGGACAAAGTAAGGATTTATTCTTCTCCCGCTAATGGTAACAATGCTATTGCTAAACAAGATGACTACGTCCACTTGTATATCTACTCTTCAGAAAATATTAATCAACCCACCGTACTCATTGCGGGTCAGAGTGCAACTCGTTATTCAGGATCTAATAGAACATGGAACTTCAGATACAGAATGCAAAGCAGTGATTCCGAGGGATCGGTGAGCCTGAGCGTAGCCTTCACTGATATCACCGGAAATGCCGGTACCACTGTTACCAGTACCACCGACAACGCCTCTCATCCATACAATGCAGCTGTTGTGTTTGACAAAACCGTACCAATACTGACCGAAGTCACGGCTGTACCTACACCAGACAATGACAGCACCCCAAATTATACGTTTCATTCAACCGAGGCAGGAAACATCTACTATCAAAACTGCGACAGTGATAACGATACTGCCTTGGTAGATAACAATACTGTAACCTTCGATGCCTTGGCAGATGGGGCACATGCTAACTGTAGAATTAGAGTTAGAGATAATGCAACGAATTACAGCAATTGGCATACTATACCCTCATTTACAATCGCAATACCACCTGTGCTCGCAGAAGTGACACCAGTTCCAACTCCAACCGACAACAGCACCCCGAATTATATTTTTTCATCAACCGAGGCAGGAGTCATCACATATGGAGGGGACTGCAGCAGTTCAGACAACTCATCATCTATTGGCAACAATCCTATAACTTTCAATGCCCTGAATGATGGGGCACATGCTAATTGTACAGTTACAGTTACCGATTCTGAAGGGAACGCAAGCAGTGCTCTTCCTGTAACCTCATTTACTGTCGCAGTACCACCTGTGCTCGCAGAAGTGACGCCAATTCCAATTCCAACCGGCGACAACACCCCGGTTTATACTTTTTCATCAACCGAAGCAGGAACCATCACATATGGAGGGGCCTGCGGCAGTGATAACAGATCTGCGTCATCCGGAAACAACACAGTCACTCTGACACAGACAGACAACTCCACCCCATTGAGTGATGGGACATACGACAACTGCACCATCGCTGTTACTGACAATAACAGCAACACGAGCGACAACCTGTCGGTGAGAGGAATAAATATATTTGGAAATATTACTGACAACTTCACCATTGCTGCGGTCAAACCCATCCTTTTGCAGGTCACGCCAGTGCCCACACTAGACAATGTCAGTACCCCGAATTACACCTTCTTTTCAACTCTGTCTGGGTCGATCAACTACAGCGGGGACTGCAGTAGTTCAGACAATTCTACTGAAGGTGATAATAAAACTATAGAATTCAATGCCCTGGGTGAGGGGCTCCACGACAACTGCAAGGTCAGTGTGACCACCAGCGGCGTGACCAGTGACAACCTCTCGGTTAATTCCTTCACCATCGACACCACTGCTCCATCACTGACGCCGGTCACGCCTGTGCCCACACTGGGCAATACCAGAACCCCGAATTATACGTTTCATTCAAACGAAGCAGGAGACATCACATATGGAGGGTCCTGCAGCAGTTCTACCGATGAAGCCATTGCTGATAACAATACAACAATCTCATTCAACACCCTGGGGGACAACGACACCTACAGCAACTGCACCATCAGAGTTGAAGACAGTGCAGGTAATCAAAGTAACCTCCTTGAGGTCATTTCATTCACCATCGACGCCATTGATCCATCACTGAGCCCGGTCATTGCCGTATCCACACCAACCAACGACAATACATCAAGTTACACCTTCCACTCATCCGAGGCAGGAAACATAACATATGCAGGGACAACGGGTTGCGCCAGTGATAACATCACTCGAGCCGTTTCAGGTGACAATAATATAATCTTCAATGAACTTCCGGACGGGACCTATAGCTGCACCATCAGGGTTACTGACAATGCAAGCAATACAAGCAGCCTGTTGTCGGTGAATACATTTATTATCGATACAATTGATCCAACAGTGGAAGAAGAAGATGCAGTTACAACTCCAGGTTATGATACAACACCGAGTTACACCTTCAGCTCAACCGAGACAGGAGTTATCACATATGATAATGAAAGCTGCAGCAGTTTAGACAATTCATCCTCGGTCGGTGACAATGAAATAGACTTCAGAAAAGCTAATGGTGCAGTCCTGGATGAAGGGAGTTATAGCAGTTGTACCATCAGAGTTACAGACAATGCAAACAATCAAAGTAACCTCCTTCTGGTCAGTTCATTCATTATTGACACAACTCCTCCAACAGTCTCTTCCACATCGCCTGCTGACAACCAAAGTTCATTTTCAGTAAGTGAGAATATCTCTGTCACTTTTTCAGAGTCAGTGGATAACATCACCACTAACACAGCAAATACAAGCTGTTCCGGGTCATTTCAATTGTCTTCAGATAATTTCAGCAGTTGTGTCCAGATGGGATCATCACCATCTGTGTCCAATTCTAATCGAACCTTCACGGTTACTCCTTCATTGACGATGTTCTATTCAACGAACTACAAGATACGAATTACGACTCCTGCCAAAGACAGTGCAGGCAATTCTATTGCCCAGTATACGCAGACGAATGGGTTTAATAGGGACTCAATTCCAATAACTGCTGGTTATGCGCACAGCTGCTTCATACTGGACAACGGCTCAGTCAAGTGCTGGGGGTCCAACGCATCCGGCCAGCTGGGACTGGGGGATACCAACAGCCGTGGAGACGGATCAAACGAAATGGGAGACAACCTCACGGTCATTGACATGGGCACTGGAAGAACCGCCACTGCCATCGAAGCCGGGGACAATCATACTTGTGCCATTCTCAACAACGCATCCGTCAAGTGCTGGGGGTCCAATGCATCCGGCCAGCTGGGACTGGGGGACACCAGCAGCCGTGGAGACGGATCAAGCGAAATGGGTGACAACCTCACGGTCATTGACCTGGGTTCCGGAAGAACTGCTAAGGCTATCGCCGCAGGTTATGAGCACACTTGCGCCATTCTCGACAACGCATCCGTCAAGTGCTGGGGGTCCAACGCATCCGGACAATTGGGACTGGGGGATACCAACAGCCGTGGAAACGGATCAAGCGAAATGGGAGACAACCTCACTGCAGTTGACCTGGGTTCCGGAAGAACCGCTACGGCAATCGCCATTGGAGGTAGTCACACTTGCGCACTGCTTGACAACTCGTCCATCAAATGCTGGGGTTTAAATGATTCAGGTCAGTTGGGCCAGGGGGATACCAGCAGCCTTGGAGACGATGCGAATGAAATGGGGGACAACCTCGATGCAATTGACCTGGATTCCTCCGGAAGAACCGCCGCATCCATTACTACAAGTGCTAGGCACACGTGTGTTCTGCTGGATGACAATAATACTAAATGCTGGGGTTACGGAGATCTCGGACAGCTGGGCACGGGAGAAGATAAGCCCGAATATAAACCCCTGGAGGAGGTCCTCGACCTGGGAACCGGAATAACTGCCACTGCCATCGTTGCTGGGAATTTTCATACTTGCGCCATACTCGACAACTCGTCCATCAAATGCTGGGGTTTAAATGATTCAGGTCAATTGGGCCAGGGGGATACCAGCAGCCTTGGAGACGGATCGAATGAAATGGGCAACAACCTCCCGGCAATAGACTTGGGGTCTGGAAAAAACGCCAGGGCCATCTCCGCTGGAGATAGGCACACTTGCGCTATCCTGGACAACGCATTAATCAAATGCTGGGGAAGCAATACTGCTGGACAATTGGGCCTAGGGAATACTAGCAACCGTGGAGATAATTCTAGTGAAATGAGTGATAATCTAACCGTCATAAGTTTGTAGAACTTTTCCACCTTTACACGTTTAGATTCAAATTTTGATTTTAAAACTACTTGGATAATGAATACTGCGTTCTTAGTTGTAGGTTTCTAATTTTAGGAAATATGGTATAGCTTTTTTACTTCATTATGAAAAATTTACGGATTTTTGGGTTAATTGGCTTAGTGATTTATACAATTTTATTGATGATGGCCTGTGGTCGTGGACCAGATAATGATTCTACAAGTAATGAGTTTTTAAAAACAATCAGTTCCCTGTCGAGCTCTATAATCAAAACTCTAAAAGGAACAACAACACCAATCCTGACCCACATTAAATCTCCGTCACTGCAAGAAAACAATCTTGTCTCCTTTGGATTCAGGAGTTCAAAGGCCGGTACAATTAGTTACTCGGGAAACTGTTTCGGTTCCACCAAGAATGCGATCAAGGGAGACCACCACATTCTACTGGGGGTAATGGTGGAAGGAAACTATGACAACTGTGCCATGCAGGTCACTGACTTAGAAGGCAACACGAGTGTGCCTCTGCAAGTGCCATCATTCAGGGTGGATTTCTCAGCACCGGAGTTGTTTCAGGTCGGGGATTTTAAGGTTCAAGGCCGGAATGTAGAGAT
>Ga0315339_1003653_pt1 | contig 10662 bp, 9 predicted proteins | sample ASW17metaG_FD_204514 | JGI IMG/M metagenome (GOLD analysis project Ga0315339, IMG submission 204514) | Ammonia-oxidizing marine archaeal communities from Pacific Ocean, United States - ASW #17 | ecosystem: Environmental > Aquatic > Marine > Oceanic | place: USA: California | collected 2016-12-05
GCCGTGGCCCGTGCGGAAGGCCGATACCGGTGCCTGCAGGCGTTCCGCCAGCTCGGTCACCTCAGCGCTGGCGTGCTGTGCACCACCGCCGACGATGATAAGGGGGTGTTCACTGTGTTCCAGTAATGCCGCGGCCGATTCTATGGCGTCTGTACTAGGAGCACACGGTGTTATTTCTAGTGGCAGTAGTGTGCTGTCGGACCCAACTTCACTGCCCCAGATATTCATTGGGCATTCGATGCCGACGGGGCGCGGGCGACCATTGACGAGCGCTGTTAACGCTTCGTGTAGTTGGCTCTGGGCCTTTTCGGGTTCGAGAATGCGGGTCGCATGTTTGGTCAGGCTACCGAGGATTCCCTCCTGGTTGGGAATCTCATGCAGCAGTCCGTACTCGCGGTCGATGGCCCCAGTGGGGATCTGACCGATCAGTGCCAGTACCGGGGCATTCACCGCGTATGCGGTTGATAGGGCAGCGGTGGTATTGAGAAAGCCAGGTCCGGGCACTACGCAGTAAGCCTGAGGCTGGCCAGTGGCGAGTGCGGCACCCAGTGCCATATAGCCCGCGGCTTGTTCATGTCTTACCTGAATTGGTCGAACCGCATCACGGTGCGGGTATAGGGCATCGAAAAAATCATCATTCTGAACACCGGGCAGGCAGAACAGATGCGATAAACCTAGGTCTTTCAGGCCTTGAACAATCAGATCGGCAGTTGTTGTCATAAAATTAATTCTTATTGTTATTGTAGGTACTGTAACGTTCTCAGAAGTACTTAGTCTAACCACACCTAACGTTGAAGTCTTTTCAGTTTAGTCATCTACGGTTCCGCCAGTTTTACTTGATTCAGTCATAATGCTTGCTGATACTAAATACGGCTTAGTCAATAGTCGGAGTTTTTGATGTGTGAGAGTTTTGCTGGCTCTCGTTTGAGTTGACCAATTTATTGACTACTAACCTTAAACTTTGGAGAAAGCAGGAGATTAATATGCGTAAGTCCCACTTACGTGGTCGGGGACCGAACTATCCTATTTTGGATGAAATCGTTCAATATGATTTTGAGCCAGGCTATGTTGTCTTTACTATGCCGGCGCCAAAGCGGCTTCGTGTGAAGGTCGGAAATGACTTACTCGCAGATACTGCTGATGGACTGGTGCTTTATGAATCGGATCATTTGCCGGTGTACTATTTTCCAATGGAAGATGTTTCAATGAAGAATCTGCAGCTAAGCAGCAAAACTACATTCTGTCCGTACAAAGGAGAGACTGAATATTATTCACTAAAGACCGGAAGCGGTTTCGTTGAGAACATAATGTGGCATTACCCTGAGCCCATAACAGAATGTCCGGACATTTCCAACTATGTGGGATTCGAATGGGGGTTGGTCGATCATTGGTATGAAGAAGACGACGAGATTTTTGTGCACGCGAGAGACCCGTATCGTCGTGTCGATTGTCTGCAGAGCAGTCGTCGGGTTGAAGTAGTTTTAAAGGGCGAGATTGTTGCGGATACCAAGCGAGGCGTATTTCTTTTCGAAACCGGACTGCCGACTCGGTATTACCTACCGCTTGAAGATGTCAGAACTCAGTTTCTGAAGGAGAGTGATACTGTTACGCAATGTCCCTATAAAGGTATGGCCAATTATTACCATGTCGAAATCGATGGTCAGCGATTTGACGACATTGTTTGGTATTACGTAGACCCAGTGCACGAGAGTGCAAAAATTAAAGAACTCGTTTGCTTCGCCAATGAGTTTGTCGATCGAATTATGGTTGCTGGTGTGCCCCAAGCTCGGCCGAAAACGAGTTTTTCACATGGCTACAATTAATCTTCGTACCCAAGACCCAATGGTTATCAACATGTTTCAACAATGAGCCTACTGATTACCGGAGGTATGGGATTTGTACTGAGCCACGTCGTCAAACTGTGGCTGGAAGACGATCCCAGCGCCCGGGTGATTGTTGTCGACAATGCGAGGATAGATTGGGAAGCAAAGCAGTTTCTTAGCAACGTAGAGGGGCGTATTCAGCACATTGTTGCCGACGTGCTGAATGTTGACGCATGGGCAACCGAGGTGGATCAAAATTCGATAACTCAAGTAATTCATGGTGCGGCCGTCAGTCCTATTTCCACTAATGCTGCTAGCAGCCCAGATTGGCAGGATCCATCGCGTACAGTAAGAGTCAATGTGATGGGGACAGTACGTGTATTGAATTGGGTGCGCCAGCTGCCAAATCTACAGCGATTCTTGTATGTAAGCTCTGGTGTATATGGTTATGGCTACAAGGGTTCTGCAACAGATTCGCCCGAGTCAGCAATCGGTGAGGATGCCCCGCTCGAACCAGGAGCGGCACTCTACGATATAAGTAAGGCCACTGGCGAACAGGTGGTTAGGCGATTCTCGGAGCTTTACAATATTAGTTCGGTTTGTGTGCGGCCATCAGCCGTATACGGTCCTCTCGATCGAGATACAGTTGCTCGCCGAGTTCATCCAGTGCCCTACCATATGGCTCATGCTGCGGTGGCTGGAAAAAGATTTTCTGTAAATTGTCTGAGGGCATCCTATGATTGGATTTATGCGCCTGACGTTGCCCGAGCTATGATCTGCCTCCTAAGAGCTAGTCTGCCAGATTTTCCGACCTACAATATTGGATATGGCCGAAATTCTACTGTCAAAGACTTGGTTGCTGGAGTAAGAAAAGTCGTTCTAGAATTTTGTGTGACAGAGACGGATGAATTGAATGCCGATTATTTTCAGGCAGTCGATATGCGTGGTGGTGTCTGGCGGGTCCGATCCACAGACCGGCTTGAAAAAGAATTTGGCTGGTATCCGACGCCACACATTGAGGCGATGGCTGATTATGTGAATTGGATAAAAACTTGCTATAAATTGTCAGGGCAGTAACCCTAACTATCTAATTTTTAGTCTAAGGCTAGACGACTCGCTGCATTTGCCTGCCGAAGAAACTTTTCATTATGGTGTTCGCCTGCAGTAATTGGAGAATACTTTGCAGGGTTGTGGTCAGAAGTTGTGCCGGGTAGTGCCTCAATTAGTGTGCGTGGATTCACCTGCTGAAAATACCCGATTGTGAGGCGTCGACTGTTTTGTGCCAGTTGGCGTGGAGGGTTTACGACACGATGTAGAGTCGATTTCCAGCGATCGTTACTCCAGCGGGCTAGTAGGTCACCGACGTTGACGACAAATGTTTTCGGAATCCAGGGCACGTCTACCCAGTTTCCTGAAGCAGCCATGATTTGTAGGCCGCCTGGTGCATCGTCCGTACTTATGATGGTGAGCACGTCGAAGTCAGTGTGAGCGCCTGCTCTTAATTGCCCTGGTTTGGGGTTCTCAATTTGAGCTGGGTAATGTAAGGCGGAAAGAATACTGAAATGGCCATCGGTGTGTTGTTCAAACCATCGTTCAGGCAAACCTAGCGCTAGAGCACAAGCATGCAAAATTGTGGAACCCAGGTCTTCTAGTTCTTTATAGCATTGCTCCCAGTGGGACCTTAAACCAAGTGGTTGCTCAGGCCATAGGTTGGGGGAACGAAGCATTTTCAAGTTCACATCATTTTCAGAAATTTGTTTTAAGGGGCCAATGTTAAAGCTCTCTTTCAAATCGGGAGCGGTTGCTACGGAATCATCTTCTGTTGTTGCGAGAGCACCCGAGTTAAAAGGTATATAACCACGTATAACGTCAATCGACGGTTGTTTCACTCTCATTTTTTTCTCAGTCGGTAGGTCAAAATAACGTCTGACTGAATTTCCGCAATTTCGGATTGTCAATTCATTAACGCCATGTCCACTTATTACGAGAAATCCAACGTTCTGAAAGGCTAGATCAATCTCATAAGCAGTCTTGTGTTTCGTATGTGTATCACTAGTGAAGAGCGAGCTTAGATCGACGACAGGTACATTGGAGGAATCCATATTATTACGTATACCGTAACTTAGAATTTGGTATTTCTGGATCAAACTGCTTGAAGATGGTTGCCAAAGTAAGCCATAACGGTCGTTAGTAGGAAAGATAACCGCCGTCTACGGGGAGAGAGATTCCAGTGACATAACTTGATTCCTCTTTCGACGCTAGAAAAATAGCTGCGCCAACCATCTCTTCTGGGCGAGCTGGGCGGCCCATCGGAATTCTTGAGCGAACCTTTTCCCTTAGATTTGAGAACTCTTCCTTATGCCAAAACCCAGTTGCGGTTTCGACTGCGCCAGGTGCTAGGGCATTGACCCGTATGTTTTTGCTAACAAGATCAAGGGCCATTGCCTTTGTAAGCATCTTGATGCCACCTTTTGCGGCGATGTAGTGGGGGTATCCTGCCTGGGCGACTTCATCACAGATTGAGGAAATATTAATAATAGAGCCTCCGCCTTGTTTAACCATGTGACGTGCCGCGATTTGGCCGGTGAGATACATGCCTTTCAGGCTTACGTCCATGACTCGATCCCATTCATCTTCTGGAAGGTCGAGAAAATTACGTGTGGTTGATATGCCTGGTCCGGATAGCAGAATATCGATATGGTGGAACGCATCAATGGCAACACTAAATAGATTCTCAACTTGACCCTTGTTAGCGACATCCACCTCTACATGGATGGCTTCGCCACCCGCTGCTTGAATAGTCTGGGCCGTTTGTTCTGCTGCTGATCTATCAATATCGGCACAAACTACCTTGGCACCGTGCTGTGCAAATCCTAAGGCAATTGCCTTTCCAATGCCGCTTCCTGCTGCCGTGACCACTGAATTCATACCGAGTAAGCGCATGTGTATTCCTCTTGGCGTTGATTTGTTGTCATTAACTTAGTCACCCGTCTGCATCTTAGCTACAAACCAATTGTTTATTATTCTTTTATTGTTTCCGGATACTTCCTGTTGAAAGTGTAGCCATAAATGTTCTGATCCCTGGCAGGATCTGAATTTCTTATTCGAGCAAGCTTGGCATGTGCCTTTACATCGACTGTTTCTCCCCAATTATGGGAGAGCAATGCGGTGTCGGGAATCGTAGTCAATGGTTCGAAGCGATGACTTGCAAAGCTAAGGCTCTTGTCAGGCGGAGCACTGTCTACGGCATTGTAAGATACCTGAAGAACTGTACGAGGGTGATCCGTAAGGTTTGGACCGGAACTGTGTAGAGCATTTGAGTGAAAGAATACACAATCTCCCGGGGTCATCTCACATAAGACTAGGTCATTTCTTTCTAATAACCACTCAACCCATTGAGGATCGGCACCCATGGAGTGGCCAACAGGAATATGGTCAATTCGGCCACAGCGATGCGAGCCACGAATTATCTCCACACATCCGTTTTCCTGATTAACAGGATCAACAGCAATCATTGCAGTCAGTGAATTTGGATATAGGGCACCTTCTTTGTACCAAGAACCATAGTCTTGGTGCCAGTCCCAGCGGGCTTTTGTGCCAGGTGGTTTGAATGAAAGTTTTGTGTGCCAGTGGTAAATATCCTGTCCAGCAAGAAGATCTTGACTCGTCTTGACTAATCGCTCAACTCTTACGAATGCGCCCAGAAGATCATCTGGAACTCCGGAAAACGCGAAGAATTCGCTAGCGTTCCCATGGGAATCGAGTGGTCCTCCGATTCCATGTTCAATAGTCGGATCTATTTGGGTTAATTGCTTGAGTAGGTCAATTTCGTCGTTGTTAAACAAGCCAGGTACGAGAAGTAATCCGTCACGGTTGTAAGCATCAACTTGAGATTGGTCCAGCCGATTTAGAATCTGGCTTGGTGAAGGGTCGGTGGGTAGAGTTTTTACTGAAATCGTTGGCATCGTGTTCTCTCCGTTAGACTCGTGATTTGTATGATTGTTCCCAAGTCTGGTCAAAAATTATCAGAAAGTTTTTATAACTTTGACTATTTTGAATGCTTCGTTTCGCATACGTGTTGTCACAAGACATACAAGGTTCTTATTCGGCTTGATCAAACCGTGAATTCTCCAGGTGTTTCTACATCTATTATCTTTTTTTTAAAATCCGGAGTTTCAAACAGTTCGATAAGTAGTTCGATTTCTGGACCGTATGAGCGATCACGTGTATAGGGAGGAATACTTTGTCGAACTAGTTGGCGGATATTGTGTATTCGTTCACTCACTTTCTGACCTCGTTGGTCGATACAGACTAGTGCCGCGTATAGTTCGTAAGCCGACATCATCCGAACCAGATCACTCATTGCAAATAATCGGTTAATTGCTGGCAGGGCCATGGTTTCAACATCGGTGTGTCCAAGACTCGACTCTTCGGTATGTAGAGAGTAAGGGTTGGCCATGGTTTTAAGCTGAGGTATAAGACCTATAGCAGCCTTGTGCAGGATTATCAGACCAGAATCGAGACCAGGCCTTAGTGACAGTTGCTTTCCGAGATTAGTTTCGCTTGGGTCCATAAGCCTATGCAGGCGTTTGGAACTTAACAACCCAACCTGAGCTATTGCCAACGCAGCACCATCAACTATGTTAACCAGTAATTGGTTGTGGAATTGCCCGCCATGAATAACGTATGCATGTTCTGAATCTCTGCCTGGGAAAAAAGCAGCGTTGTTTGAAACAGACGACATGTTGCGAAACACTTCTTCATCAATGCGCCATAGGGTCTGAAGTAAGACCGCATGAAGTTGTGGCGTAACACGATAGCTGATGGGTGCTTGCAGGGTATTTCTATCAACAGCCGAACCCTCCAAATAGAGTCGAATTGTATTGTTGATCTCCGAGAGACCTAGGCACTTTTGTAGTTCAGAGATCTCAGTACTGTAGTGTTCTGCAGATGCGGCGATGCCCTCAATTGATATTGCTGCCACCAGGGTTAGGTGGTTGAGTAAGCAAGTGAGATGTCTGCGAGCATGAACCGCGTAAGCTACAGATGCACCGTAACCGTTGATCATAGCTCCGGCATCGCGTCGTGAAGGTTCGAATGGGGGTAGGCTGTTTTCTTCCAGGTAGGTCTTAGCTGAAACTTTGTCACCATCAGGGGTTATTAGAAAGCCTTCACCAATCAGGGTTTGTGCCATATGTGTATGTGGAATTGTCTCGCCATCCATTCCATGGCCTGAACTAGGTACCCATGGCGTGAAGCCTTCATTAAGTCGGTTTGTCATGTAATTAACAAGGTTTACAGAAGCCGCAGCGTGACCTGACAGAAGCGCGTTAATCCTAAGAAATAGAATGCCACGAGAAACGAAGTAAGGGAGTGGTTTGCCGATTGCTGCTGAATGATTGACGAGCGCGTTGTACTGGCGTTCGGGCCAATCACTCTGTGACACTGGGTCATTGACCATCGCACCGGAACCAGTTGTAGATCCGTAAACCGTCGAGCCAGACTTTAGGAAGTCAATGAAATCTGAGTGACTTTTGTCGATGCTGGTCAACAGGTCATGTGCGAACCCAATGGTTTCACCGTCGTAAACAACTCGGTTATATACATCAAGGGTGATGTCATTCTGGTGGGAAATATAGATTGACATAAATTACAGTAGTCATTGATCCACATTGATGTCGCTTGATCGTGAGGGACGAAATATTCAGACAGTGAGGCGGCTTACTTGCGGTAAGCGTGGGCAACGAAATTCCGGATCTTCCATGACCCACTCGAAATAAGAAGCCAACTGTTTAGCGATCGGCCGCGGTTTCCAGTCGAATTCGGTGGATAACCGTTCTATATCATATGCATTCCACCGCGCCAGTCGCCGACTTGGGTCCCGAATGACGTCAGCAAATTCTGGAATGACTACCTCGTAGTCAAACTCAGGTACGATTGATTTGAAAGATTGAAATACTTCTGGCACCAGTGTGAACTGTCCGTAGGCTACATTGTAGATATCATGAGATAGTTTGGAAGAGACAAGCAATCTAGGAAGTATAGAGCCAATATCTTCGCTACTGATAAAGTCTGCTCCAGCTTTCAAGGTTCCATCTGTGATTCGTAATGGTCGGTTTTCAATGACAGCTCGAATCATGTGGTAAGGCATTGCCATCAGTGCACGTCCAGGTGTAGGGCGATCCATAGGGCCGAATACACCGCTGAACCGAACACAGACTGTGTCTATGTTAAATACATCCCTATAGCGACGGACGATTTGCTCAGATGCGTACTTTGAAATTGCATATAACTCCGGTTGATCAAGCGTGCCCGTTTCTAAGTGTGGTTCTTGTGATGTCTCGGCTTTCGGTTCTCCATAGACATCTCCGCTGCTGACATACAAGAATCGAATGATGCTCGACTGTGTTCGAGCCCATTCCAACGTATTTACGGTACCCATAATGTTTACGTCGAGAACCTTGTCAGGATGTTCCCTCTCCCACTGAGGGTGGTGTGCAATCATTGCGGCATGAACGACGTGTGTAATTGGTTGATCAGTCGGTATAAGGCTAAAGCTACCAGGTTCCCGAATATCGCCTTCGATATGAGTTATGCGATCACTGAAGGGTCTAAAAAAATCCTGTGTCAGCTTGCCAGTAGGGTTGACATCTAAGCTAACGACTTTAGCGTCTAGATTGGTGGCCAATAAATTTTTGATTACGTTACTCATAACGAAACCGCAGCCACCAGTGACTAATACTGTTGTTTGGGGGTAGTCTTGCTGCATTTGCTAATGTTGATAATTGGTGCTGAATTAGTCCTAATCTACTGATATATTAATCGGATTGACAGTGGTAGCGTCATCTCTAGACCAAATTTCGTGAGAGGAGTGATAGTTTCAATGCAGTTACCAAACAATGCAGCGACAAATGGCTGGTATAACGTACTGCCTGATCCCACCCCTGCAAGACAGGTGTCAGGGACAATTAGGGCTCCCTATGTTGTTCTTGGAGCGGGCGTTACTGGGCTATCTGCAGCTAGACAGCTGGCCACACATCTCCCTGATGAACAGATCGTGTTAATCGAAGCTGAGCGAGTGGGGTTTGGCACTTCGGGCCGCAACTCAGGGTTCGCCCTTGATAGTTTTTTCCAGGGTGATGAGCCGTTGAACAACCCAGAACTTTCGGCGGCCCATGCGCGGTTGTGTACGGGTGGTTTAAACATTCTGCGCAATCTTGTTAAGGAGAATGAGATCGAGTGTGGCTGGCATGACTGGGGCAAACTGCATGTGTCCGCTGGTGCCGAAGGCGATGCGAGCCTTATAGGATTTATCCAGGGCTATAAGTCACTGGGCATCCAGGCACGGGAACTGAATACTGAGGAAGTGGCCGCGGTGACAGGTTCGACGTTTTATACCGCTGGATTGAAGGTTGAGGCTACTGGGCTGATGAACCCTGCCGCGATGTGCCGTGGACTGGGCGAGACGTTGCCATCAAACGTTACTCTGTATGAAAACACCCCTGTGCATCGCCTGGAACGCGGTCAACCAAGCCGGTTGATCACAGCGCATGGTGAAGTTATTGCTGACCATCTTATTATGTGTACCAACGTATTTTCACCGGCACTGGGGTTTTCCAAATCTGACATGGTGCCGGTGGTCGCCTATGCAAGCTTGACCCGGCCAATGACCGCGCTGGAGCAAGCGGAGATTGGCGGTGACGCGAATGGTTTTGGTCTATTGCCCGCAGCACGCGGTGGTTCAACGGTGCGCCGGACGCCTGATGGTCGGATATTGATGCGCAATTCATTTGGGTATGGACCGGGTGATACTTCAAATTCTGCCATGCTGGCGCGCGCCCGGGCAAATCACATCGAGTCAATCAAAAAACGGTGGCCTAAACTCCAAGACTTTGAGATGGGATTGGAGATTGAGCATACGTGGGGCGGTGTGTTGGGTGTAACGCGGAACAGTGGTCACGTATTTGGACAAATCGAAAAAGGTATCTGGGGCTCGATTGGTTGTAATGGTGCCAATGTTGCGCGTGGCACAATGTCCGGTGCTTTAATCGCCGACATGATTGTGGGCAATACGTCTGATCTTCTGTCTGATCAGCAGAGTGTGCCACGACCAAAATGGATGCCGCCAGACCCTTTTCGTAAAATGGTCGCGCGTCAAAGAATGAAAAAAATGGAAAAAGCAAGTGCTGAACGTTAACTAGGAGATCCAGAAAAATGAACGGTATTAAAGTCTTTCGAATAAATGACCAAGATATGAATACATCAAATCCAATTCATACAGTGCCTGTGGTGAATGCAGGATTCAGTCGTGGGATGGGTGCGGGTTTCGCTGCATTTGAAAATTGTTCGAGTGAACATACGGTGACAGGTTACGACGAAATTCTCTATGTAATTTCTGGGTCAATGAGCCTTCGACAGGGTGACAAACGGTGGAGAGCACATCCTGGCGACCTGTTATGGATTCCTGCGGATGAAACATTTACCTACGAAGCTGATGAAAAATGTGTAACGTTCTACTCAACGTCACCCCCTGAAATGTCGGGATCAACTAAACGGACAGATGAGCTCCCGTCAGGAGATCCTGAATCTGTTGAATAGGGTCTCCTAACCAATTGTGCTGGGTAATCTACTAATTACTCTGTAATAGCAAAAACCGGATCGATCTGACTTAATTCTTCAAGCGGAATGTGGCAGGCGATGCGATGTCCGTCCGCGGAAATTTGTTCTTCCGGCGGAGTGGTGTCACAAATGTCGCCAATTCGCCTCGGACAGCGTGTGGTGAATGGACAGCCCTTTGGAGGGTCCAGGGGGCTTGGGAGATTGCCTTCCAGAATAATGT
>Ga0315339_1003654_pt1 | contig 10661 bp, 15 predicted proteins | sample ASW17metaG_FD_204514 | JGI IMG/M metagenome (GOLD analysis project Ga0315339, IMG submission 204514) | Ammonia-oxidizing marine archaeal communities from Pacific Ocean, United States - ASW #17 | ecosystem: Environmental > Aquatic > Marine > Oceanic | place: USA: California | collected 2016-12-05
ACCATAAGCGGGCCACCGTAGGCGGTCTTTATCTCAATCCAGCTGTGTGAGTTACGAATTATGGGTGCTGAAACCGTTCCGGTCGTCGATCTAACCCGATATTTTCCCCAAACTGATAAGCCCGGATGGAGCCCCACGCCGCAGCCGACGGCCGCGTACGATTTCGATATGCTCGTGATAGTGTCGGGGCCCGCCGGCCAGCGCACCACCATTCAGGCGGCCAAGCTTGGCAAGCGGGCGGCGATTATCGAACAGCGCGCGGTCATCGGCGGCGTTTGTATCAATACTGGCGCGATTCCGTCGAAACCCTGCGTGAGGCGGTTATCCACCTGTCGGGGTATCGCGAACGCAATATCTACGGAGCGGCGTATTCCGTGAAGCGGAATATCACCATGGCCGATCTGCTGTTCCGCGCAGATTACGTGATCCGTAACGGAAACGACGTCATCAACTATCGACTACAGCGCAATGGCGTCAACGTGCTGGAGACCAAGGCCAACTTCGTCGACAAACACATCGCGCACTTTGTTTTTTCGATGGCAGGGGGCAGCGCGAAGCCACTGCCGACCGTATTGTGATTGCCGTCGGGACCAAAACCACCCGTGATCCCCCATTCCGTTCGATGGCCAGCAGATTATTACCAGCGACGACATGCTGGAGCTGGAAGAAATGCCTCCAACCCTGCCATCGTCGGCGCAGGCGTCATCGGGCTCGAATATGGGACCATGTTCTCGACCCTCGGTGTCCGTGTGACGGTGATAGACAAGCGCTCGAAAGTGCTCGATTTTGTTGATGTTGAGATGATCGATTCGCTGGTCTACTAGATGCGGCAAAACCGCAGGACCTTCCGCCTTGGTGAGGAGGCCAAGTTGCTCGACATTTACGACGGGCCCAAGGGCATGAAGGTCCGCATCGAGCTGGAGAGCGGCAAACAGATCATTACCGATAATGCGCTCTATGGTATCGGCCGAACCGGGGCAAAGAGTGACCTTAATCTGCCGGCGGCGGGTCTTTCAGCCGATGAACGTGGCTGCCTGACGGTGAATGCGAATTACCAGACATCCAGTCCTCATATTTATGCCGTTGGCGATGTCATCGGTTTTCCAAGCCTGGCGTCGACCTCGATGGGGCAGGGCAGGCTCGCTGCCTGCGATGCGTTCGGCGCCGAGGCGGAAAGCGTGGTTGAGCTGTTCTCTTATGGCATCTATACAATCCTGGAAGTCTCGGTAGTTGGGAAAATGAAGAGCAGCTCACCGCCGATGGCGTGCCGTATGAGGTCGACCATGCGTTCTACCGCGACATCGCGCGCGGTCGGATTATCGGCGATTCGACCGGCATGCTGAAACTGATGTTCCACCGCAAAACCCGCCAGCTTCTGAGTGTTTCCATCCTGGGCGAGGGCGCGTCGGAACTGATCCATATTGGCCAGGCCGTGATGGCCTATAACGGGTCGGTGGATTATTTCGTCGATACCGTGTTCGACTATCCGACGCTCGCCGAGTGCTACAAGACCGCCGCGTTTGACGGCATCAACCGGCTCGATTAGCGCGCAAACCCGCACCCCGGACTTGCGCGCGGGCCCGTTTTGCGGTCGAGTACGTCTTATGCATAACGATTTGACCCTTACCTCTGCCGCGGCGGTGATCGCGTCCGGCGATATCTCGTCGGAACGCCTCGTGCGTGACTGTCTCGACCGCATAGAGGCGCGCGATCCGGTGATCCACGCCTGGGCGTTTGTCGATCCGGAATTGGCGTTGGCCCAGGCGCGCGCCTGTGACAAGGCGCCCGACCGATTGGGGCCGCTGCATGGGGTGCCGATCGGGGTGAAGGACATCATCGAAACCGCCGACATGCCGACCGGTATGGGGTCGCCTATCTATGAAGGCAACCGCACCCTGAACGATGCCGCCTGCGTGGCGTTGATGCGCGCGGCGGGTGCGGTGATTTTGGGCAAGACGGTGACGGTGGAATTCGCCGGCATGGCGCCGCCGCCGACGCGGAACCCACATAATCCGGATTGCACACCGGGTGGCTCGTCGAGCGGCTCGGCGGCGGCGGTCGCCGATCTGATGGTGCCCGCCGCCTTCGGTACGCAGACGGCGGGCTCGGTCCACCGACCGGCGGCCTATTGCGGCATCATCGGCTACAAGCCGACCTTCGGCACCTTCAACATCCACGGCATTCGACCGGCCGCCCAGTCGCTCGATACGCTGGGTCTGCTGACCCGCTCGCTGATGGATACCGAAGTGATGAGCGCGGTGCTGTGCGGGCGCTCTCCCGATCTGGTGGGCTCGCTCGGTACGCTGCCCACCATCGGCCTGTGCCGCACCCATCTGTGGGACCAGGTACTGCCCGAGACCAAGGAGGCCATGACCGACTGCATCGCCACCGCCAAGGCCAAGGGTGCAACCATCGCCGAGTTCACCCTGCCCGATGATTTCGCCGATCTCACCCATGCCCGCGATGTGATTTCCAGCTATGAACGCGCCCGCGCCACCGCGTGGGAGTGGCACAATCACCGTGATCAGCTAAGCGGGCCCCTGCGGCGCACCATCGCCAAGGGCTTCGGCTGGAACTATGGCGACTACCAGGCGGCGCTGCTTCTGGCGTCCGATTGCCGCCGGCGCCTGGCCGATTTGTTCGAAGGAACCGATGCGCTGATCGCACCGCTGACCGCCGGCGAGGCGCCGGCGGATCTGAACAGCACCGGCGATCATGCCTTTGTCGGCTTTTGGAATTTGCTGCATGTGCCGTCTTTTGCATTACCGACCCATACCGGGCCCAACCATATGCCGGTGGGCATCCATCTGGTCGGCGCCCATGGTGACGACGCCAAATTGTCGCTGGTGGCCAAATGGCTGTTCGACCGGGTCACCCAGCCGCCGCATAGTCACTGATTAATTGCCGTCCATGCGGACAGCAGGCTGGCGCCGGGTTGACGTTTTGCAGTAGCATAAACGCCCCAAAACCAAAGGAGTCTTCTATGGCCAAGATTAAACATATCGCTATCGTCACGATGGATTCGGAGAAGCTCGCCAAGTTTTATTGCGATGTCTTCGACATGAAGATCCTGCACGGGTCCAAATCCGGCGCAACATACATCACCGACGGCTACATCAACGTGGCGCTCCTGCCGCAATCGGCCGAAGGCAAGCCCAACGGGTTGAACCATTTTGGCTTCGAGATAGACGATCAGGAAGACATTGCTCACAAGATGGAGGCGTTTGGCCTCAAGGCGCCGGGTAAACGTCCACGCAACCGGCCCTATGCCGAAACCCGCGGCTGCGATCCCGAAGGCAATAATTTCGATCTCTCGGTGCACGGCTTCCAGACCCTTGAATACGCCGCCGATCGGGAGAAACAGGATGGCGCGCCGCAGAAAGAAAAAATCGACGCCTAAGTATCCCGGACGATATACCAGCTGCAGGACCGTCGCGTCTTAAAAGCGGGGGCCTGGCGAGGGAGGAAGGATTTGACCAGGCAGTAACCGGCCGACGTAATCATCGTCGGCGGCGAGAGCACGGTGTCGGCGCGCCAGACCGGCGCCGAACGGGTGGTGATGCTGGAAAAGGCGCAGGAGGAGTAATTCGGCAGCGACGCGCGCTATTCGCATACCGGTTTTCACTACGGCTATAAGGGCACCGAGGACATGAAGAAAATCGTGTCTGATCTGGATCCCGAAATGGCGGTGCGGTTCGATATCCCGGCCTATTCGCCGGATCGTTTCATGGCGGATCTGAACCGGGTGACCCAGGGCTGCATCGATCAGGAGCTGGCCCGGTTCATGGTCGCCCAGTCCAATTCAGCGTTGCGGTGGATGTTCGAATGCGGCATCAAGTTCGAGCCCGAGAAACGCCGCGAGGCCAGCGGCAAATTCTATTTTGAACCGGGCATCATGGTGGACACGGTGGGCGGGGGCCTCGGTCAGCTTCTGCGTTGGTGTGAAATTGCCACTGATCTCGGTGTCGAGGTCCGTTATGATTCCCGCGTCAACCGCTTTATCGGCAATCACCGCCGCATCAAGGGCGTTAAGTTGGCCACGCCCGATGACGATTATGACATCACCGCGCCGTCGGCGATATTGTTTGCGGGTGGTTTCCAGGCCGATCCGGAAATGCGGGCGCGTTATCTCGGTCCCAACGCCGATCTGATGCGGGTGCGGAGCTCCAAGCACAATACCGGTGAGGTGCTTCGCATGCTTCTGGGTCTTGGGGTGAAAGCGGCTGGCCATTGGCAGGACGCGCACGCCACCCCCATCGACCGTAATGCGCCGGACGGTGTCACGCCGCTCCCTGACGATGCACACAGCAACCCCTGCAACCGGTATGATTACCCCATGGGCATCACGGTCAATGCGCTGGGGGAGTGGTTCTACGACGAAGGCAAATCAACCCATTCCTACACCTACGCCAAGACCGGTCTCGCCGTGCTGGCTCAGCCCGGCGGCACGGCGCATCAGATTTTCGACCAGAAGGGCATCAATTTGTTTAGGCTCGTCGCGGAATATACCGACACATACGAAGAAGCCGAAACCATCGCGGCACTCGCCGGTGAAATAGGCCTCGACGCGGAACCGTTGATAGCCACCATCGACGAATTCAATGCGGCTTGCAGCGAAGTGCCGTCCGATCCGTCTCCGCTCGACGGCAGATCTACCAGCGGGCTCAAGGTCAATAAATCCAACTGGGCCAACCCCGTCGACGAAGGCCTGTTCCGTGTCTATCCCATCACCTGCGGTGTGACGGTTTCTTTCGGTGGGGTGCGCATCAACACAAAGGCAGAAGTGCTCGATGTTATCGACAAACCCGTCAAGGGGCTGTATGCGTCGGGCGATATGGTCGGGTTGTTCTTCCACAACTACCCGTCCTGTACCGGCCAGACCCGTAACGCCGTCTTTAGCGGCTAATCCGGCCGCAGTGCCGCGGCGCCGAGCAATTGAGGATTGAGGAACGACATGACCAAATTAAGCCTCGTCACCGACAAAATGATAGCCGAAAAAACCGACGGTATCGGCTGGATGACGTTCAACAACCCGGCGCGGCGCAACGCCATCGGGTTTGCCATGCGGGAAGCCATACTCGAGATCCTCACTGATTTTGAAAGTGATCCGGATGTACGGGTCATCGTGATGAAAGGCTCCGGCGACAAGGCGTTTGTATCGGGCTCCGATATCTCGGAATTCGCCGAACGCCGCGCGACGCCCGAACAGCGTGAAATTTATGATGGTCTGTCGGCCCGGGTGAGCACCGCGTACAACGACATTGAAAAGCCACTGATCGCCATGATACAGGGCTTCTGCCTGGGCGGCGGGCTCGGTACGGCCATGCAGGCGGATCTCCGCATTGCGTCTGACGATTCCCAGTTTGGCATCCCGGCGGCAAAACTCTCGGTCGGCTATCCGTTTCACAATATGAAAAAAATTATCGACGTGGTGGGCCCTGCCAAGACCAAGGAAATAATGTTCACGGGCAGGCGCTTCAGCGCCGCCGAAGCACTTGCCATGGGGCTGGTCAACCAGGTGGTGCCGGTCGATACGCTGGAGGAGACGGTGCATGAAATCGCCGCCACCATCGCCGAGAACGCGCCGTTAACTATCCGGGCCAGCAAGACCATTGTTACCGAGGCGATGAAAAACCCGGAGGAGCGTGACCTCGCGCTGTGCCAAGAACAGGTCGATGCCTGCATGAATAGCGATGATTTTGCCGAAGGCCGCACCGCGTTCATGGAAAAGCGTAAACCAAAATTTGTGGGAAAATAAACGCCGCTTTCTAATAGGGCTGCTTATTAATCGCCCCTGCTTATTGCCCGCCTTATAAGGGCTACCTCCAATGAGTCTCTACATTAACCATATAGCTTAGCGTGTTTTTAACGCGAGTTGAGATAGGTATCGGTTCAGGATATCACCACTATTCTCGGTTCGGAAGTCTGCCAAAATGATCTGGTAAATGGGACTATCTGCAAAAAACAAATCGCTTAAGGCACTCTATGAAACCTGGGGAATCGATAAGGTTCGCAAGGATTTAGAGGACCGCTACTACCCTTCGCTCCTGTTGTTAGACGTGAGCGCCTTTGAACGCGCCTGGGTAAATGCTAAGGAGGCGGAAGGTCGCCGCAGGAAACAATTTGCGGTGGCTTTTAATTTTTTCTTCTCACTGCTCGCCGGCACAATTGCCGCGTTCGTCATCTTCTAAACTCTGCGACCGGTAGAACGCACCACTTGCCGGCTTACCCGCTCCCGTGAAACACTTCATCATAGGGAGAAAATCTCATGGCAGACAAAATTCACGGACCGCTTTATTTCGAACGGATGGGCCGCACCGGACCGGTGATAGCCTTCATTCATCCCAACCCCATGGACCAGTCCTGCTGGATCTATCAAATGGCGCATTTGTCGAGTTGGTATCGCTGTGTAGCCATCGACATTCCAGGCTACGGCCGCTCGCCCACGGCCGACAAGGGCCTCACCATGGGCGACATGGCGCAGGGCTGCTGGGAAGCCATTGAAGAAGCGGTTGGGGGTGGTGAAGATGCCATCCTGGTGGGGTGTTCGGTGGGATCGGCGATCGTGCCCCATATGTACCACCAGCGACCAGGTGTGACAGCGGCGCTGGTGCTGTCGGGAACCGGCTACAACCCGGGGAAGCCGTTCGCCAAGGGACGCATTGAACAATATGCGACCAAGGGTGTGGATTACCGCTGGGAATATACCTTCCAGGATATGAGCGCGGCATTTCGTAACACCCCCATGGCGCATTATTTTGCCGATTTGTTTGCAGAGCGCAACGACACCGCCGATGCACAGACGATCATCCACCAGTTCGAGGCGATGCTGGAACCCGAAGCGGACGATCATCATTCAGCTATCCAATGCCCGACCATTATCCTGACCGGCAGCGAGGATAATTCGCATCAACGTGCGTTCGCCCTGCAGGAACGTATCCCCGGCTGCGAACTCAAGACACTGCCCGGGGCCGGTCATGCCTGTCAGTTGGAACAGCCGTGGCTGTTCGACCGCTTTATGATCGAGTTTCTGGCGAAAAACGGTCTACATCCAGCTTCATAAGGGTGTTTTTCGACGGTTTTAGGGTAAAAAAATCGCGGTCGCGGACGGTATGTTGCGGCTGCGTCACGGCGCACGGGCTCGCCGCTCTTGCTTCTGCACGGCAACCCGCAGACCCACGCCATGTGGAACGCGGTGGCGCCGGCGCTGGCTGATCGTTTCACCATCGTGTTGATCTGCGCGGTTACGGCGCCTCCCACAGTCTGGACGCCAGCGCCGATCATGCATCCTACCGGCGTCGTTACCTTGACAATGCCGCCGATGCGAAGCGCTAATACCGGGACCGCGGCGCCATTGCTGCTACCCGCATCAAAAATCAGGCCCTTAAACTTGGAGCTGTTTATCGAGACGAGCCGGCCGATGGGGCTGGACGATCCGTCGCCGGAATAATTGGTGCGCGGGCGTTTTCCCTGAAACTCCTGTACAAAGCTGGTGAGTACGTTGCCCATGGCAATTTTCCGTCGGCTGATTTCCGCGCGATACCTGTCCGGCCGTCAGGCGGAAAATAACTGGTTTGCATCCCGCTCCCAGCCATACATGAGCCGGATTAATGTCCACTTAAGCCTGCGCACAAAGGGAAGGTATTCCGGGCGGGCGGCGGTAACATTGTCCTGGAATTTAAAGTCTATCCACTAAGGGCCACCAGCTGGGCCTCGATCGCCGTCTCGAAGCCGTCGGGGTCGAACAAATGCGGGCCGATACCGCATTTCCATGTCACCTTTCCGGCCGGATCCAGCACATAAAGCCGTTCCGGCACGGCAAAATATTTGCTCTCCGCCTCATCGGTCATGTTGTCGAGCACCATCGGGAACGAGAAGTTGAACCGCAGCATGCAGGCAGCCGCAACCTCGGCCCGTTCGTCGTCGGTGGTGGGCTGTGTAAAAAGCACATCGTCATCGATATTGGACGGCGATTGCGAGCCGTCGGTGGGGTGGGCTTCCTTGATATAGACGCACAGGAAGTGAACCCGGTTGCCGTATTTCCGTGCCATTCTGTCGAGACGCACGGCCTCGCGCCGGAAGGGGGGTCAGGTAAAGGAGCCGAAGATCAGCCCCACCGGTTTGCCGCGCAACGACGACAACGACAGGGGCTCGCCGGTGCGTGCACCCGTTGTGCTTAACAGCTCGAGCGTGAAATCTGGCGCCACATCGCCGGGCTGGGGGGCGTTCCTGTCGGCCTCGAGCCGGCGCTGGTACCCCGCCCGCATGGAGTCCCGCGTCCAGCCGCGAAATTCGAGTTCGTCATCGCTGATGCCGTTGATGCGGTCTTCCAGTACTTTAAGCAGTTTGATGGTCATCCGGCGCTCCTCCACACAGGGCGGTGACCTTCCGAGTATTGAGTGGTGCCCCAGCTGCCGTCAAGTAGGCTCAGCTCGCTGGCGGCGGTGGCATGTCGTCGGGGTCGGTTTCGTGCACCCGGCGCATCATAAAGGTACCGAGCCCTGCCGCGCACACCTCGCCGTCTTCGCGTGTGATCTCGCACCGCACCACCGATGTGCGCGCGCCGGCGCGGATGACATCGGCGGTGGCGGTCAGCCTGTCGCCTTTTGCCGGCGCCGTGTAGTTCACCTTCAGCTCCAGCGTCGCCATGGGACGCAACCTTGTGTCGTAATTGCCGCCACATGCCGCCGTCGCCATGGAGATATCCACCAGCGCCGCGATGACACCGCCCTGGACCACGCCCCGCAGATTGCGCATCTCGGCGGTAATTCGCAGTCCGACCACGGCATGGCCGTCTTCCATGATTTCGTAATCGCAACCCATCCATTTGCGAAAGCCTTCTTCCGGCATGGTATTTCCCTTTTGTAACGTTCTGGCGATAATAGTGGTTAATAACCGCCGGCACTTGCGCTAAACCTCGGCATTGTTCCCGTCGCCCGGGAATTCGATTGGAGAACCGCTATGCCCGACGCCCTGTCCAACCCCTGGAAACCCACAAGCCGTGCCCACGGCCCGGCGGTGCTGGGTCAGCCCATCGACGAGCCGTGTGCCTGGATCCGCGAGGATCTGGTGAAAAGCCAGGCCTATCTGTACTGCCTGTCCGATGCCGAGGTGGCCGACATTCTTGAGGCGGTCGACCGCGTCGAAGGCCAGGGCATGGATATCAAGGACATCACGCGGGCGGATTTCGCGCTGCCGGTTTTTGGGCCGGTGCTTGATGATTTGCGGACCGAGATCATCCAAGGCCGCGGTTTCGTGTTCCTGCGCGGGCTGCCGGTCGCCGGCCGTTCGCGGTATCGGCAGGCCGCCGCCTTCTGGGGGATCGGCAGCTATGTGGGGCGGGCGGTCTCTCAGAACGGCAAGGGCCATCTTTTGGGCCATGTCCAAAATCTGGGTGAGGAGATAACGTCGGCCACCGGACGGGGCTACAATTCTGCGTCGGCGCTGGGCTTCCATGCTGACAGTTGCGACATCTTCGGCCTCTGCGTCCTGCAGACCTCAAAATCCGGTGGTCAGCATCGCATGGTCAGTTCTGTCACCGTCTATAATGAAATGCTGAAACGCCGCCCCGAGATGGTCAACGAGCTGGCTTTTCGTTTCTACCGCTCGCGACGCGGCGAACTGCCGCCGGGCGAAACCGACCCGTGGACCCGCCAGCCTGTGTTCAGCGTGACAGACGGGTATTTCGCGGCGCGCGGCGCCAGCAGCACCATCGCGCGGTCACAGGGTATGCTCGGCGTTCCCGATCTGACGCCGGCGCAAAACGAGGCCATCGATCTATATGGCGAACTTGCGGCGGAATTGGCCATGGATGTGGATTTCGAACCTGGCGATATTTTGCTGGTGCAGAACTACGTGACGCTACATTCCCGCACGCGCTACGAAGACTGGCCGGATCCCGATCGAAAGCGCCATTTACTGCGGCTCTGGATGAGCTTCGACGGCGCCCGCCCGCTCCATCCCGACATCATTCGTGATCACCAAAGCGGTATTCTCGAAACAGGCACGGTTACACATGCCCCACTGGAAGCGGCATGATGTAGCTTTATATTGCGTGCAAGGTGTTTCTTGAGGCACCGCGGACTTTTCAGCGCATCCAGTTTTAAGGGTGCGGCGTTTTAAAATCCAGCGGTCACCTATAATAAATAAATGTCCTCTCAACCAAATACATAGCACTTAACCCGGTCAGAAATATCGACAGGAATACGAATGCTAGATAGACGGGGCGGTTTAAAAAAAAACACGTATATATATGGTCGGCGGCATTTTTGGCTCTGGTTCGGCGGATGGGGCGGTCCGCAATGTGTTTTCTAAGCGCATCTTGTTCCTGGCGCTGTCTTTCTACAGCCATTTTGCGGCGGGATTTCTGGCCTCCGTCAAAAGGGGGAAATAACGCATGGTGTTGTCCAGTTTTTCCTCTATGCCCATGATGTAGCGCCCCGCTAACAGCCTGGCAAAGGTAAGCGCGCCCATTAGAAGAAAAAATTTTTGTGCTTTTCGAAATAATCCATGATATGTAGAAACTAATTCTTTAGTTTTTGAATTATAGAGAATTAAATTTTTATATGTGAGGACCCGGTCATGGATGATATCGATATTCGGATTCTTGATTGCCTGCAAAACGACGCGACACTGGCGGTCAGCGAAATTGCCAAGCAGGT
>Ga0315339_1003655_pt1 | contig 10658 bp, 9 predicted proteins | sample ASW17metaG_FD_204514 | JGI IMG/M metagenome (GOLD analysis project Ga0315339, IMG submission 204514) | Ammonia-oxidizing marine archaeal communities from Pacific Ocean, United States - ASW #17 | ecosystem: Environmental > Aquatic > Marine > Oceanic | place: USA: California | collected 2016-12-05
TAAGTATTTTTTACATCACAAGTTTTTCTTATAGACGATTTTAATTCACCATCTGCAATTTGTTTATCTAAATATTCACTAAAATCTTTGGGTATGCCAGGTTTTTTCCCTACAATCAGAGATATGGCGTGATTCTCTATATCAAAACTTAATTCCATAAGAACATTTTTCGTAAATTCTTTTGTAGCGTCGAGCGACATTGCAGAAGTATATTTTAAATTTGATGAAACTATAACATCTCCATAAACTTCTTTAATGTCATGAATGACTACACCATTTTCTTTGGGTGCAAAAAGTTTTATTGTTTTGAGTTCTAAATCTATAGTTATAACGGTATCCAAATCATAATTAGGTTCTAAATCGCAATTTGTATAAATTATTTTAGAGTCAGCAATATTACAAATCAACAAACCCAGAAAGATGTATAGAGATAGTTTTTTCAATTAATTAATTTTAATTGTTATTTTTTTTATCTAGTTCTGCCAAAACTCCTTTTACATGAGCAGATGTCATTTCCAGAACGTTTGCAGTTTTCATTAGTAGTTCACCTTCTTTTTTGTCTAAATGACCATCGGATGAAGCAACAAAATACATTGCCTTAATAATTAATTCTCTATGTCCAGAATTTAAATAAGGTTTTATTTTCTTTAAATATTGATTTACAGTTTTTTTGTCTTTATTTAGTTGAGTTATATTTTTATCAATCTGATTTTTTGTAAATTTTTTGTCGTTCGTAAGTTTGTTATAAATATTTGAAACAGTTGAAATTTCTTCTTCTTCAACTTTCTTGTCAGCTAAAATCATTAAGCATAGAACATTTTTAAGTGCTTTTTCATATTCAGACTCCATTTCCTCATCGCTAATAGCTGGTTTATATTCAATTACATCTGTATGATAAATACTTTCACATTTTCTGCATTCTATATGATCGTTTTTTTTTCCACTTATTGGAAAAATTGGAATAAAAAATAATGTAAACCAATCTTGAACATATTTTTTTCCATATTCTTCTTTAATATTGCAATTAGGACAATGAAATTGTCCACTATCAGTTTCAATCGCTCTACCTTTTGTTCCAAATAATATAAACATTAATTATAATATAGACCATCAATGAAAAGAATTCTTGTCCATATTTTAAATATTTTTTGGACATGATTATTGACGTAAATTAAGAAATAATGTTACAAAGTTCGGGGCACCGGGCAACAGAACGCCCCTTCTCATTAAATAAGTAAAGTGAATCAATACTAATTTGGTTTAGCACAGCATACACTTTAGCATACACCTTAATATTTTTATTTTTGGGGATTACAAAAATAATGACCACTCCAAAGAATTCCATCATTATCAGAATGACCAGAAGTTGCTGACCAAAAATATTTTCCATTTCTCTCTTCGATTATGTGATATTCTTTATCACCATCGTTCCAATGAACTTTAAAAATATTTTCAGAAATATAACTGTTCTTAATGTATTCAATTATTTCAATTCTTGCTGACTGATCTGGTAAATAACCTGAAATTGCTTTTAAATTTTTAAAATCATAAATATAAAAGTTTGAGGATTCATTTATACCAACAATTTCACCATTTGATTTGATTTTAGTATGTAAAAAAGTTTTACAAAACCAAGAATCTGTAATTTCCCAAACTGGTTTAGAAAAAGCAATGTTGGGAGTAAATAGCATTAAAAGATAAATTGTTACTAAAAATTTTTTCATAATCTCACCATAGCAGATTTTGACAAAAATAGCATACACCTAGAGCATACACTTTTCACTTATTTGGTATTAAATATAGTAAGTAAATAAAGGACCCCGGATACAGAACGCCCCTTCTCATTAAATAAGTTAAGTGGATCAATATTAATTTGGTTTTGGTGAGCATACACCAAAGCATACACTTAATTTTTATTTGATTTAATTAAAAAAGTTTTATCATTTCAACAACTCCTCTTAACGTTGCTAAACCAATATAGATTTGACCTGCTATTGCCCATCCAGAACCTTGTTTTTTTTTCTTTTTAATCTTTTTATAATTTTCAGCACTTTTCCATGCTCCAATAATTAGAAAAATAAGAGCACATACAAAAAAGATGAAATAAAGAATTGTAAATAAACCAAGTCCTACAGAAGATTCTATAGACTCATCTGAGATAACAAAAAAAGGAATGCTTAACGCACTTCCACCTATAAAGTACCATAACCAAAAACTTTGCCCAAAAGATACCTTACCTTCCCAGAAATTTTTTAAATTTTTTTTCATAAACTCACCATATCATATTTCAGCAAAAAGGGCATACACCTAGAACATACACTTTCCACTTATTTGGTGTTAAATATAGTAAGTAAATAAAGGAACCCGGATACAGAACGCCCCTACACACTTTCATGTTTTGTAGGTTTTATTTGCGTAACTTGGAGATGAATATGTTCTATTCGTCCTCTGTTCGTCCTAAGAATTAATTACACCACAACAAACCCAGAACCAAGATCCCTAAAATCTTTTTCATTTTAGTGACAGGCAAGATCAAATTTTTTCAATCGCCAATAGTTATACGGCCAAGGTGTAATAAAACCAACTATTAGCATAATAGGTATTACCCACCAGGTTAAATTGGCCCCTCCCGTTAACCACCAGTCGACAGTATTCATAGCAATCTCCATGCTAATCATAGAGATAAAACTCATTCCAATCGCTGTCCTTAAGGCTTGACTGAAATTCATTTGCTTCAATAAAATAAAAGTTTCTAATATTATGCTTGTAATCAAACCATTAATGATTGCCAAAATCATGATATAAATAGTAGGCCAAAGAATATTTTGTAATTGAAAAAATACAATTGTTCCAAAATCTCCAATCGAGCATCCAATTAAACACCACAAGGTATTATATGCACTACGTTTCCAAGTGTGCTGACATGTCCATTCAAAGTTTTTTTTCATTTATTTTCTAACAAACCCAAAACCACAATCCCTAAAAGTTTTTTCATATTTTGGTATCGAATAATAAATTTCAACTAGATCTCTATCACTATGTAAGTCAATACAACTACTAAAAAAATAAATATAAATATTTTTTTTAAACCTTTACCTTCTTTTCCTTGGTGTCTCATCCAAATCTTCAAGTTGAGTTCGGTCTTTTTATCTTCTTCCATTTTTTTATGTGTACTTTCAATCAGATTGATATGAGAGGGGATTTTATCTTTTCTAATTTCTTCAGCAATCCATTTATATTCTGTAATTCCTTCATGAATTTTTTCTGCATCTGATAAAATTTTATGATTAATTTTAAAATCATAAATTTTGTTAATAGTAATTTCGCTCTCTATCCAATAACCATCTTTTTCATCTTTTGCTCTTACCCATTCTATGGTTCTATGCTTGCCATCAGTAGTGATTGCAATCGAACATATGTTTCCATGTATTTCTATTGGATGTTCAGTTATTTCTATTGGTTTTTTTAATGCCATTAACAAAATCCTAGAACCAAGATCCCTAAAAGTTTTTTCATGATACACAAACCTAGCACATATAATCCGTTCGTCCTATATTCGTCCTGGCATTGTAATTTCTCACTTTTGCATAAAAATTATTGGCGTAGATTAAGGAATAATGTTACATGGTCCGGGGCACCTGGCAACAGAACACCCCTTCACTTTAAAAAGCTTTGATTTATGTTACTATCTGACCGAGGACGGGATACAGAACACCCCTTAATACTTTGTGCGTCAGAATAAATTAATGACAATGCAATTTCAAGTTGGTAAGTTTTGATATGGAAGTTAATACAGAGATAAAAAAAGCAACTGATCCAATTTATCAGAAAGTCTCAAAAGCTATTCCAGAAATAGAATGGGCAATTCATGCTCCATATATTTATAAAATTAATAAACTTAAAAAAGAAAAAAATGCAGTAATTCTTGCACACAATTATCAAACACCTGAAATATATCATGGCATTTCAGATTTTTCATCAGACTCCCTTGCCCTTGCTGTTGAAGCGGCAAAAACTAAAGCAGACATTATAGTAATGTGTGGAGTTCATTTTATGGCTGAAACTGCAAAGCTGATGAGTCCTGAAAAAAAAATTCTTCTTCCGGATATGAGCGCAGGTTGTTCTTTATCTTCATCAATTACAGGTGAAGATGTTAGAAACTTAAAAAAAAAATATCCTGGAGTTCCAGTTGTTTCTTACGTTAATACATCCGCCGAAGTAAAAGCTGAAACTGATGTATGCTGCACATCAGCTAATGCTTTAAAAATTGTACAATCATTAGGAGTAAAAAAAGTTATTTTCTTGCCTGACGATTTTTTGGCAAAATATGTTGCTTCTCAAACAGATGTAGAAATTATTTCATGGAAAGGTACATGTGAAGTTCATGAACAATTCAATGATGAAGAAATAAATGAAATTAGAAAAAGTAACCCAGGCATTAAAATAATTGCTCATCCTGAATGTCCTCCGGACGTAATAAGAGCTAGTGATTTTGCAGGCTCAACTAGTGGTATGATAAAATATGTTAAAGATAATCAGCCTGAAAAAGTAATGATGGTTACCGAGTGTTCAATGAGTGACAATGTTCAAATTGATAATCCAAATGTAAAATTTATAAGACCGTGTAACCTATGCCCTCATATGAAAAAAATTACACTTCCAAAAATTCTTGATTGCTTAGAAAATGAGACAAATGAAATAATCATGGATAATAAAACTATAGAAAAAGCTAGAAAATCTGTAGAGAGAATGACAGAAATAGGCAGATAAATTCTGTGTCAAAAATTCAATTAAGTAAAAATTTTATTAGAAAAGTTTGTAAACTCGCTTTAAATGAAGATCTATATCCTTTAGGAGATATTACTTCAAACTTGTTAAAGAATAATATCAAAAGAAAAGTAAAGCTAATATCAAGTCAATCAGGAATAATAGGAGGAATAGAATTTGCAAAACAAACATTTAAATTAATAGATAAAAAAGTAAAATTTAGTGTCAAAAAAAAAGAAGGATCTAGAATAAAAAAAAACAATGTTATTGCAATTGTTGAAGGAAATATTAAAAATATATTAACAGGTGAAAGAGTTGCTCTAAATTTCTTATCTCATATATCTGGAATAGCAACAACGACAAATAAGTTTGTTAAAAAAGCTGGAAAAAAATGTAAGATTTGCTGCACAAGAAAAACTATTCCTAGCTTAAGAGTAATACAAAAATATTCTGTAAAATTAGGTGGTGGAACTAATCACAGGTTTAATTTAAGTGATGAATATTTAATTAAAGATAATCATATCGCAACCAGTTTAAATTTTGTTAATATAATAAAAAAAGCTATTAAAAATAAGAAAGGAAAAAAAATTACTGTAGAAATAGATAATATTAATCAACTAAAAAAAATTATCGGTCTAAAATTTGATAGAGTTTTATTTGATAACATGAGCCCAAAAAATTTAAGAAAAGCAGTCAAGCTTTCAAAAAAATTTTATGAAACCGAAGCTTCTGGTGGAATAACGCTAAAAAATGTAAAAAAAATAGCTGCTACAGGCGTTAATAGAATTTCAGTCGGTGCTATTACTCATAGTGCACCAGCACTAGATTTAAAACTACAAATCTAAACTCTTTCTACATTAATATAATTTGAATGATAAAATTTTTTTAGACTCAGAAATAATTTTATAACACTTGGCAAGTGTATAATCTGTGAGTGTGTAAATCTATGAGTGTAAATTATTTTTTTAATTGCGCTTGCGCTGCTGCTAGTCTCGCAACAGGGACTCTATAAGGTGAACAGGAAACATAATTTAAACCCACTCTTGAACAAAAGTGAATGCTTATTGGGTCTCCACCATGTTCTCCACAAATTCCCAACTTTATTGATTTATTTTGTTTTCTTCCTTTTTTGGATGCCATTTCAATTAACTCTCCTACACCTTCGTCAATTGAAATAAATGGATCAATATCAAATATTTTATTTTCAATATAGTCATTTAAGAACTTGCCACTATCATCTCTGCTAATTCCAAAAGTTGTTTGAGTTAAATCATTTGTTCCAAAACTAAAAAAGTCAGCATGCTTTGCAATTTCCTTAGCCTTAATGGCTGCTCTTGGCAGTTCAATCATTGTCCCAACTAAATAATCTATTTTTATCTTATTTTTTATTTGAACTTCCTTTGCTACTTTTTCAACCAAATCTCTCATAATCTTAATTTCGGCCTCAGTAGATACTAAAGGTATCATTATTTCTGGAAATGCTGATTTTATTTTTTTCTTTTTTAACTCTGACAATGCTTCAAAGATTGCTCTACATTGCATTTCATAAATTTCTGGAAAAGAAATTCCTAACCTACATCCTCTGTGTCCCAACATTGGATTTTGTTCGTGCAGCTCATTAGTTCTAGATTCAATTTCCTTAATTGGTAATTGTAATTCATTTGCTACTTCCTCTATTTCTTTTTGAGTTCTTGGAAGAAACTCATGTAATGGAGGGTCCAGTAATCTTACCGTAACAGGTAAACCGCTCATAATTTTAAATATTTCAATAAAATCATTTTTTTGATGAGGTAAAAGCTTTTCTAATGCTTGATTTCTATTTTCTGTAGTTTTTGAAAGTATCATTTCTCTTACAGATAAAATTCTTTCTTCATCAAAAAACATGTGTTCTGTCCTACACAGCCCTATTCCTTCCGCTCCAAAATCTCTTGCAGTTTTTGTGTCTAATGGAGTTTCAGAATTTGTTCTTACTTTTAATTTTCTAAAACTATCTGCCCAGCTCATTAATTTTGAAAAATCTCCTGAAATTTCAGGTTTTATTTTTGAAACCTCTCCTTGAATAATTCTTCCTGTGGATCCGTCTATTGTAATTAAATCACCCTCTTTTATTTCTATGGATGTAGTTTTAAAAATTTTTCTATCATAATTAATATCAATTTCGCTTGAGCCTGAAACACATGGCCTTCCCATTCCTCTTGCAACTACTGCTGCGTGGCTTGTCATTCCTCCTCTTGAGGTTAATACTCCTTTTGCCGCATGCATTCCATGTATATCTTCTGGTGAAGTTTCTACTCTAACCAATATTGTATCCTGCATCATTTCATTAAGTCTTTCAGCTTCATCAGATGAAAAAACTACTTTTCCACTTGCTGCACCAGGAGAAGCTGGCAAACCTTTTGCAATAACATTTATTTTACTTTTTTCATCTAGAGTTGGGTGTAAAAGTGTATCTAACGAATGTGGGTCTATTCTTGCGACAGCATTTTTTTTTGAAATTAATTTTTCTTTAACCATGTCAACTGCAACCTTAATAGCCGATTTAGCTGTTCTTTTTCCAGATCTTGTTTGTAATATCCAAAGTTTATTGTTTTCAACTGTAAACTCAACATCCTGCATATCTTTATAATGTTTTTCTAAATTTTTTAAAATTTTATCTAACTGCTTAAAAATAATGGGCATTGACTCTTCCATTGAATTTTCTTTGGTCTTAGCTTCAATTCTAGCTTTTTTTGTTATGTATTGTGGAGTTCTTGTACCTGCAACAACATCTTCTCCTTGAGCATTAATTAAATATTCTCCATAAATTTCGTTTGTACCTGTTGATGGGTTTCTTGTAAAAACTACTCCAGTCGCACAATCTTGACCCATATTTCCAAATACCATTAGCTGAACATTGACTGCTGTTCCCCAATCAGAAGGTATTTGATTAAGTTTTCTATAAACTTTTGCTCTGTTGCTTTGCCAAGATAAAAATACTGCAAATATTGCTCCTATTAATTGCTCATTAACATCTTGAGGAAACTCTCTTTTTGTTTTTTCTTTCACAACATTCTTAAAATCTTTTATTAAACCATCCCAATCATTTTCATCTAGCTCAGTATCTAACAAAACTCCTTTTGTTAGTTTATAATTTGCAATAAGTTCTTCAAAATTATAACTTTCAACTCTTAATACAACGTTAGCGTACATTTGAATAAATCTTCTATAACTATCTTTAGCAAATCTTGCATTTGAAGTTTTTTTAGCAAGTGCTAAAACCGTTTTATCATTTAGTCCTAAATTTAATATCGTATCCATCATCCCAGGCATAGAAACTCTGGCGCCCGATCTTACCGAAACTAGCAAAGGATTTTTTAAATCTCCAAATTTTTTACCAGAATCTTTCTCAATATTTTTTATTTCAGCTTTTATCTGTTTTAATATTTTTGGATCAATTTTTTTATTATTTTTGTAAAATAAATCGCACACTTCAGTAGAAATAGTAAATCCAGAAGGAACAGGGTATCCAAGTCTTCCCATTTCAGCAAGGTTTGCTCCCTTTCCTCCTAAAATATTTTTTGAAGTTTTTATTTTTTTTGTATCTTTTGATTTGAAATTAAAAACTAGTTTTTTCACTAAAGGTTTTCTATTTTAGAAAAATTTAAATAATTATCGAAGGTTTTACATAACATTTGTAAAAGTTCTAACCTATTTTTCTTAATTAATTCATCTTCATCATTTACTATTACATTTTCAAAAAACTCATTTACTTCTTTTCTGGCTAATGACAATGTTTTTAATATACTTGCATAGTCATCATCTCTACCAATGCTTGTAAAATCTTTCTTTATTTCATGAATTTTTTTATAAAGTGTTTTTTCAAATTCATTTTTAAACAGTCCTGAATCTACAGAACCAGTTAGTTCTATTTTGTTATTTTTTAATTCGTTAGAAACAATATTTGATGCTCTTTTATAACTGAACATCACATCTTTTCCAATTTCTTTTGAAATTAATTTATTTAAAGTTAAAGTTTTTTTATAAATTTTCAAAATATTGTCAATATTGTAGTTCAGTGTTACACTCTCAATAATATCATTTCTAGTTTCCTTTTCTTTCATGAAATTTTTGAATCTGTCATGGAAAAATTCTGAAAGATCTTTTTGAACATTTTTTGAATTAAAATTAATATTTTGTTCGCTATATAATTGGTAACTATAATTAATCAAATCTCTTAATTTTAACTCTTTATTATTTTCTAAAATCATTTTTAATAAACCAATTGCCAATCTTCTTAAAGCATATGGATCTTTGGAGCTTGAAGGTTTTAAATCTAAACCAAAAAAACCTACTAGAGAATCTAGTTTATCGCTCAATGATAATGCTATACTATATGGGTTTTTTGGAATCCTGCTTTCTAATCCTGTTGGCAAATAATGCTCACTAACAGCGATACAAACTTCTTTTTCAAAACCCTGTGCTTTTGCAAAATATCCTCCTAATACACCTTGTAATTCTGGAAATTCTCCAACAAGATCTGAAAGCAAGTCTACTTTGCATATTGAAGATGCAATTTCTATTTTTTCTTTGCTAATTAATAACTCATCTGAAATAAGACTGCTTAATTTTCTTATTCTTTGAACTTTATCATAATAGTTTCCTAGGCCCTTAAAATAATTTATATTTTTTAATCTAGATATTTGCTTTACCAAATTTTGAGATTTATCCTTATTCCAAAAAAATTCTGCATCACTTAACCTTGCATCAATTACTCTTTCGTTTCCAATTTTAACAAAGCCATTTAGATCAAGTGAATCTGCAACAATAAAAAAATTATTTGTTAAACTGTCTTTTTTATCAAATGTTGGAAAATATCTTTGATGATGCTGCATTGTTATTGTAATAATTTCTTTTGGTATATTTAAATATTTTTTATCAAATGTGCATAAAATTACTTTAGGTTTTTCAACAATATCTGTTACCTCATTTAACAATTTTTCATTAATATTTATTTGAAGGTTTTTTTTATTTGAAAGATCTGTTAATTTTTTTTTTATATATTTTTTTCTTAAATCGTTATCAATAATTACATTTAATTTTTTAAAATAAGAAAAATATGAATTAATATTTTTAAATATTTTTATTTTTCCTTCAAAGTCTTTATCAATATACGTTGAATTTGAACTTAATAAATGATGAAATTCAAACTTTAAAGGTTTGTGATCAAAAATTGCAAGTATTGATTTTAAAGGCCTACCCCAGTAAAGATTGTGTTCCCCCCATTTCATTGATTTTTTCCAAGATAGATTTTCTAATATGTTTGGAATATTGGCTTTTAAAACATCTTCTGATTTAATTTTTCTTGATGGCTTTTTATAAAAAAAAAACTCGCCTTTATCAGTGTTTTTTTTATAAATATCTTTTTTTTGAATTAAATTTGATTTTAAAAAACCCTCTATTGCATTATCTGGGGCTTTGGTGTTTGGGCCTTTTATCTCTTCCGATTTTTGATGTATTTCTCTTTCAATTTTTTTAAAACATAGAACTAATCTATTTGGTGTAGAAAAAACTTTAGCATCATCTTTGTAATTTATATTTTCTTTTTCAAAAAATTTTTTAAAACTTATAAGCAAATTTATTCTTGCAGAAGATTGCAAATTGGCAGGTATTTCTTCACTAAATAATTCTAATAAAAATTCAGCCATTTTTATTTTTGACTTTCAAGCCAAATCTGACCAACACCTTTCACAAGATCTCTAATTCTTGCTATATACTCAGCTCTTTGAGCAACGCTTATTACTCCTCTAGCGTCTAGTATGTTAAAAATATGACTAGCTTTTAAACATTGGTCATAAGCTGGTAAAGATAATTTATTATCAATCAAAGATTTAGACTCTTTTTCTGTCATATCA
>Ga0315339_1003657_pt1 | contig 10650 bp, 10 predicted proteins | sample ASW17metaG_FD_204514 | JGI IMG/M metagenome (GOLD analysis project Ga0315339, IMG submission 204514) | Ammonia-oxidizing marine archaeal communities from Pacific Ocean, United States - ASW #17 | ecosystem: Environmental > Aquatic > Marine > Oceanic | place: USA: California | collected 2016-12-05
GCAACGCGCGGTCCTGAGCGCGTTGCAACGCCAACGAATTGCGGAAAAGCTCTCCGCACGGCTCAACAGCGAGGGATTGCTGATCGTCCATTCGGAGCGTTTTCGGACGCAGGGGCGCAATCGCGAAGATTGTTTCGATAAGCTATCAGCATTGTTAGCCGAGGCGATCAAGTCGCCGCCGCCCAAGCGCAGAAAGACCAAACCCGGACGTGCCGCCAGGGCCCGCCGTCTCGACGGCAAAAAACGCCACTCAGAAAAAAAGAAGAGCCGCCGCCCCCCCCTTTCTGATTGAATCCCCAACCGTCTTGAGGTAATCTAATATTAAATTTGCATCTGTTCACTGCGCTTTTTATATTCGAACCTAACGTGAACGTAAGGGTAAATGATTTATCATTTAAATTGTTATTGCATTGGTTTTTTATTACAAGAGGTTTGTGATGGATATACACAAGAAGGCTGGTTTATTCTCCTCAACGGATCTTTATTGGCGGGATATCAAAGATGCCGAACCGCTCAGCCGGGAAAAGGAGGTCGAGTTCTTCCAGCTTGCCAAAGCGGGTAATGAAAAGGCGCGTCAGGCCCTGGTTTTGGCAAATTTGCGCTTTGTCGTCAGCGTTGCACGCGATTACAAGGATTATGGCCTCTCGTTAATCGAGCTGATTTCCGAAGGCAATGTCGGGCTGATGGAAGCGGTTAAACGCTTTGATGAGACCCGCGGTTTTAAGTTTATCACCTATGCGGTGTGGTGGATCCGCCAGGCGATTCTCAAGGCACTAGCCGAGCAGGGTAAGATTGCCCGGCCACCAATGAGCCAGATCAACGACTTGCAGAAAGTCGAGAAGGAGAGCGGTTTCCTCGCGCAACAATTGGGGCGCGTGCCGACGTTTGAGGAGATCGCCGACCGCGTCGATATTTCCGCTGAGCGCACCCGCAATGCCTTTGAAGTGAGTCAGCAGGACGTATCCTTGGATGCTCCGGCTTTTCCCGACGAGGGAACCTCGCTGGTGCAGGTCTTTGCTTCCAATGAAGCTCCCATCGACGAGTGCTTTGTCGACAGCGAAATGCGCGACACGGTGACCGGCTGCCTCGGCGTGCTCGACGACCGCGAGTGTCAGATTGTGCGCGCGTATTTTGGTCTCGAAAATAGCGAACCGCAGACGCTGGAGGAGATCGGCGATGCCATGGGCGTCACGCGCGAGCGGATAAGGCAGTTGAGAAATAGAGCCCTAGAAAAAATGAAAGCCGAATGCGGTGGGTTACTGATGGAGTTTTCGCACAACTAACCCGGGTTTCGCGTCCGTTAGTTGAGTGCCTGACCGGTCCCTTTAACGGGGCCGGTTTTTTTTGTGCGCTCAGCGCAAACGGGCCCGTTGTGCGCGCATTTTGGCGAAGGAGGCGAAGTGGATTTGCCAGCCGCCGCTGGGGGAATAGCCGATGTCGAGGCGGGTCATATCAACGGCGGGCAATAGCAGGCGTAGCCCCAAACCAATGCCGGTTTGCAGGCGGTCCCCGGCAAAATCTCGACGGTGGCTCCAAGCGAGACCGGTGTCGGCAAAAAATGCGCCGGAAAGCCCTATGTCGGCGGCTAAACCCATTAGGATATATTCGCGGCTAGCCAGCAGCGGAAAACGGTATTCGAGGGTGCCGATTAGCTGGTTCTTGCCAAAGAGCCTGGAGCCCAACTCGTCGATTTGATAACCGCGGATGGTATTGGCACCACCGAGGTGGAAATCCATGTATTCGGGCAGGTTGTGCCCGACTTCGCCCGATTGCAACGACAGCAAGCCGGCGAGGACCAAGGTATGGTTGGTAGTCAGCGGTTGGAAGCGGCGTAGGTCTAGGTGGGTGGTCGAGTAGTCGCCGTCACCGGGCAATGGTCCGCCGGTTTTCTGCATTTCGATCTCGTTGAGCCAGCCTCGGTGCGGGTCGCCCCAAGCGTCGCGCGAGTCGTAACCCAGGCGCAAACCGGCTTGAAAGAGCTGGTCCCGCCCGTTGGCCTGCAATGTGTGTCCGGGGCGATCGCTGTCGACACGAAAATAAGAAAAACCCACACCGGCGCGTCCTCGCTCGCCGAGATAAGCCCCCAACCACGGGCTGAACTCGAAGCTCGTTTCGCGGAAGCCGTCGAGCGTATTCTCGCGTTCGATACGGCCGATGTCGAGGTCGAAGGAGAGGTGGTTGCCCGCGATCCAAGGATAGTTTAAATCGAGCAGGAAGGTCGTTTTACCACCGAATAGGGCATAACCGGCGACGAAGAGGTCGCGGCCAAGCAGATTGACCGCCTTGAGCGCCGGGCCGAAGGACCAGCCATCCTCGTCGGTGACGTTGTAGGAAATGTAGGGCACCGCAGGGGGGATCTCGCGCATACGTAGAACGAGAATGATGCCGTTTTCCGTGGCTTGCACGTTACTGTTGAGCGAGCTAAAGATATCGAGATTGTCTAAACGCTGCAGATCGGCGCGCCAGCGTTCGGGGTCGAAGGCTTGGCCGGTTGTAGTGTGCAATTCACGGCGGATAGTATGCTCGCGTGTAGTGCGGTGGCCTTCTATATCGATGCGCAATACCTTGCGACCGGTAAAGGTTTCGAGCGAGGGGGCGGCTGCGAGTAGGACGGGCAGCAGCAGGATTGCGGTATAATAAAGTTTAATACGCATGGGGTGCATTTATGGGTTACGGCGCCGATAGGAGAGTATGCTAGCGTTCTATGCCGGCTGAGCCGCAGCCGTACCAGAAACTGCTTATAGGTTTAGCTGCAACGTGATCTTCGAGGAGGTCACTCCCCCGAAATATATCGCTGATACAGACGTTGAATTGTTCTCTCTTTAGGCTCCAAAAAAACCGAGCTGAGATTGCTTGTTCGCGAAGTGTGGGTCTTATGTCGCAGTAAATTTGTCTTCTCACCACAGAGGCGTAGCCATCAAATAATATCATAGGACAAAAGAATCGCCACCTCGCGTTTTTTACGCCCTTTTACAATAGAGTAAAGTTTCTCATGCTGAGTCCAATACGGCAAAAAAATCCCAGGAGACGCACCATGGCTTTGCTCTTCGTGCTACTCCTTGTCGGTCTACTCGCTATTTTCGGTGTCGCCCTGCGCGTGCCCAGGGGAGCGCAGGGCAATGATACGGCCTTCTCCTTCGCCAGTGAAAATAGCTGAATCGCCCGCGATATAATACCGGTCTAAGCCGATATCTCGCGTGCGAGGACATAGGACGGCGGCCAGCGCCATGGCCAGACCGATGGCCGCGTAAAACCATAACGCTTGCTCAATCCCTATGCCCTTCGCCAAGGCCGAGATGGAAAAAGGGAAGAAGAAGGCGCCAATGCCACTGCCGATGACCAACCTCATAGTCTTTGGCGAAATGCTGCCCTATGACGCCGATCGCCGCAAAACCCATCTCCCGCTCAACAGGGAACACCCTGCAACAGTCCAGAAGCCCTCCATAATAAATAAGGGCGGTACTTCAAGATAGACGCTGGGCATCTTTTTACAAGGGGTGGAGTGATTGCCGGCCTGCGGCGCTTGTCCTATATTGGAGCGAACTTTTTTAGCGAGGACGCCGTGACGCAAATCAGACAGAAGTTACTCGTGCTCTACGTGCACTCGCCCGATCTGCACAGCGCGGCCGTGGCCTGGTCGCACTATGACGGTACGGGCCAGGACCGCTCCAGTAGCGGCGATAGCGAAGAACCGCCCTACGCTTCGGTGGTGGCGGCGATGCAGGACGGCTGGCGGGTCGTGCAATTCCCGCAGCAATATCCGGCCTATCCGGGGATGGAATACAATACATCCTATTTGAAATACGAATATATTCTCGAAAAAATGGAGGAGATTCATGGTGGATAAACAACATCTCCTGAACAGCAAGCAAATGGCGCAGTTTGTTGCCGATGGTTTGCTGCGCTTCGACGAATTGGTGCCTGACGAGCTTAATCGGGCGGCCTGCGCCGAGATGGAGGCCGGGGTTCTGCGCGGCAAGGCTGGGGCGCCGATGGACGAGTTGTGGCAGGATCTGGCGATTGGCCAAGTAATACGCCTGCCCGCGATCCAGGGTATGATCAACAGCCTGGTCGGTCCCGGCTCGCTCTACGACCATCATGCGGTGCACACCGTCAATGCCAACCAAGAGCACGGGCAGATCTGGCATGCCGACGCGATTATCGATACCCGCATGCACTTCGACGTGCAGTTTTTTTACTTCGCGCACGATACGCCGCGCGAGATGGGCGGCACGATGTTTTTGCCCGGCAGCCAGTATCGCCGCGTCAGCGAGTCGGATGTCGCCCGCTACCAGAATTTTCTCGGGCAAATGCCGATGGTCTGCAAGGCGGGCACGGTGGCGGTAGCCCACCACGGTATCTGGCATTGTGCGCAACCCAACCTGACCGACAACAAGCGCTATATGTTCAAGTTGCGGCTCAACCCGACGGTGCGGCAGAAGAAACTGTGGAATACCGACGATATCGATGACGCGGAGATCTCCGACCTGCTCAATGCCAACCACCGTTGGTATGGCAATGAAGTGCGTCTGGAGGCGGTCAATCGCATCAAGATGTGGCGCTTTTTGACCGGCGATGACAACTTCGATCTGTCGTATTGGCTTTCGCGGTTGGAGAATGCGCCTGAAAACGAGTTGTGGGCGGCGTGAAACCGGATATCCATCAGAAAACTAGTCGGCCTGTGAGAACAGGCCGCCTTTTTTATTTATTATGCATTCTTTAGTTGGTAAAGGCGTCGCCGGCATCGGTGCGGTGATAATGCTCTCGGGGCTGGTGGTCAACTCGTGGGTGGGAGTGTCTACCAAGACTATATCGAGAATTATCGCGACGTGATGCTGAGTTATGTTTGGTGGAGTTTGGGATTACTGCTGGTCGTGTTGGGGTTTTATGCAGCGCGCCGCGCGCGGGAAGGGTGGACGGGTGTGGCGATGACGGTGACGGTCGTGTCGATGATATTATTGCCCGATAGATTTCTTTTGGTCATTTTCGGTTTGTCCTATTGGGTGCCCGATCCGGTTCTCGGCTATCGACACCGGCCCAATGCCGTCCGGGTTCAGGGCAGTCGGCTTATGCCCTCGCAAGATCACAGGTTGCACGGGGCGCGCACTAGGATTAACCGGTATGGCCACCATGACGACGATTTCCCCATGATTAAGCCTCGCGACGAATTGCGGGGTTCTAATGCTTGGCGATTCGGTAACCATGGGGCATGAGTAGACAAGGATGGGACGATAGCCGGCTTACTTGAAGACATACTACCTGGTCCCGAGTTTTCATCATATCGGATAATTAACACCGGTGTCGAGGGTTATTCGAGCAATCACGAATATGCCATATTTCGCGAGTCATTGGTCTTCGGTCCCGATTTCGTGACAGTAGGCCTCTGTCTCAATGATATTGCGGACCCCTGCGGTTTTTGACACCGAGTTGGGCGGGGTCGGTCGTTTCTCAGGGGTATTTCACCTATCGAATGCTATGATTGGTTATTTGGCCAACGAGACGGGTTTTAGCAGGTTGCTCTCTTGGGCGTTAAAACCGATACTGACGATAGAGCAACGAGGCTTCGCCCAGGTCTACAACGTTCGGGAAATGGTGAACTCATCACCTGAAGACAAACGGTTCGAGGCCGGATGGAAATTAGTATTCGAAAATTTGCAGGCAATCTATCAACTGGCGCGTGAACAGGAGATCGAAGTGGTCTTGCTGATCTATCCATTTACTTTCCAGCTTTTTGCTGAGGAATTGCAACATCCCCAGCGGATCTTGTTGGAACGCGCTGGGCGGCAAGGTGTTGATGTTATTGATTTAACTCGGGATTACGAAGAGGCTTTCCGCGTAGATATCGAGCAAGTGTTGAGGGAGATCGGCAAGGCGGGGGAGTTGGCTCAAGAAGATGTCGATCTGCTATTGGCCTTCCAGGCCAAACGGTATTTTATGGATGAGGACCCACCCCACTCCGATCGGCAATCGATTGGCCGCATTGCGCTTGGCCGAGTATCTGCATCACAAGGGCATAGTTGATTTGGATCTGCCGGCTCTTCGACAGGATCAGCGGCAAAAGTCTTAGGCCACGATCCGGGTAAATTCAACTTCCGGATGCCGCATACGCCGCAGGATATCGCGTTGTCGGCGTATATCCTTTTTTTGCTCGAACAGGATATCGAATAAATTCGCCGCGTTTTTGCCATTGGTCTCAAAATAGCTGGCGAGGAGAGGACTCGTAGCCAACTCTAGCGGGCTCTGGGCGAGATTGAGCGGACCAGGGGCAATGAGGAAGCGGTGACGGCAGCGTTTCAGCGGGTAAATATAGTGGATGCGAACGGCTGGTAACGGACCGTCAGGCGATCAGGTCGAATAGCGCGCCGGCATAGCCTGACGGCTCCGCTGACGAATCTGCCTGTGCCGCCGGTGGGGGAAAAATCCGAGCTGCCAGGGGCGTTTCCCTCTCGTGCGGAATCGCTTACAGCTGTTTCTTCACTAACGGCTATTTGACCGGTTGCTGCGGCTTCGCTTGTTTTTCCGACACTTCCAGCCCCTTCTTCCCCTCTTCCGTCCCTCATCTCTTTGCACTGCTGCTGTGTCAATTCCCGTCGGACTTTGGCTTCCATCTGAGCGGCGGCCGATGCCACGCTACGGTCCTGCGATGAGGGCTCGGCGGGGGCATTCGCCGCACGGCGAACGGTCTGCGCCGAGCCGATCGTCGCCTCTGGATCGCCGGAGACTGCTGAGGTGTCGATCTGCACCTCGCCGCCGACGGCGTATTGTCGGTTGTCGGGGCCGCGCTGGAACTCGTAGGAGGGGCCGCCTCTGGAGTGGGCACCGGCGGCGGCCATATGCGCTTGCTCGTGGGCGCGCACTTCGCGATCCCGGTTCTTGAGTTCTTGTACTTCACGCTGGTCATCATCGCTTAGGTCTTCAGTGCCCCCGGACAGGGCGCCGGAGCCTTCGCCTTTACCCACACCCGTTGCTTCTGCGCCAGCTGTGGCTATTGGGCTTGTTGCAGATGGTGTTGCTGGGGTGGCTGTCGGCCCGGTGTCACTCGGAATGCTCGCGCTACTTGTGTATCGCCTAAGATGGGCGCACTTGGGGGCGCCGGTTCTGCATCCGGGTTAGTTGCCGGACCCGCGTTGTGGGCGGATGGAGACGATGCGGCGGGCAGCGGCGGCAATTGCAGGTTGCGGTCGCTGTTGAGCAGTTGTGCGATGGCCTGGACATTGGGTCGGGTAAGTTCGACGGTGTCGCGTTCTTCCTCTGCACGTGTCGAAGCCGTAGCCGACTCATCATGCTGCTTAGTCGCAGCAGGCGGTGCCGAGGAGACCGTCGCGAAGACGGCCTGGGCGTGGTGTGGGTGTTGGTTTATTCGCATGATCCGTGCCGATCGCCTTAATGGGAAGGCTCCTATTCACTTTATCAGCATGGATCATGCGGGCTTTAATCGGCGGGCAAAGAAAATTTGCTGGGAGCCGGGTCTTCAAATACGGAGCGCGGCAACTCGTCGAAGACGGCGACGTCGGTATGCTGGCGTTTGCCGCGCTCGTCGGAGAGCAGAATCGCGCCGTGGCGTTGCCAATTGCTCCAGGGGCCGGTAAAACGCGGTTCGGCATCGGTGGCATTGGGGTAGAAACCCCATTGGGTGACCAGGTGCGACTCTTGGTCGACCCAGACCGCGTATTTGTGTTGCGGGGTGACGCCGACTTCCTTGAAGGTGAGTTCGAGGGCGTCGGCGGGGCGTCCGTCCTCGGTTTTTTCGACGCCGCGGTAGCTCAGGGTAACGCCGCTGTCCTTGAGTTTGTAGGGCATGACCAGCCAATAGGAATCGTTGATCCAGGCGCGGTAGCCGTGTTCGAGCTTGGCGGCGATGGTGTCGGGGTCGCTGACGGCCTCGCCCGCGACAAAGACGCGGCCCTCTTTGCTGTGGATATTCATCAGCACGGTCATTTCGCCTTGCTCGAAGCGGAGGTCGCCGGTCCATTTATCCCATACGTGCAGACGGAATCCGAAAAATTGCCAGGTGATATAGCGGGTGTCGTCCCAGTTTTTGTGGCCACCCATTGCGCTCATGACCTCGTCGGCGATGGTCATGGCTTTGGTGTCGGATTCTTCGGCGTGGGCTGTGGTGATTAGGAGGGCGAAGAGTGGGAGGAAGAGAAGGCGGTGCATGAGTGTGCTCCTTTGGGTGGCTGGTAGGCCGGTAGACGGGTCGGATTAGGAATAATTCCCCCTCGCTCATTCTCGCCTATCCTGTGAGGCTCCGAGGGCAGTTCCCGATTTCACTATCCTGTAAAATTGAGGACTGCAAAGCCGCTATAAATTTCTCCTTAACCCGACCGTTCCACTATTCTAAAAGACTACGCATTATCGGGTAGTACCTCCGGTAGAATCTTCTCCAACGCAGCCAATGGTTCTTCTAATGTTTGAATCGCCTCGGTCCAGAAGGTGGAGTCTTCGAGGTCGCGGCCCAAGGTGCGTTTGGCCACCCCTTCGGCGGTGTCGCTGCCGGTGAGGCGCAGGAATTCCTCGTAGCGCGGCAGGAAGTCGGCACCCTCTTGTTTGAACATGGCAAATAAGCCGCGGCTGAGCAGGAAGCCGAAGGTGTAGGGGAAGTTGTAGAAGGTCGTGCCGGAGATGTAGAAGTGTAGTTTCGAAGCCCAGAAGTAGGGGTCTTCGTCACCGACTTCAAGCGTGTCGCCGAAGACTTCGCGCTGGGTCTCGACCATTAGCTCCTTAAGGCGGCTGACACCGACTTCGCCGTCGGCGCGCTCTTCGTAGAGCTTCTTTTCAAATTGATAGCGCACGGGTATGTCCATCAAGAAGATCGCGCCGTGGCCGACTTCCTGGTCGAGGGCGCTGGCTTTTTGCGCCGGGCTGAAAGAGGGGTCGGCGAGGATGCCTTCGGTGAGGATCATCTCGGCGAAAGTAGAGGCCGATTCGGCCAGGGTCATCGGGTAGCAGTGCGCGTAGGTGCGCACGTCGCGCATGATATAGCTGTGGAAGGCGTGGCCGATTTCGTGCGCGAGGGTGCGCACGTCGCCGAGTGTGTCGTTATAGGTCATATAGACACGCGATTCGCGGCTGAGCAGCGAGCCGGTGCAAAAGGCACCGGGGCGTTTGCCGGTGCGCGGGGTGTAGTCGATCCATTCGCGTTCGTAGGTCTGTTTGACAAATTCGCCCAGAAGCGGGTAGGCAGCGGAAAAAGATCGCGCGACTAGGTCTTTGCCCTCGGCCCAGGAGAGCGGATCCTGGTCGGCCAGGGGCAAGGGCGCGCCGAGGTCGTACCAGGCGATGCCCTCGGTGCCGAGCAGGCGCGCCTTGAGCGCGAGGATACGTCGCGGCAACTCGATTTGCTCATTGATGGCGGTGAACATTGCGTCGATGGTTTTGCGCGAAATCGATGCTTGGAAGAGGGCGACATCGAGGAAGTGCTCGACGCCGCGGTGTTTGTTGAGGCTCAGCCGGGTGCCCGAGATCGCGTTGAGCGCGGCACCGGCGACGTCTTCCATGCTTGCCCAGGCGCGGTTGCCGCCGTCAAAAGCGGCTTTGCGGACCCTGCGGTCGGGATCTTCCATCAAGGCGCGACGCTGTGAGATCGGTCGGCGTTCGCTGTGGCCGTCGGGGTATTCTATGTCGAATTCGAGCTTGCCGGAGATCGAACCGTAGAGGCGGCCCCAGGCGTGCAGTCCGTCGACCCCGAGATCGGCGGAGAGCATCTCCTGCTCAGGATTCATAGTTCGTTGCGCGTCTTCGCGCTGGCGGCGCAGAAAATGTTCGCAATTGGCAAGTTCGGGCCGCTGAGTGAAGGCCGTGAAAATTTCGTCCGACGTGTCTTTGAGCGCGCGCAGTAGTTCGACGTCGAGTTTTTCGCTCTCGGCGTCGAAGAGCGCGAAGGCCGCTTCTTCGCGGGCATAATCCTCGTTGTGGGCGTCGGTAGAGGAAAGACAGCCGAGATAGGAACCGAGGTGCGAGAGCCGGTCGGTAAGGCCTTCGGACGCGAGGAAGACGGCTTGCCAGGCGTCGGCGTTGTCCGTGTCGAGCGGCGCGAGGTTGGCGGCTTGTTGGCGCAGGTCGGAAAGATCGCTTTGCAACGTTGTTTTGAACTGCTGCATGTTCGGGCTGTTAAAGGCGGGGAAATAACTCGTTAGGTCCCAATCCATGTTGAATCTCCGGGCGTGGTGTCAGGGCCGGTCCGCGATAAGCCGTTGCAACTCGAGGGCTAAGAGGCGGTGTCCGGCGGGTGTCCAATGCATGTCGAATGAGTAGTATAACGGAGCCTCGCCGTTGTAGGCGCGAAAGGCGGGAAAAAGGTCGAGAAACTCGATGCCGCTGCTCGCGGCAAAGTCGCGGACGCGTTGCGGGCTCCGGTCCGAAATAACGGCGCCCTCCGGCACGAAGGCAAGCCGGCCGGGCGTCCATTCTCGCTCGTTGACCTGGTGGCCCCAGGGGTAGGTTGTCAGGATGAAGTTGATGTCGCGTTCGGCGCAGAAAGTACGCATGTCGAGGATGCTAGAAAAGAGCAGTCGCCACTGCTTGTCGCGATTGTCGGTGTCGGAGGCGAGTGTGTGTGCGAGGATCGCGGGGTTGGCCATGCCGACGACATTGGCGACGTTGACGCCCTGGTGCCGGTGTGCCCAATGCTGGATGTAGTAGACGAAC
>Ga0315339_1003658_pt1 | contig 10650 bp, 13 predicted proteins | sample ASW17metaG_FD_204514 | JGI IMG/M metagenome (GOLD analysis project Ga0315339, IMG submission 204514) | Ammonia-oxidizing marine archaeal communities from Pacific Ocean, United States - ASW #17 | ecosystem: Environmental > Aquatic > Marine > Oceanic | place: USA: California | collected 2016-12-05
GCGATCACGCTCATGGCCGGGGTCCTGGTACTCGCTGGCGCGGTCGCGGCCGGTCATCGCCACCGAGTCCACGACGCCGTCATCCTCAAGGTCCTGGGCGCGCGGCGGAGCGATATCCTGCGCGCCTATCTGATCGAGCACGGGTTGCTTGGCGTGGCGACGGCGGTGCTCGCCGCAGTGATAGGATCGGCCGCCGCGTGGACGATCGTCGTCTTGGTCATGCGTGGAGAGTGGACGTTTCTGCCGCTCACCACCACGCTCACCGCCGCCGGCGGGGTCGTGGTGACGACGATATTCGGGTTTTTCGGCACGTGGCGGGCGCTCGGCCAACAGGCGGCAACGGTATTGCGAGCCGATTAGTTTCGGTTTGCTTGATTTTCGGCGTTAAAGCGCCAATATACGGTAGAGAATTCGGGATATTCAGCGAGGAGCTAATCGATGGTCAAGGACACGAGATTTCGCCTTGGATCCTTGGGCGGGCTGGCTCAAGAACGCGCACAGGTCGAGGGCGGCCAAGTCGCGCGGGCCGGAATCGACGAGGGCCTGCGAGCCTATATGCTGCGGGTCTACAACTATATGGCCTCGGGCGTGGCGCTCACGGGCATTGTCGCCTATGTGGTCGCCAACGTCGATGCGCTCAAGAACGTGATCTTTGGCACGCCACTGATGTGGGTCGTGATGTTCGCGCCGTTGATCGTGGTGTTCGCGATCAGCGCCCGCATCAATAAGATGAGCGCGGCCTCGGCCCAGACCTGGTTCTGGGCGTTCGCGGGGCTGATGGGGCTCTCGCTAGCCTCGGTCTTCATTCATTTCACCGGCGAGAGCGTCGCCCGTGTGTTCTTCATCACCGCCGCAACGTTTGGCGCGATGAGCATTTATGGCTACACCACCAAGCGCGACCTTTCGGGGCTCCGTTCGTTCCTGTTCATGGGCCTGATCGGGATCATCATCGCGATGATCGTCAACATGTTCATCGCCTCTTCGGCGCTGCAGTTCGCGATCTCGGTGATCGGGGTCTTGGTCTTCGTCGGCTTGACCGCCTACGACACCCAGAAGATCAAGAACGAGTACATTGCGACCGACTCCGGCGAGCTGATGGCCAAAAAATCTATCATGGGCGCGCTCAGGCTCTATCTCGACTTCATCAACCTGTTCATGATGTTGCTTCACCTGATCGGCGTCGCGCGAGATTAGCCCGCCTACACGACTACCAGCAAAACGCCCGGTTCACCGCCGGGCGTTTTCGTTAGTTCCGTTCGATCAGCCGCAGGTGGCGATCGCCAAAGACACTGAGGACGCCGCCCAGGCTGCCGCCACAGCCGAGGATGTGGCGGCCCGTCGTGACCCGATAGCGCCCGCCGCCACCGTTCGCGCTCTTGCTGATCCGGTAGGCCGCGTTATCGGCGGCACGTGCGTAAATGGCGAAGGCGGCGCCATACTCGTCAATCTCTATGGCGTAGTCGCGCCACTCGCCGGCAATCACCTTGCGGCTATACACCGACAGAATCTGCGCTAGTTCGTGGCGGCTGAAGAAGGTTGGGCGTCGCGTCGGTGGTCGGGAGCGTGGCGCCGTGGCGCGGCGCCGGTGGGGAACGAAGTCGACGACCTCCGTCATCAACGGCGGGTTGTACCCGGGCCCCCGGCCCAGCCCAGGCCACCGCCCCCGCGCCGCAGGCTCGCCCTTCGAAGCGTCAGCCACACCGTCATCACGTAAATAGTATGACGACGGCGGGGCGACGGCAATGGGGCAACGCATAAACTGCGCGAACACCATGACGTGCGACACGACCAGCGCGGGGACGATGAACGTCGGAATGCACCAGGCTGCGCCCAAGTTTTGTTGCGCGTTGACGACTAGGCCTCAAAGCACCGCGTGCAGAAGATCCACGCTGCCAACGACGTTGAAAAGCCACACCAGCGGCAACGCCAACCCGCCGAGAGACCAGCGCCACGATGGCCAGCATGTCGGCGGCGAGGTCGGCGAATACGGGTGGCAGGGGTTCAGCCACCACGCCGGGCACGAGAAATACCAGGCCCCAATGCCGGAACGCGTGCAGAATAATCAGGGCCGCCAGCGCCTGTTCGACGGGCTTTCCCGCGAGCTAGGGCGCCACGTACCACTTGGCGATCAAAGCGTAGACGATCCGGCTCAGCAGAAACTGCAAGCCGAAGATGGCGGCCTGGTCCATTGTCGGCGGCCGCGCTCAGCCGCGCTTGCGCGCCAGCGTCAGGCCATCACCGATCGGCACCATGGTGACGCTGACTCGTTCATCCTTGCCGACCTTCTCGTTTAAAGCGCGGATCGCCTGGGTGTCGGCGTCGTCCTTGGCCGGGTTGATGACGTTACCACCCCACAACACGTTGTCGATGGCGATCAGGCCGCCCGGCCTGAGTAGGGTCAGGCAACCTTCGTAGTAGGCGTCGTAGCTCGCCTTGTCGGCGTCGACAAAGGCGAAGTCGAACTGGCCGGCCTCGCCCGCCTCAATGAGCACGGCGATGGTCTCGCCGGCTGGCGCGAGACGCAGGTCGATCTTGTCAGCGATCCCGGCCTCGGCCCAATAACGCCGCGCCACGACGGTCCACTCCTCGTTGATATCGCAGGCGATCAGACGGCCATCGGCGGGCATAGCGGAAGCCACCGCAAGCGCGCTGTAGCCAGTGTAGACCCCGATCTCGATGCAGCGCCGGGCGCCGATCAACTCGACCAGCATGGCCATCAGAGCCGCCTGCTCGGGCGTGATCTGCATGATGCTGAGCGGCATAGTGCTGGTTTCCTCACGCAGACGCGCCGCCACCTCCGATTCGCGCACCGCGACGGATTGCAGATACGCCTGTAGCGGTTTGGTCAGTTGTAACGGCTCGGCGGACATGCGGATATCTCCGTGCGAGGGCGGGGCAAGTTGGCACGCCTTCCGCGCCATCGCAAGCGATGCCCGAAACGTGATCAGCGCCTCATTTTCGCCGCGATTCGGTCACAACCGCGCCTCATTGCCGGACGACTATCCGCGTTGGACCTCCAAGGGTCCGGCCGCTCGGAGCGGGCCGCCCCCCTAGCTACCTGTTCCGAGCGACCGGACCTCCCTCTTGCGATGAAAGCGCCATGATACGAGGCGATCTCGATCTCCGCCGCGCCCGGTACGAACCCGGGTATCTGAGGCGCGCCAAGGCATTTCTCGAACCCATCTCGGATGTACAGCGGGCTTACGTGGCAGCTGACGCGCCCGCCGACAGCGCGGGCCAACACCAGCCCGAACCTTCTCACTCCCCCGACGGCGCCTGACCATCTCACGAGCCTGAGCGCCGGGCACCACTTGTCAGTCGTCGCACGGCGAGCGAGCGACTATGCTGGGCCGCCAATCGGGGCAGGCGACAGGAGAGAGCCGATGGCGCTAACGCTGTTTGAACTTGCCGGCGATCAGGGCCGACGTTTTAGCCCCTTCAGCTGGCGTACCCTCATGGCGCTGCGCCACAAAGGCCTGGACGCCGAGCGCGTCGCGGTCAAGTTCACCGACAAGGACGTGATCGCCTTCAGCGGCCAAGACCGCGTGCCGGTTCTTGGCGACGGCGATACCACCGTCAGCGACTCGTGGGCGATCGCCGACTATCTAGAGCAAACCCACCCCCAGACGCCGAGCCTGTTTGGCGGCACTGTGGGGCGTGGTGGCGCCAAGTTCATCAATGCCTGGACCGACCTCCAGCTCCATCCCCACATCTCTCGGCTGATCGTCCGCGACGTGTACGACAGCGTGCATCCCGACGACAAGGCTCATTTCAAGGAAACGCGCGAGGCCCGCTACGGGGTCAGTTTCGACTCCCTGCACGAGACCCGGGATCAACACCTTGGTGCCATGCGCGAGGTCCTAGCCCCGGTGCGGGTTGCTCTCGAAGATCAGCCGTTCCTGTGCGGCGAGAGCGCCGCCTACGCCGACTACATCGTGTTTGGCGCATTTCAATGGGCCCGTTGCGCCAGCCCCTACGCGCTGCTTGAGGGCCATGATCCGGTCCATGCCTGGCGCGAGCGCATGCTGGATGTATTCGACGGCTTCGCCCGCGCCGCCCCCAGCTACCCGGTGTAGTTACCCGGTCCCGAGGCGGCGCAAAGTGCCGTTTCGAAACATGGGACTGTCGCAGAAGCGCGCTATTTGTTTGGCGCGGAGAGCCGGCTCATCAGGCCGATGAGTTCGCCCTTGCCGTCGATCCAGGCGTCGGTGGCGCCAAGGTGCCGCTTAACATGCGCCGCCTCCATATGGGCCTCGAAATCGGACTCATCGACATAGACCTCGTAGAGCAAGAAGCGGCGCGGATCGGTGTTGTCGGTGCTGACTTCGAAGGAGATGCAGCCGGCCTCTTTGGTCACGCAATTGTTGGCATGTTTGCGCACGCGCTTGTTGAACTCGGCGAGATACTTCTTCTTGATCTTGAAGGTCGCGGCGACGACGAACGGCATGGCGATCCCCTTGGGTTAACGTGGACTAGAAGTCGACCTGATCGCCGCCTTTCAGCGCGAGCATCTTGCGCGCCTCGGTCGGCGTCGCAACCTCGAGTGAAAGCTCCTCGACGATGCGGCGAATCTTGGCGACCTGATCGCGGTTCGATTTGGCGAGCTGGCCCTTGCCAATATAGAGGCTGTCCTCGAGCCCGACACGCACATTGCCGCCCATGAGGGCCGCCGCAGTGACGAAGCGCATCTGATGGCGGCCGGCGGCGAGCACCGACCACTGATAGTCATCGCCGAACAACCGATCGGCGGTGCGGCGCATGTGCACCAGGTGATCGATCTCGGCCCCAATGCCGCCGAGGATGCCGAAGATGGTCTGTACGAACAGCGGCGGCTTGTAGAGGCCGCGATCAATGAAGTGGGCGAGGTTGTAGAGATGGCCAACGTCGTAGCACTCGAACTCGAAACGAGTGCCGCAGCCCTCGCCAAGTTCCTTCATGATGTACTCGATATCCTTGAAGGTGTTGCGGAAAATAAAGTCGCGGGTGGCCTCAAGGAACTCGGGCTCCCAGTCGTGTTTCCACGTGTCGTAGCGGTCGAGGATCGGGAACAGGCCGAAGTTCATCGAGCCCATGTTGAGAGAGGTCATCTCCGGCTTTGCCCGCAACGGCGCAGCGAGCCGTTCCTGAACCGTCATGCCAGAGCCGCCGCCGGTGGTAATGTTGATTACCGCATCAGTCTGCTGCTTGATGCGGGGCAGGAATTGCATGAAGACATCCGGGTCCGGCGTTGGGCGCCCGTCGATCGGATCGCGGGCGTGGAGATGGATGATCGAGGCGCCCGCCTCCCACGCCGCCACTGATTCGGCCGCGATCTCATCGGGCGTAATCGGTATGTGCGGCGACATCGTCGGCACGTGGACCGAGCCCGTAACCGCGCAGGTGATGATGACTTTGTCGGCATCGGCCATCGTTGAAACACCCCCCGATCCGCATCCGTGGCATAGAATTCGTCGACCGCTAATACAGCATGTTTCGCCGGAGCGTACCAGTACGGGCCTGGTTGCGGTGAGGCTGGCCCGACCCAGAAGGACCGGATGCGCTGGGCACCGATCGCGGCCAGCCTGTTGTGGCCGGTGCTAGCGTTCGCGGTGCCAAGCAGCGAGACGATGGTGGTCGGCGCTGAGACTATCGAGGTCGATGGGACGCGTTTTCGGCTGCACGGAATCGATACGCCGGAGCCTGATCAGACCTGCCGCAAGGGCACGGCAGTCGTCACGTGCGAGCGCATCGCGGCGACGCGCTGGTGGACCTCGTGGCTGGGGCCAGCGTGCGCCGCGTGCCGATCGCCAATGCGAACGAGCGCAAGACCGCCGAGTTGGCGGCCGCGACCTGCCGGGCCGACGGCTACGACCTCTCGGAAGGCATGGTCTATACCGGCTGGTCCCTCGCCGATCGGGCGGTGAGTCGTCGCTACGTCGAGTTCGAGAACGGCGCGGCCACCGCCGGGCGCGGGCTGTGGCGGACCGAGTTCGTGATGCCGTGGGCGTGACGCGCCGGTGAGCGCCTGCCCGATCCCGAGTAGTCTAGCCGCAATAGTCGGTGGCGAGATGGGCCAAGCAATCGCCGCGTTCGCAGCGCCCAAAGTGGCGCTTGCAGATCAGCATGCCGTCGTGGCGGAAGGGCACCTCGACTGGCGCTCGCGCCGGGTCATCGTTGAAATGAAGCGCTCCGGCGATCTGGCCGTCCTTCACCTCCTCGCCCAATACACAGTAGGGCTCGAACAGGCCAGCGTCGGGCGCGTAGACGTAGTAGTCGCGCCCGGCCAGCTCGGTCAGCCGAGTCTGGGGCGCAGCGGGCACGGCGAACTTCTCCGTGTTGGTCAGGACGCCAAAATGAGTGAGCGCACGGATCACGCCCTCATCGCAAATCTTGACGCCCGCCGGGTTGACCGAGCCGGTGCCGCCGAGCTCGCTGGCGAGATAGATCAGCTTGTGCTTGTGGGCGGAGCCGGTGGCCAGGCGGGGGTCGTCGAAGAACGACCAGATCATGCTGATCGGCGAGCCGAACGCCTTTAGTGCCGCGAGCGCGCGAGCATCGAGATCGGCGTCACCCGAGACGTGAATCGAGGCAAACGGCACGTAGTCGAGCGAGGCGCCGCCCGAATGGAGATCGAGCCAAACATCGGCGAGCGCCAACAAAACCGTGTCGATGTAGTGGGCGATCTGGGCCGTTGGGCCAGCGTCCGGGTCGCCAGGAAACGAGCGGTTGAGGTTGCCGTCATCGAGCGGCGAGACCCGCAGGCCGGCCTGAGCGGCCGGGAAATTCGCCATCGGCAGGAAGATGACCCGGCCGGCGATATCATCGGGATCGAGACGACGGATGAGCTTGGTCAGCGTGACCTGGCCCTCGTACTCGTCACCGTGATTGCCAGACATCATGAATACCGTCGGACCGGCCCCGTTCTTGACCACGGCGACCGGCATGGCGAGGGTGCCATAGGCCGAGCGCGTGACCGAATAGGGCAGGTGTAGATACCCGACCTGCTTGCCCTCGGCCGCAAAATCGATCTCCGTCCAGATTCGTGATGCTGCCATGCCAACCCCTTCGCCCCGCGTGCGCGGCAGAGGTTAGCAGCCGGCGTGGCCCCCGCCCAGGCTTGGTTGCAGCGCCCGCCTCAAGGCGCGCCCTCAGGTGCGCTAGAAGGGCTTGCTCGCATCGCGTAGTGCATCAGCCCGGCTCAGCGCGCCACCTCAGCTTCACTTGGGCGGCCGCCGAGCTTCACATCACCCAGGCGGCGATCAGCCACCAGGTCAAGGTGCTTGAAGTCCATCTCGGCAGACCGCTGTGGCGCCGGCTCATCCGCGCCCTTCTCCTAACCGAGGACGCGCAGATTTACGTGGGCAGGGTATGCGAGGCCTTCGACATGATCGACGCAGCGACCACGCGGCTACAGGCCGGCGGTTCACGTGAAGTGCTCACGGTCTCGGTCCTACCCTCGTTCGCCGCCAAATGGCTGTCGCGGTTGGGCCGCTTCCGCGCGGCGCACCCCAGCATCGACGTCCGTCTCGCGCCCTCCGTCGAACTCGTCGATTTCGCCAGGGACGACGCCAACATCAGCATCCGCGCTCATCGACGGCCAGCCTCCACTCCGCGCTCCAGCCGACCTGCGCCGCCATACCCTGCTGCACGACGATAGCTACCGGCCTGGGGTCTATGGCTGCGGGCGGCCGGGACAAGCGCGGTCGAGGCCGAGCGGGACACGATCTTCCTCAATGCCAGCATGCCCTGCTCGCCGCCGCCGCCGGACAAAGCGTGGCGCTCGCGGCCGGCGATCTCGCCGAGGGCCGGCTGGTGCGCCTGTTCGCGCCCAGCTTGCCGGCCCCGTTCGCCTACTACGTCGTCTGCCCCGAGGCCTATGCCAAGCGGCCAAAAATTAGGGCCTTTCACGAGTGGCTGCTGGCCGAGGCGGGCGCGCCAACAAAAAGCGAATGAAGGCGAAACCCGTGGCCAGCCATCGCGTTGTCGCGTAGCTTTGGCCGGGGGATAACGGATGCGCGTCGAACTCAACTACGGCACCGGCAAGCTTCCGGTCGAGCTCGCCGATAGCTGGCGGGTAAGCGTGATCGCCAAGCGACCGATGCCGCTTTTGGCCGATCCAACCGCAGCGCTCGAGGCGGCGCTGGCGGCGCCCCATCGAGCACCGCCGCTGTGGCAGGCGGCGCGCGGGGCGACGAGCGCCTGCATCCTCATTTGCGACATCACCCGCCCGGTGCCCAACGGCCTGATCCTGCCGCTTCTGGTGCGCGCCTTGCTCGATGCCGGCTTGGCGGCGAAGCGCATCAAGGTGTTGGTGGCGACTGGCCTGCACCGGCCCAATGAGGGCGCGGAGCTGGCCGAGGTGGTCGGCGATCCGTGGGTCCTCGATACCGTCGAGGTGGCCAACCACTTCGCCCGCGATGACGCCGCCCACGTCGATGTTGGCACTACCTCGCGTGGCACCGTTGTCAGGCTCGACCGCCGTTTCATCGACGCTGACATCCGCATCGCGACGGGGCTGGTCGAGCCGCACTTCATGGCTGGCTATTCCGGCGGGCGCAAGGTGATCGCTCCGGGCATTGCCCACCGCGACACCATCACGACGTTCCACAGCGCCCGTTTTATGGAAGACCCATGCGCCGCCAACTGCGTGCTCGACGGCAACCCCCTACACCAAGACCAGCTCGAGATCATGGCCATGATCGGCGGCGCCCTCGCCCTTAACGCGGTGATCGACGAGCAGCGCCGGCTCGCGTTCGTGAACTTCGGCGAGGTCGTGGAGAGCCACCTCCGAGCGGTTGAGTTCACCCGGGCGTATGCCGAAGTGGCGGTGCCGGAGCGCTTCCAAACCGTGGTCACGAGCGCCGCTGGTTATCCCCTCGACAAGACCTACTACCAGACCGTCAAGGGCATGGTCGGGCCGCTCGACATTCTCAGCCCAGGCGGCGATCTCATCGTCGCTTCGGCCTGCTCGGATGGCATTGGATCAGCGGACTACGTGGCGGCGCAGCGCCGGCTTCTGGCGCGCGGGCCCGAGGGCTTCCTCGCCGACATCAAGGGCAAATCCCACGCAGACATCGACGAATGGCAGACCGAGATGCAGCTCAAACCAATGCGGCAAGGCACGGTCTATCTTTACAGCGATGGCCTGACCGGCTCCGACCGCGACCTGACCGGTGTGCGCATGGTCGATGCGCTTGACGAGGTGATCGCTGCGAGCGTCGCCCGCGGTGGCGACAACCGGGTCGCGGTGGTGCCGGAGGGACCCTACGTGGTTCCACGCTATCAACCGGCGACCTGAACGCCGATCCGCGCGCGCCATGCACATCCATCTCGACCCGCTTGGCGGGATCGCTGGCGACATGTTTGTCGCAGCGATTCTCGATGCCTGGCCCGAGTTGGCCACAGGCCTTGGCGAAGCCGTCGCCGCCGCCGGCCTGCCCGAGGGCTGGACGGCGGCGGCGGTCGCCCATAGTGACGGAACTCTTGCGGGCACACGTTTCGAGGTGCGGGGCCCGGCGCGGTCACGGCCGAGCGGAGCGTTCGCCGCGATTCGCGAGCGACTGCGACACTCATCGCTGACGCCGGCGGCCGCCGCCCGCGCCATCGCCATCTTCGGGCTGCTCGCAGCGGCTGAAAGCGTGGTTCACGGCGTCGCCGCCGACGATGTTCATTTCCATGAAATCGCCGATTGGGATTCGCTTGCCGATATCGCCGCCGCCGCCTGGCTGATCGAGGCACTAGCGAGCCAAAACCCGCACCTCAGTTGGTCGGTAGCCGCACTGCCGATCGGATCGGGCCGCGTCCAAACAGCGCACGGGCCGATGCCGGTGCCGGCCCCTGCCACCGCCAAACTGATCGAGGGCCGCGCGATAATCGACGACGGTATCGGCGGCGAGCGCGTGACGCCAACCGGCGCCGCGATCCTGCGCCACCTCGATCCGACTTCATCGCCGGGCAGCGCCGGGTTGAAGGTGGCGCGAAGCGGCCATGGGTTTGGCCAGCGAACCCTCCCCGGCATCAGCAACGTGCTGCGCGTTCTGGCCTTCGAGTCGGTCGAGGCAGGCTGGACCGACGAGCAAATCGCCGTCATCGCCTTCGAGATCGACGACCAGACGCCCGAGGACCTCGCGGTCGGGATCGAGGCGATTCGTGGCGCTGTGGGCGTCCTCGATGTGACCCACATGCCGGTCAACGGCAAAAAGGGTAGGATTGCCGCGAGCGTGCGCGTCCTGTGCCGGCGCGAGAGTCTCGATCAGGCGATCGAACGCTGTTTTGGCGAGACGACGACGATCGGCCTGCGCTGGTCATGGGTCCAGCGGGCGGTGCTGACGCGCCAGACCGTGCCCGATCCCCAGGCCGCGCGCAATCCAAAGAGCGCGGTGAGGGTCAAGGTCGCGCGGCGGCCACACGGCCCAACGGCCAAAGCCGAGATCGACGACGTGAGTGAAGCGGGCGCGGGCCGCCCCGAACGCCAGCGACGCCGACGCATCGCCGAAGCCGCCGCGCTCAAGCCCAAACGCGGAGCACCGCGCGAGCGCTAGAGCACGATCCACTTAGTTTGAAGCATATCCAGCGTTGGCGATGTAGTTTTGGCATTCCTGTGGGTTGAAAGGGTCGAGCAATTGACCAATGCGCTGCCAGGTTGCCTCGATGGTTCGCTCATCAGCCTTG